>ENA-UEQX01001110-UEQX01001110.1-human-gut-metagenome-genome-assembly--contig:-NODE-1110-length-16833-cov-15.466340_pt1 | contig 16833 bp, 10 predicted proteins | sample MGYA00242952_ERZ507952 | MGnify/ENA primary metagenome ERZ507952 (study PRJEB26167, sample SAMN06115425) | human gut metagenome | host: Homo sapiens | place: China:Sichuan | collected 2015-04-07... | reverse complement strand
ATGCAAAAATAGCGAAATATCAAATAATAACAAGTGGTTTATAAAAATACATTTTTTTTTTTTGTGTGTTATATACAAAAATAGTTTGTATATTAGCAGCCGAAAAACAATAATAAGGTATGAATGACAAGATAAATCAAGAAACCAATAAGAGATTGCAAGACAACGAAATGTGCGTAACAGGACACATTCCAAAAGTCTCTGTTTGCATGTCGATGTACAATGCATCCAAGTATTTGAGAGAATGCATAGATAGCGTTTTGGCTCAAACCTTTAAGGATTTTGAGTTTCTAATTGTTGACGATGGTTCAGATGACGATAGCGTGGAAATTGTCAAGTCTTATCATGATGATAGAATAAGACTCATGCAAAACCAGCATGATTATATCGGAAGCTTGAACATGTTGCTTGACGAAGCACGTGGAAAATATATCGCTCGAATGGATGCTGATGATGTAATGGTGTCAAGCCGTTTGGAACGACAATTTCTATATATGGAAACAAATCCTGATATTGACATTTTAGGTGGTGCAATGCTTTGTATTGGTAATGCAAGAGAAAAAATCATATATTATAATACGAATAGGATTACAGTTGGTGATCTATTGAACGGAACGGTTCTAGGACATCCTTCTGTTATGATGCGCGCAAAATCAATAACTTCTTTGCGATATGAAAGGCAATATATATATGCAGAAGATTTTCGATTATGGTGTCAAGCCTTAAAAGCAGGGCTAAATATGACTAGTTTGAGAGAAGTTGTTGTCAAATACCGTTTTACGGGTCATAATGTTAGTTGCGCTCACTCATTAAAACAGTGCGAGGCTGCACTATCTGCCAAAGCGGACTTGGAAGAATGGGTGACTGCATCGGAGGCTCAATATGCAACTAAATATGATGTTTCAATGTCCCCGAATAAAAAAATGCTTACTGTTATTATTACATTTTTAAATGAAGGGGTAGAATTGGAACGTACAATAGCAGGGATTCGTCATACTGTAGGGGATATCGTTGATATTATTGTTATAAATGATTGCTCCTATGACGGATATTCATATGGTGAACGCTTGTCTTCTTTTGACGTACGTTATGTTGTTAATCGCCATAGGCTAGGTGTGGCTGCATCCCGTGATCTTGGTGTCAGACTTTGCAGAACTCCATATTTTTTATTGCTTGATGCCCATATGCGCTTTTATGATAATTTTTGGGCTAATAGAATTATTGAAGAACTACGTATAAACGAGCGACAAATTCTTTGTTGCCAAGGACGTATTCTATACAAAGATGAGCATAGTGGAAAAGTTGTAAGTAATAATAATATTATTATGTATGGCGCTTATTCTCCTTTCCAAAAAGATGGGATATGGCCAGATATAACGTGGAACTATAAGGAAAAAGATCCTAGGAAAAGTGTCGAAGACATACCATTTGTGCTAGGGGCTGCTTATGCTGCATCCAAAAAGTATTGGCAACATCTTTATGGACTAAAAGGGTTACATAATTATGGGGCAGACGAGCAATTTATAAGTCTTAAAGTGTGGCTTGAAGGTGGACGGTGCACTTTATTGAAAGATGTAATCATTGGACATATTTATCGTAAGAAAGCACCTTATTTAGTTCTTGGGCGTGATACGGTATACAACTTGATGTATATCGCAAAATTATTATTCCCGCTACATATGTATAGCAAAACCGTGGCAACATCACTTTCATTGTATAGAGACTTTGCAAATGAAGCACTTGAAACTTTTGAGAAAAATAGAACAGAAATCAACCAATTAAAAAAGTGCCTTAATGGCATATTTGAACGAACATGGGACAGTATACTGCCTATGCATCACTGGTGTCGAGAATATGATATCAAAGAAATAAGAAGATTGGAGGCAATGTTGCCAAACATTGCTCAAAATATACAAGAGAAATGGCCATTAGATAATGGTCTGATGGAAGGAAAGACTGGTGTATTAATTTGGCTATGTCATTATGAGAAATGGCACACAGATGCTTGTATAAACGATATAATTACAGAAATTTTCTCTACAATAGAAACTTATGTAGAGGAACAGCGTTTGCCATGGAACTTTCGCTATGGTTTAAGTGGTATCGGCTGGGGAGTACTTTATCTTTATATCAAAGGGTTAATTAACATCCGTCCTGATTACTTAATTGACCAAATAGATAAACAACTTTGCGTTATTCATCCAGAGTCTATCGAAGACTACGGGCTTGACACAGGTGCGGCTGGTATTTTGGCATATTTAACACTTCGGTTGGCCATCGATTGTTCTAAATTTCAAAAATTTCCTTTAACCCAATGGTATGAAAAAGCAAAAAAAATACTTAAAACAGACACTAGGCAAGAGGTCATTTATTACGCTCACCTTTTCACCTCTGTTTATGAAGAAAAGCCAAAGCAGTTGGAACCATTAATTGGCGTTTGGTTAAATGCGCCAAAGTATCTTCCTGAAAGAATCTCGAATACTCAATATACATTAGCAGATGGGGTACTAGGTACTACTTTGCAGATAATGTTGATTTTACAAAACTCTAAAGAATAATATTAAAATGAAAGTAAGTAAATTTACCTCCTTGCACATTTACAACGGTGAAGCGCTCCTGTTCAACAGCGAAAATGAGAAATTTCTTTTGCTTAGTTCCGAACTGGAGAAAATTTACCGAGATTACGTCTTAAATCCAAACGACTTACAAAGTGTGCACCCGGAGTTTTTTAACACTCTTAAAAATAATCGTTTTATTGTTCCGAGTGCGGTGGATGAAGCAGAAACCCTTATCCACCAATGGGAAAAGAATGATAATGACGAAAGTAGTTTTGGCATTATTATTAATCCAACATTGAATTGTAATATGAGATGTTGGTATTGTTATGAAAAACATGAAGGTAAGCAAACGATGACAGAGGACACGCGCAAAGCAATATATCGTTTTATTGATGACAAGGTGTCGGACCCAAAACTTAAAACACTTAATGTGTCTTTTTTTGGCGGTGAACCACTTCTCTGTTTTAATGATTATGTTTTGCCGATTTTACAATATGCAGCAAAAAAATGCCAAGAAAATAACATCACTCTTTATTCAAATTTTACCACAAATGCTGTGCTTCTTACTGATAAAGTTATAGAGGCATTAAATGCCCTTCCTTTAGGTAAAAAAGCTACATTTCAGATCACTTTTGATGGAAACAGAGAAGTTCATAACAAAACACGCATAGGATTAAATAAAAAACCAACATACGATATAATTCTTCATAATATGTGTTCTGCCTTGCAACATGGTAATGAAATCTCTGCAAGATGTAATTATACATATGATAATATATTGACTTTTAGCGATGTTCTTGAAGATTTTATGGTTCTTGGTTTAAACAACTATAAAGCAACATTTTCTGTTAAATTTGAACATGTGTGGCAAGATGGAAAAAATTTATCTAAAAGCAAACCACTGATGCAAAAAATTCGTAATGATTTTGAAGCGGCAGGTTTTGATGTAGGTTCGGATGATGTTCACTTTCATCATGTTTGCTATGCCGATTCTCCGCGCCATGCTGTTATCAATTATAATGGTGATGTTTTTAAATGTACAGCTCGTGATTTTGCAACAGAGAGTCGGGAAGGACGATTAAATAATGAAGGCCGTATTGAGTGGAATGAAAAGTTTTCTCAACGTATGGCAATAAAATACAGTAATGAGGCTTGTAGGAATTGTGTTATATTACCCATATGCAATGGAAGTTGTACACAAAATAAAATAGAAGCTGAATTAAAAAATACTTGTTTTTTAGGTTTGACAGAAGATGCTAAACAGGACTATCTAAAAGCCCGAGTAAATGAAATAATTAAAGCATGTATTAAGCAGAAGATTCACAATAATACCATAAAGTAACTACTAAAAAGGCAATATTGCCGTAACTTAATTTTTTAATTTTATGTTAATCAAAAAAAGATTATCTGACATTATGGAAGTCAGTCTTTTGGAAGCAGACAAAGAAGGTTTGCTCCGTGGAGGTTTTACTATGTTTGGTAGCCTCTCTTGCGGTCATACTGGTGTTAATGGAAATTGCGACTGCAATAGAAACACAAGTGGTTGTATGGGAAACGATAACTGTCAATGTAACACAGCATGTACACACAACTGTGATTGCAATTGTAATTGCGTAACAACTGCATCACCTACAGAACCCACAGGAGCAACTAATGCTTCTTGTCAGCTTATGACTGGCATTGGCTTATTCACTTTCTAAATTAAAAACTTCTCTGGGAGATATCTTGGTTAAAAGTATATCTCCTAGAGTTTCTAACATTTAACAATTCTGATATTTATGAGATCTATCATAGTATGTATTTGTGTATTCTGCATAACTACTGCTTATGCAGGTGATTCTGATAGTCTATCATTATGGGGATGGCCTCGTGATGCATTTACTATGCAGCCTGTTATCGATAGTACACGAGTTGAATTAATGACTTTGGATAGCACCATTATTACTACGACGGAACCGTTTTGGGATAGAAGATATCGCCCCAATTCTAGATTCGTTATCCCAGTCCACTTTCGCTCGGGAGAATATATTATTCGACTTACAAATCCACAATACGAAACTGTGATAAAACGATTCAAAATAAAAGTCAAGAAGCAGGATATAAATTATGTTATTGGTGAAATTAAAATGCGTCGTAAGCCATTAAACCGAGTACATACATTGGGCGAAGTAAAAATAACAGCTACAAAAATCAAATTTTATAACAAAGGGGACACACTAATCTATAATGCAGATGCTTTTAACCTGGCAGAAGGGTCAATGCTCGATGCACTTGTGGAGCAACTTCCTGGGGTGGAACTGAAACGTGATGGACGTATTTTTGTGAATGGAAAGCAAGTAGAAAGCGTCTTACTCAATGGAAAGGATTTTTTCAAAGGCGACAATACTATATTATTGGACAATTTACCAGCCTATACAGTCAAAAATGTTAAGTTTTACGATAAGGAAAGCGAACGCAGTCAGGGATTAGGTTTGAATCTGAACGATGGCAGATTTGTCATGGACGTGAATTTGAAACGGGAATATCAGATAGGTTGGCTGGCCAATGCCGAAGTTGGCGGGGGAACGCATGAGCGCTGGCTTGGACGACTTTTCGCCTTAAGATTTACACCACAATCGCGTTTAGCATTCTATACCAATGCCAACAATACGAATGAAAGTCGGAAGCCAGGTAGAAATGGGGAATGGTCTCCAAGTTCTATTGGTAACGGTACGGGCACCACGGAAGCGGCAGGCCTAGACTATCTTGTACACGACAAGAATCATCGCTACGAAATAGAAGGATATGTTAATGCCACGCATACCGATAATAATGCCGTGTCTAAACAGAATCGCGAGATATTTCAGACCAATGGTTCTGTATTCAACCAATCACGCCAAACGGGAAAGACACAAAACACCTCGATTAGTACTGACCATAAAATTCGACTGATGTTAGGCCCCGAGAATAACAAATATGAGACGCAACTTTACCTGAAGCCCCGATTGGATTACAATTATTCGAAAAACAATTCAGACAGAATCTCCGCGGAGTTTTCAGCCAATCCAATTGGCGAAGGTGATTTAGAAAATCTTTTTAATGGGCCTGAGGCTAGTCAGCATCTGACGGATCTTCTGGTTAATAAGGTACGCACACGTCAGAGAAGCAACTCTGAAAATATTAGCGGGAGAATAAACACACAACTTTATTTCAGTATGCCGTTTACCGGTCGGCGCATGGAACTTACCGGTGACTTCAGCGCTGGCAGAAAAAAAACACATAGCTTTGATCTATACGCCCTGACCTTTTCAGACTCCGGGAAAAATGACTACCGGAATCGCTACTTTGACACGCCGTCAGACAACCTAAAAGGTAATTTAGGTCTATCGTGGGGTTATTTGTTTTTTTCCAAAGGTTTTAATCGCATAACTCTCAATCCGTCGATTGGTTATGGTTACGAACATTCCAAACAAGAAAACTCCCTTTATCGGTTGGATTGGCTCGAAGAAATGAATGATGCCACCTTTGGTATATTACCATCCACGCGTGAGGCTCTGTTTTCTACTCTAGATCGTCACAATAGCTATATCAGTACACGTAATAGTCATCAAGTTTTCGCAACAGCGGCCTTCTGCTATGAGTATGACGTACGTGAACAATGCGACAATGATTTGGTGCGCACAGCACTTTGGCGTTTCACATTTACTCCTGGCGTCGATTTAAATGCGGAAAGTTTGGATTTCGACGGTCAGCAACAGACAAAACACTTCCGTACCGAACTGCTTCCTACCATGATGTTACGATTCGAACGCAATACCCCTGGAATGAAACATCAAATTTGGCTTGAGAGCAGTTATAGGCAGCAACTTCCTTCTATGTTCTCTCTCTTGGGGCTTCGTTTTGACAGCGACCCGCTCAACATCACTGAAGGCAACAACAGCCTGCGCCGAACTGATATTTACTCGACCGCTCTCCTATATTCCTCCGACCAATGGGGCAAAGAGAAGCAACGCCGGCTTTCGGGGAAAATAATGGGCACGTTCTACCGTAACGCCGTTGCCACGGCTCAAATATATGATGCAGCGACAGGTATACGAACTTTCCGTCCCCAGAATGTCAATGGTAATTATAACATCAGCTTCAACAGCAATTTCAATACACCGATTGATGCCAAACGGCGTTTTATACTTAACATTGGCGTTAACAACAACTTTTATCGGAATACTGACTTGCAGGAAACTGAATCACAAACAACTGAAAGCAGTACGGTCTTCACCAACTATATGGCAGTACCACTAAGTATAGAATATAACTATAAAAAGATGAGGATAGGCTCTAAATTTCAAATGGCTTGGCATAGTGCCAGGAGTAAACGAAAAAAAATTACAGATATCAACGGTATGAACATAGATGCCGGTATTTATGGTAATGTCCAGTTACCCTGGAACTTGCAATTTGCGACAGACTTCAATTACTACGCGCGCCGTGGTTTTGTCAATGCACTAATGAATACAGATAATTTTGTATGGAATGCCCAACTATCCAAGAGCATTTTACATGGTAATCTTATTTTTGCCCTTGTTGGATATGACATTCTTGGCAATATTTCTGATTTGAATTATTCTGTTAATATGCAAGGGGTAACGGAGACTTGGCGAAATGTCATACCACGCTACGGTATGTTTCGTGTCATTTACAAGTTAAACAAACAGCCCCAAAAGAAATAAAACGATTCACATATTTAAAAGAGAAGAAATTTAATTAATTCAGAAAACGAAACAAAAAGAAAAATAAATGTTAAGAATAACGTATAATGATAATACCCACTTATAATCTGATTTCAACACGTTGATATTGCATATGAAACTAAGATTTACTCGACAATTTGATCAAATGGATTGTGGTCCTGCGTGTATACGTATGATATCAACTCATTATGGTAAGGACTATTCGTTAAGCTATCTACGCTCGCTCTCACACCTCACACGTGAGGGAGTGAGTGTAGCAGGGATAAGAGATGCACTTGCTAAAATAGGGGCTGACAGTGCCACCTTTGAGATGAATACGGAACAGTTACGCAAAAAGTGCCCGTTACCCGCTATCTTGTACTGGGAGCAGAATCATTTTGTAGTATTATATGAAGTGAAGAGAAACCGTTGGACGAGAAAATGGAAATACTATGTAGCTAATCCTGCTTATGGTAAACATGCCTTTGATGAAGAGACCTTTTCACACTTTTGGCTCAATGGTGACAAAGGTGTCGTTATTGCTATAGAACCGCGTGAAGAGTTTTTTGTGAAGAAAGCTGTCAACGAAAAACATAGTCTACTCCGCTTTGCTAGAAAATATGTTTGGCCGTTTCGTTGGGAACTGTCTCAATCGGCTTTTGGCATGTTTTTTGGCATGTTACTTTCACTCGTTACACCTTTTCTTACACAAGCTATGGTGGACGATGGTATAGGTATGCGCGATATGGGGCTTATCCTGAATATCCTTTTCGCACAGATATTTATTTTTATTGGCACATTCCTCATGGGACTTATCAGCAGCCACGTAAGTCTGTATATGAGCACGCGCATCAACATTAATGTGCTCAGCGACTACCTGACCAAACTGCTAAAACTTCCTATGACCTTCTTTGAAACTAAGAGCGTAGGCGATTACCAACAACGGTTAGGTGATCATGGGCGCTTGCAAAGTTTTGCGACTTATAGCACATTGCAAACCTTATTCTCTATCATTTCCACTCCATTCTATCTTGCCATTATCGGGTGGTATAGCCCGATAATTTTGGGGGCATATCTATTGTTGACAGGTTTGAGTACGGCGTGGATGACTTATTTTTTCCGCTGTCGCAAGGCAATGGATTATGAGCAGTTCAAAATTAATGCAGAGAACCAAAACAAACAATACGAGCTGATGTCTGGCATCACGGATATAAAGCTCAATGCTTATGACGATTATAAGATGGAAGAATGGCGTGAGTTGCAGGAACGCAGCTATAGGATGAATGTGAAGATACTAAAATTGGGACAAATACAGGACACAGGCTTTACTATAATAGGGCAATTGCGTAATATTTTCATCACTTGCTGGATTGCAGCCGAGGTGGTAAATGGAAGATTGACCCTTGGTATGATGATGAGTATCTCAGCCATTATAGGGCTGGTGAACGGCCCACTTTCACAACTTATAGGTTTCTTGCAGCAATTTCAAGACGCAAAAATCAGTTTGGAGCGTTCTGAAGAAGTACATCTTTGCTCCAACGAAGATTCCGCTTTGCAAAGTGAAGTCCCTTCTGATGCTCCGATGGATATCGAAGTGCGCAATCTTACTTTTTCATATACTGGAAGTATCGGGAAACCGGCATTGGAAAATGTATCATTTACCATACCAGCCGGAAAAATGGTCGCAATAGTAGGTGAAAGCGGTAGTGGCAAGACGACATTAATGAAACTTCTTCTTAAATTTTATGAACCTACTAAGGGAGAAATATATCTTGACGGAAAATCCTTGGCAAACTATTCTGCCAAATCGATGCGACAGGTTTCCGGCATAGTCATGCAGGACAATTTTATATTTTCCGATACCATCCGGCGCAACGTAATCTTGGGTGAAAAAGATGATGATAACCGATTGAAAGAGGCTTTATCAATAGCCTGTCTAGACGATTTCATAGAAAAACAGCCCTTGGGAGTGAACACGAAGATAGGATCCGAAGGCATGGGAGTGAGCGGAGGTGAAAAACAACGTATAATGATTGCGCGTGCAGCCTATAAGCATCCGGTATATCTTATGCTGGACGAAGCCACCTCGTCGCTCGATGCCGAGAACGAAAGGAAAATCACGGACAACATTGCCCGTACTTTCGTAAACCGCACCCGCATCGTCATTGCCCATCGACTTTCGACCGTGAAAAACGCAGATCGGATAATCGTTCTGCGACATGGAAAAGTCGTGGAACAAGGCACACATTCCGAATTGACAGACGCTCGGGGATATTATTATGAACTTATTCACAATCAGCTGGAGCTCGCAGCAGACTAAATCTATTTTCAATATGACAATACAGATTCGCCATTTAATCCTTCGTTATGGAGTATTCGTGTTGCTTGTACTGATGAGTGCTGGCATACTCTTTTTCGTGTGCAGTTATGAACTTCGAGTCAAGACACCCATTCACCTCTTTTATGACAGTCAAAAGCATTGTTGGCATGGCTATCTTGCCGACCAACAGTGTGTAAACCTTCAACCTAAAGATACGCTTCTTGTTGTGCAAACTTCTGTAGGAGATGTTCCTTATATTGTAGAGCATATTGTACCAGAACCCGAAATGTTGCATATAATACTTCTTCCTATGAAAAGTGAAACACATACCAATACCTATCGCGAAGGATATATTTATATAGGCAAGGAAAAAATTAAAGATAAAATTCTAAAAAACAGATTGCACTAAAATAGAGTTGTCTGCATCATATATAATTAAGTGTTATCTGTGTGAAAACATGCATACCATGTTTCATTTATAGACAGAGAAGTTCTTTATCAAACAAGCAACTATCAAAATCATGGTTTAAGTACATTATAAAGATAAACAATCATCCAATAATGCATATAGGACTATTTCGCAAAACGATAATCTTCGGTTATGTTCTAATCGCTGTGCTTATAGGAAGCATCGCGTATACCAGTTTCTATGAATGGCAGGAACTGGAAGGTTTAGAAGAGGAAAACAGACAAATAGACAAGTTCCGCCTTCAGCTGCATGACGCATATGTCCAGATGATAGAGTTCTCCCTGCTCGGAGAAACCATACTGGAATGGGAAGCCGATGACTTGGAATACTACCATACTCAACGTTTGGCGATAGACAGTATGCTGTGCCGTTTCAAGGAAATTTATCCGTCAGAACGGATTGACAGCCTTCGCATATTGTTGGAAGACAAGGAAATGCAAATGCGTAATATAATGCAGATCCTTGAACAACAAGCCGCCATCAACAAGAAAATAGCCTGTCAAGTACCGATGATTGTACAGAGGAGCGCACAGGAACAGTCTGACAAGCCAAAGCGTAAGGGATTTCTCGGCATCTTTGGCAAAAAGGAGAAGACGAAACAGACAGCTGCTACAACCATGCTTTATAAGCTCAATCGGGATGTGATTACCCAACAGCGTGCGCAAAGCAAACGGTTATCGGAACATACCGACAGCCTTGCCGCCCGCAACGGGGAAGTGAACCGTCAGCTTCGAGGGTTAATACACCAGATGGATAATAAAGTGCAACAAGACCTTCAAAACCGAGAAACTGAGATAAGCTCCATGCGTGAAAACTCATTTTTATTTGTAAGCGGTATTACAATCTTTGCATTGTCACTTCTGTTCGTTTCCTATGTCATAATACATTACAACAACCGTCGCATCCACTGCTATAAGAAGGAGACGGGAAGTTTGATAAAACAACTGGAAGAATCAGTAGAGGAAAACAAGGGACTGATTTCTTCACGTAACAAGGCGATGCACACCATTACTCACGAGTTACGTACGCCTTTAACTGCAATACACGGATATGCGGAACTGATACAGGGAAATAATAAAGGGAATGCTGGTGATTATGCGGACTATATTTTGCAAGCCACCCGGCGGATGATTATCATGCTCAACTCCCTGCTTTCCTTTTTCCGATTGGATAGCGGTAAGGAACATGCAAATGTCCAGCCGTTCCAATTAGACAGCATAGCGGATTTTCTACAAACAGAGTTTGCACGGCAAGCAGAAGAAAAAAACCTTCATTTGAATATAAAATGTCTATCGAATATTGTACTTATGGGGGATAAAGAACGTATAATGCAGATATGCGACAACCTATTGAGCAATGCCGTCAAGTTCACGGATGCTGGATATGTGTCGCTTACCATGAGCCATGAGGACGGTATGCTAACCATTGTAGTAGAAGATACCGGCACAGGAATAAGCAAGGAAGAACAACAGCATGTGTTCGGAGCGTTTGAACGCCTTTCCAATGCTACTACACAAGATGGCTTCGGATTGGGGCTGAGCATCGTAAAACAGATTGTCGGGATGCTTGGTGGCACTGTCGGGTTGGCAAGCGAAAAAGGAAATGGCTGTCGTTTTACAGTAAGGTTGCCTATGAATACGACTGATATTTCAGCTGAAAAGCAAATTGATACAAAAAAGCTCCATATAGAAAAGCCTTATTCAGCTCTCGTATTGGACGATAATCCAATGGTATTGTCCATGATAAAGGAAATGTATGCCAGCGTTGGAGTGCATTGCGACACATTCAATACCATCAGTGACGCAATAGAAGCGATACGACAGCACACTTATAACTTCATGATAACCGACATGAAAATGCCTGATATTAACGGCTATGAAGTGCTGGAGCTGCTGCGCGCATCAAATATCGGTACTTCAAAAGACATACCCGTTGTTGTAGCGACCGCTTCCGGCTGTTGCAACGAAAGTGAACTGCTGGAAAAAGGATTCACCGCTTGTCTGTTTAAACCTTTTTCCATTTCGGAGTTGCTTGCCGTATCGGATAAATGCCTTTTGACAGGTACGGATACGGAAAAAAAAACGGACTTGACTTCCCTGCTTGCCTACGGCGACAAAAAAGAGATGCTTGATAAGCTTATAATAGAAACAGAAAAGGATATGCAGGCGATAAAGGGAATCATGGAACGGAAAGACCTAAAAGCGTTGGATGAATGGATACACCGTCAGCGAAGCTCATGGGCTGTTATCCGTGCTGACAACTCCTTATGGAGACTGTACGAAATGTTGCATCGGGATGTAAAATGTTCTGAAATGGAATTACAGCAAGGGATGGATGCCGTGTTATGTAAGGGCATGGAAATAATCAAACTTGCTAGAAAGGAAAGGAGGGTATTGGATGAAAGTATTTGTGATAGAGGACAATCCTGTCTATAATGATTATGTTTGCAACCTTCTAAAAAAGGATGGCTTTGGAACAATGCAAGCATATAGTATGGCTTCCGCAAAGAAACAGCTTGAAAATGCAGAAGATGACGATATTGTCGTAGCTGATTTGCGGTTGCCTGATGGTGAAAGCATCGAGTTGCTGAAATGGATGCGCACCAATGGTAAACATCAGGCTTTTATCGTCATGACCAACTACGGAGAAGTCCATACGGCAGTGGAGAGCATGAAACTCGGCTCAAAGGACTACATCCAAAAGCAACTATTAGAGGACAGACTCGTTCCGCTTATCCGCACTCTGCAAAAGGTAAGGGAAAAACAACAAGATGGGAAAGTACCAATATTCATTCGGCAAAGCGAAGCATACCAGAAAATCCAGAAACGTGTACGTCTTGTCGCCACCACTCGGATGAGCGTGCTGATATTGGGCGAAAATGGTACTGGAAAAGAACATATTGCACAAAGCATACACCGGCAAAGCAAGCTTGCCGAAAAGCCGTTTGTAGCTGTAGACTGCGGAGCCTTGTCTCCGTTATTGGCACAATCCGCCTTTTTCGGGCATACCAAAGGTGCTTTCACAGGAGCGGATACAAACAAAGACGGATATTTTCAAGAAGCCGAAGGCGGTACGTTGTTCCTTGATGAAGTGGGCAATCTTACTATGGAAATGCAACAGATACTGCTCCGTGCAATACAAGAGCGTAGCTATCGTCCTATCGGAGCAAAGGAGGACAAAACCGCCAATCTTCGTATCGTTGCTGCAACCAATGAGGATTTGCAAAAAGCAGTAATTGAAAAGCGGTTCCGGCAGGATTTGCTTTACCGCTTACAGGAATATGTGATAGCTATCCCACCCCTGCGTAACAGCCCTGAGGATATCATGCCATTGGCAGATTTTTTCCGTAAAATGGCAAACAGTGAGCTGGGACGTGAGGTGAATGGGTTTGCCGCTTCCGCACGCAATGCCTTGCTTTCTTATGCTTGGCCTGGCAATGTACGGGAGTTGAAACAGAAGATACGGACTGCAGTTTTACAATCTGAAAACGGTGTGATAACTGAAGAAGATTTAGAACTTGATAATGAACCGTCCACTTCTACTGCCTTTATTCTAAAAAATGAAGAAGAAGAAAAGAAACGTATCATACGAGCTTTGAAGCAAGCGAGTGGCAACAAGAAAATGGCTGCGAAACTGCTGAATATCGGCAGAACAACTTTGTATAATAAATTGGAAGAATATGGATTGAATGAAGAAAACTGACAGGAGTATGGTTGTAAATGACGGTAATTGATTAAATTTGCAATTGTATTTCAGAAAATAGTAGGCGGATTGGTGACTTTCCGCTGACAATATAGACATAAGACCGCAAGATGTTTCGAGCGAAAATCTGTATAATTGACACTACGGAGACTATTGCGTGATGTTTATACTATGCTTTCGCATAGCGTGCATTCACGTACTCTCCGTAAAAGGCTTTACCAGAGCCGTCGCTTGAAAGTAGTGTGAAATGCACGCTACTTTTTTGTCTCGCCGGAAACAGAAAAGGAAATACGTATGGCAAAAATACAATTACTTGCCGTTCTTTCGATAGACGGTTGTCTGATGAAGTTACACTCCAGGAAACGGTTAGTTCGAACAGAAGATCATGGAATTGATAAAATACGGAACAATGCCCTTTATAAGCTGCCCCCTGATTATTCAGTTTCAAAACTTCAAGAATGGAGAGAGAAAAAAGATGGCTTCTGTCATCTGTTGGAGGTAACTTCCGTAAATGCAGAATACGCCAACGGACTATTGCGGATGAATGTTATCGATGAAATTATCCTGTATATCGTTCCTGTCATTTGCGGAAGCGGAACGCATTTTTTCGGTTTCACACAGCCTATGGATAATTGACTGCTTATGAAAAATAAGACTTATAAGGACGGAGTAATACAGCTTACTTATCATTGAGAACCGCAAGAATGACAAGTGTTCTGTTTACGGACATTTTAAGGAAATACCGTGTTCATAAAGTGAGCACGTGTTCAGATTATGAACACATTTTGCAGTACTTACACGAACAACGATAAAATTATTTTAGAATTTATTTAATTGAAAATCAATCAAATAAATCTTTTTACTATTTCTCTCTTACTTTGGGACTCTCTTTTGCACACTATATCAGTGTGTGCACACTGACAAATAAGTGTAAAATCCCAAAATAGCAAAGACAATGAATTATCTAATATTGGCGGAAACATCGTTTTTCGCCCTGATAAACGGAAAAGATAGCGGTAACGCAGAAACCGCATACGTAAACTTTGTACAGGAAGTGATAGACTTTTGCTACGGAGACAATGATACTAATCATATCATAATGGCTTTGGCTTTTGTGGAAATAGAATTGCAACATCATCCCCAGAACGTCACTTTATCAGAAAATAATGCCATAACTGTATATATACGCAAGGCATTGTCCTTTGTCCGAAAGATGCAGAAACTGCTTTCCTCATTTTCCAATACCTATGTGTCACCACTGACATCCAAATCCGATATACAAGAAAGCACTTCTGTCCTGCAATGGACAGGTAATGCCATTGACTTGGTTGAGCTTATCTATGCGCTCTACGTTACAGGGTGTATCAATGACGGAAAGGCATCGCTGAAAGAGATAGCTCCTATACTCTATTCCTTTTTCGGTGTGGAGTCTAAAGACTGCTATCGCTTCTATACAGACATTAAACGCCGGAAAAGCGACAGCCGCACCTATTTCCTTGAAAAAATGCAGGAAAAGCTGAACGAAAAGATGCGGCGGGACGATGAACTGGAGAAGATGAGAAGATGACAATGCAAAACAATCGGGCGGGAGCCTAATACAAAGAGTTTCTGACCGATTGTCTTAACCACTTTTTATAAATGTAATACCACGAAACCTATAAGTATAGCTATTGTAATACTTGCAAGCGACAATCAATACGTATTCAGTGATCTTGATTTCTTGTGCTTTGCTTAATTCTCCAAAACGGAAAATTGACTTTGCCGCCAACAATAAGAAACTTATACCCTCAGTATTTCCGGTCAATATATCTATTATATCCCTGTTATAATTCCCTTTATTTTATCCTTTGTAGAAAAATTCTTTAATCACAGCAAAGGTATTACTATTATTCCAAGAATCAACTAAAAACGATTGATTTCTCAAAAACAGCCAAAAATGGTTGATAATCGAGAATCAACCGTTTTTAGTTTCGGGGGTGATTATCCCTTGTTTTGTAACAAGTGCTTCAGGTTCTCGTCACCCGCGATACGCTCCAGCTCGTCGGCGACAATCTTTTTCACCTCTTCCTTGATGCGGTTATAATTTTCCTGCACCTTTTCCTGCATACAGTCATTGCCGTTCTCGTCGGTAAAATCCGTAATGACGGGAATAGGCTTGTAAGCCTTCGTTTCAGCCGCCACCTTCGCATTGTCCACGACAATCTCCGCATGGAAAATCTTCTGTTCGATACGTTCGTTGAAATTGTCGGACACCGAACCGACAAACATGCCCTGCGTCAGGCCGGAAATCTTGCTCGGAGGGATAAGGCTGTCCATCTGCGTGTTAATGGAGGTGGAAACGTCCTGCCGGTTGATGGATATGGACTGACGCTTCTGCAAAACCTTTCCGAACCTCTCCGAAAGCGTCTTGGCGGTCTCGCCCACCACCTGACCGGAGAAGATGTTGCCAACAGTGTTCATCACCACCTTCGCCTCCTTGTCCCCATAATCACGTACAAGCTGTGAGAAATCCTGAAAACCCAGACACACGGCGACCTTGTTGCTTCGTGCCGTGGCAATCAGGTTGTCCAGCCCCTTGAAATAGATGGTAGGCAGCTCGTCAATAATCACCGAAGACTTGAGCATACCCTTCTTGTTTATCAGCTTGACGATACGTGAGTTATACAAACCCAGTGCCGCACCGTAGATGTTCTGGCGGTCGGGATTGTTCCCGACACACAGGACTTTCGGCTCTTCAGGGTTGTTGATGTCGAGCGTAAACTCGCTATCACTCATCACCCAGTACAGTTGCGGCGAAATCATGCGTGAGAGCGGGATTTTCGCCGATGCAATCTGACCCATCAGCTGCTCGGCAGCCCCTCCCAACCATGCATCCATAAAGGGACTGAGGTAGTTCTCCAGCTCCGGGTATGAGGTAAGGATGGGGAAAATGTCCTCGTACCTGCGGTTCAGGAACTCAATGGCATGGGGAAAGGTACAGTATCTACCGTTCTGATAGATTGTAGGCTCGGCACTCGGTGCCTTGCCGCATTTCTGCGGTAGGTTTCCGAGAGCCTGCCCCCGAACCGTGCTTACATG
>ENA-UEQX01001105-UEQX01001105.1-human-gut-metagenome-genome-assembly--contig:-NODE-1105-length-16888-cov-5.126167_pt1 | contig 16888 bp, 10 predicted proteins | sample MGYA00242952_ERZ507952 | MGnify/ENA primary metagenome ERZ507952 (study PRJEB26167, sample SAMN06115425) | human gut metagenome | host: Homo sapiens | place: China:Sichuan | collected 2015-04-07... | reverse complement strand
TACCGGTATCTCCCGCCGGATCTTTTGGACTATGTGGCCAAAAAGATCGGCATTACAGAGACCAAGGCTTACAGCGTGGCCAGCTTCTATGAGAACTTCTCCTTTGAACAGAAGGGAAAGTATGTGCTCAAGATCTGCGACGGAACGGCCTGCCATGTCCGCAAATCCACGCCGGTGCTGCAGTACCTGCGTCAGGAACTGGGACTCAGTGAGACCAAGCAGACCACCGATGACCTGATGTTCACGGTGGAAGTGGTGTCCTGCCTGGGCGCCTGCGGTCTGGCCCCGGCCATGATGGTCAACGAGCAGGTCCATCCCAAAATGACGCCGGAAAAGGCGGCGGAGCTGCTCAAGGAGCTTCGGGCCAAGGAAGAGGAGGGGCAGAACGATGATCAGAATTGAAAACCGGTTCCAGCTCAAGCAGGTCCGGGCGGAATGCCAGGCTGAGACTAAGCAGGAAAAGTGCCGGGTGCTGATCTGCGGCGGCACGGGCTGTCTGGCCGGCGGCTCCGCCAAGCTCTATGAGCACATGAAGGAGTTGGCTGCGGAGCATGAAAACGTTCAGGTGGAGATCGGCCCGGAGATCGCCCATATCGGCGTCCACAAGAGCGGCTGCCACGGCTTCTGCGAAATGGGCCCCCTGATGCGGATCGAGCCTTACGGCTATCTCTACTTAAAGGTGCAGGAGAGCGACTGCGGCGAGATCTTTGAAAAAACGGTCCTCCGGGGTCAGCCGGTGGAGCGGCTGATGTTCCGTCAGGATAACAAGGTCTATCCCTCTGAGGAGGAGATCCCCTTCTACGCCAAGCAGACCCGTCTGGTGCTGAAAAACTGCGGCCATATCGACGCGGAGCGCATTGAGGCGGCCATTGCTGCCGGCGCTTACGAGGGCCTTGAAAAAGCCCTCTTTGAAATGACGCCCAAGGCCGTCATTCAGGCCATTGCCGACTCCAAGCTCCGGGGCCGCGGCGGCGCGGGCTTCCCCGCCGGCAAAAAATGGAGCCAGGTGGCCGCCCAGAAGGAGACCGTCCGCTATGTGGTCTGCAACGGCGATGAGGGCGACCCCGGCGCGTTTATGGACCGCAGTATCATGGAGGGCGATCCCCACCGGATGATCGAGGGTATGCTGATCGCGGCCTATGCCGTAGGCGCGCAGGAAGGCTATATCTATGTCCGTGCAGAGTATCCTCTGGCCATTGAACGCCTGAAGCTGGCCATTGCGCAGGCGGAGGAAGCCGGATTCCTGGGTGACAACATTCTGGGTACGGACTTCTGCTTCCGTCTGCATATCAACCGGGGCGCCGGCGCCTTTGTCTGCGGCGAGGGCAGCGCCCTGACCGCCTCCATCGAGGGCAAGCGGGGTATGCCCCGCGTCAAGCCACCCCGCACTGTGGAGCATGGCCTGTGGGAGAAGCCCACGGTCCTCAACAACGTGGAGACCTACGCCAACGTGCCCATGATCATTCAGCGCGGCGCGGAGTGGTACCGGGGGATCGGTACGCCGGAAAGCCCCGGCACCAAGGCGTTTGCCCTTACCGGCAACGTGTGCAACACCGGTCTGATCGAGGTCCCCATGGGCACGCCTCTGCGGGACATCGTGTTTGACGTGGGCGGCGGCATCCCCAACGGAAAGAAGTTCAAGGCCGTACAGATCGGCGGTCCCTCCGGCGGCTGCCTGTCCGAAAAGGATCTGGACCGCCATATGGACTTTGACTCCCTCACCAAGATCGGCGCCATGATTGGCTCCGGCGGCATGGTGGTCATGGACGAGGACACCTGCATGGTGGAGGTGGCCCGGTTCTTCATGAGCTTCACTCAGCGTGAAAGCTGCGGCAAGTGCGTTCCCTGCCGGGAGGGCACCCAGCGGATGCTGGAGATCCTGGAGCGCATCGTGGCCGGTCAGGGCACCATGGAGGATCTGGATACCCTCCGGGACCTGGCGGATATGATCGAGAATACCGCCCTGTGCGGCCTGGGCAAGAGCGCGCCCAAGCCGGTCATCAGCACCCTCAACGCCTTCCGGGACGAGTATGTGGCCCACATTCGGGACCGCCGCTGTCCCGCCGGCGTCTGCTCCAAGCTTCGGGTGTACAGCATCGACCCCGCCAAGTGCAAGGGCTGCTCCAAGTGCGCCCGGAACTGCCCGGCGTCGGCTATTCACGGCACGCTGAAGTCGCCGTACACCATTGATCAGGACGCCTGCATCCGCTGCGGAAGCTGCGTGGAGCAGTGTGCCTTCGGCGCGATCACCGTAGAGAAGTAAGGAGGATGCTGCTATGGGATTTATGACCATTGACGGTCAGCGGGTGGAATTTACCAACGAACCCAATGTTCTGACCGTAATCCGCAATGCGGAGATCGATATACCGACCCTTTGTTACCATTCCGAACTGTCCATTTACGGTGCCTGCCGCCTGTGCACCGTGGAGGATGACCGGGGCAAGACCTTTGCCTCCTGCGCGGAGCCGCCTCGGGATGGCATGGTGATCTACACCAATACCCCTCGGCTCATGCGCTACCGCCGGACGATCCTGGAGCTGCTGCTGGCAGCCCATGACCGGGACTGCACCACCTGCGTGAAAAGCGGCGAGTGTCATCTGCTGGAGCTGGCTCACCGCATGGGCGTGGACCGGATCCGGTTCAAGAACCGGGAGGCCAAGTACCCCATCGACGAAAGCTCTCCCGCCATCGTTCGCAACCCCAATAAGTGCATCCTCTGCGGCGACTGCGTCCGTATGTGCGACAATGTCCAGTCCGTGAACGCCATCGACTTTGCCTACCGCGGCACCAGCACGCTGGTGACCCCGGCCTTCAACAAGACCATCGCTCAGACCAACTGCGTCAACTGCGGCCAGTGCCGGGTGGTGTGTCCCACCGGCGCCATCAGCATCAAGACCAACATCGATGAGGTCTGGGACGCGCTGGCGGACCCCAACACCATTGTGGTGGCGCAGGTGGCTCCGGCGGTCCGTGTGGCGCTGGGCGACAAGTTCGGCATCCCCAAGGGCGAAAACGTCATGGGCAAGCTGGTCAATGCCCTGCACCGACTGGGCTTCCATGAGGTCTATGACACTACCTACGGCGCGGACCTCACCGTGATCGAGGAGGCGGAGGAGCTGCTGGAGCGGATCTCCAGCGGCGCCAAGGGCCCCCTGTTCACCTCCTGCTGCCCCGCCTGGGTCAAATTCTGCGAGACCCGGTATCCGGAACTGGTGGATAATATTTCCACCTGCCGCTCTCCCCAGCAGATGTTCGGCGCGGTGATCCGGGAATACTACCGCAATCCTGAGATCAATCAGGGCAAGAAGCTGGTGTCGGTGTCCATCATGCCCTGCACCGCCAAGAAGGAGGAGATCCTCCGCCCTGAGTCCATGACCAATGGCCGACAGGACGTGGACTATGTGCTGACCACCACCGAGGTGGCCACCATGATCCGCAAGTCCGGTATCCGCTTTGAGAATATCGACGGCGAGTCCACCGATATGCCCTTTGGCATCGGTTCCGGCGGCGGCGTCATCTTCGGCGTCACCGGCGGCGTGACGGAGGCGGTGCTCCGCCGCCTTCAGACCGGCCACAGCCGGGTGGAAATGGATCGCATCCGCACCAGCGGCGTCCGGGGCGATGACGGCTTGAAGGAACTGACCTTTGACTACATGGGCAAGGAGATCCGCGCCGCAGTGGTCAACGGTCTGGGCAATGCCGACAAGCTCATCAAGCGCATCCAGAGCGGCGAGGTCAGCTATGACTTCGTGGAGGTCATGGCCTGCCGCCGCGGCTGTATCATGGGCGGCGGCCAGCCGGTCGGCGCCGGTCCCCGGACCCGGAAGGCCCGCGCCAAGGGTCTGTATGATACCGACGTCAATATGCAGATCAAAAAGTCCAACGAGAACCCCATGGTCCTTGCTCTGTACGAGGGCCTGCTGAAGGGCAAGACCCATCAGCTTCTGCACCGTAATCTGGGCGTTACCGAGAACTGAATCACAGGAACAGCCGCCGCGGAAACTCCGCGGCGGCTGTTCTCTGCGTATGGGAAGATGCTCTGAGTGCCCTGAAAACTGATGAAAAAGCTGCGAAAACCTTTCTCACCGTGGAAGAAAGAAGTCAAAAGCCAGCCCGTAAAGGCTGGCTTTCGGCTTATTGGAATGTCCAGTGGGAAATGTCCGTATCGATGCTGTAAGCGTCAACGGTATCCGACCCGGTGCTGCCGGGGAATATGAGGGTCTGGCCGTCGCTGTCCAGCGTCAGGGGAAACCAATCAGGGCAGATGACCTCCCGGCCGTACTCATCGGTGAGAACAGCCGCTGATTCCAGAATATCCCCGGCGGCAAAGGGGAAGGAGAGAGGCTCCAGCCGATAGAAGGTGGCGTTGTCAAAGCCTCGGTAGCTGGTCTGCTCATCGGCGCTGATGGGCCGCGCCCAGGCGACAAGCCGCTGGTTTTTGAACAGGCCTACCCGAATGGAAACAGCCTTCGTCCGGGGGATCAGGATATTGTCCGGCTGCGTGCTGAGCGTCAAGGCATACTCCATGGCGTCCGGCAGGGTCAGCTTGCCGTTTTCAATCTGCGCCCGGCCTTGGAGATCCGCATCCGCAAGATTGGCAACGTCCGGCAGGGAGCCGGAATACAGGCCGGAATACGTTTGCAGGGGCTGGGTCTGCCGGGTGCCGTCCGGCATGACGAATACCGCGGTGATGGCGATGTCATCCGTCAGTTCGCAGGTCAGCTCCGCCGAGAATTTCTCACTGACCGGCTGCCCGTTCTGATCCGGCTCGGACAGGACGGTTTTGCTGTTGGAGTTGTGGCCGTTGTCCACTGAAAATTCAACGCGCATACCCTCCACGTATGTTTTGGGGACGGCGTAGACGGAGAAGGTCACGGCGTTTTTGGACAGATCGGCGGATACCAGCTCTGTTCCATAGTCTGCGGTCAAAGCATTCTGCTGTTTGAGGATCTCCTCCACCTGACCGGAAATACCGTATACCTGATTGGACATACTGCGCTCCATCTGGTTGATCCGGTTGTAAACGCCATCGAATTGCCGGCCGATTGTCCGAATGGAATCATAGATATTGTAGGCGGCGCACAATACCGCCAGCGCTGCCAGCACATAGGGCCATTTCTTCCGGGGCTTCGGGGCGGTTTGGGCGGCGAGATACCGCTCCGTGATCTCCTCCACCATTTTCAACTGGGCGTCCGTTAATTCGCCGCTGTCCGGGGCGGAGGACGTTTCCGGTGCTTCCTCCACTCCCAGCAGCCAGCCTACGGTCACACCGAACCGGCGGCTGAGGGCCACCAGCTTGTCGATCTCCGGCAAGGCAGTATCCGATTCCCACTTGTAAATGGACTGCCGGGAAACACCCAGCTCCGCGCCCAGTGTCTCTTGGGACAATCCGGCCTCTTTTCGCTTCTGGGCGATCCGCTGGCCTGTGGTCATACGCGTCACATCCTTTCGTGGGAACAGTATTGCCGAAAGTGGGCAAAATCGCCACCAACTTCCCGGCGAAATTTGTAAACCGTGGGTTTACACGGCGGTTTTACAGCTTCTTTTCATAGAGATTCAGGGGGCAGTGGACGTAGCCCATGAAGAAGGTGTCCACCGTCCCGGCGAAGCGGTAGCCGATGGCAGGGTAGAGGTGGTTGGAAACGGCGTTGCTCACGCCAGTGTCGAACCGCATGACGGTCTTGCCCTGACTGCGGGCGGTGTCCTCGGCAAAGGCCACCATCTGCCGGGCCAAGCCCTGCCCCGCCCGGTCAGGATGGATGGTCAGGGTGTGGATAACGGCCACCTGATCGTCCTCGGCGGGGATGGACCAGCCGCCGTTTTTGTATTCCGGCAGCTGGACGCCGTTGAGATTCATGCTGCCCCAGACCGTGCCGTCCTCGTCCACGCCCACATACAGAGTCCCGGCGTTGAAAATATTCCGGGCGGTGTCGGCGGTGGGGTAAGCGCCCCGCTTCCAGCCTGTGTAATGCAGACCGGTGGCGTCCTCATGGTCTAAAATAGCCTCATAGACGGCGGCTACGGCAGGCAGGTCGGATTCCTTGGCAATACGGATCATGGTGTTTCCTCTCTTTTCTCTCGTTTTCAAAAACAGGCGTACCGGACGGTACGCCTGTTTGGTGGTTATTCGGATCTGGAGTCGTTTTCCTGTTTAGATTCAGGTTTCTCGTCAGACGGTGTTTCGTCAGAGGATGGTTTATCCGCATCATTCTTCTCCCCACCGGCGGGAGCGTCCTCCGGGGCCTCGATCTTCTCGGAGATCATGTGGACCTTCCGGGCGGCAGGCTCGATGACCTCCGGCTGAGAGGGGCGGAAGCCATTCTCGTGGGCCAGAGTGGAGGCGTAGGCGTCCTCCACGGTGGAGGGATCCCGGCCCTCGATGATGGCCACCATCTCCGCGCCGGTGATGGTCTCCTTCTCCAGCAGATAGGCCACCACCTTGTCCATGTCCTCACGGTTTTCCCGGATGATGTTCACGGCGTCGGCATAGCACTTGTCCAGAATATCCTTCACGGCCTTGTCCATAGCGGCGGCGGTGTCCTGCGCGCAGTCCAGACCGTAGCCGCCGTCCAGATACTGACTGCGGCGGGAGGCCAGAGCCATCATGCCGAACTGGTCGCTCATGCCGAACATGGCAACCATGTTCCGGGCCACGCCGGTGGCCTCCTGAATGTCCTGAGAGGCACCGTTGGTCATGGTGTTCATCACCACTTCCTCGGCGGCGCGGCCACCCATGGACACAGCAATCTTCGCCATCAGCTCGTCCCGGGTCCGCAGCTCTGTCTTATCCTCCTCCGGCATCAGCAGGGTGTAACCCAGCGCGCCTTGGGTGTGAGGGACAATGGTGATCTTCTGGACCGGTTCTGTGTTCTTCTGCTTGTAGGCCACCATGGCGTGACCGACCTCGTGGTAGGCCACCAGTTTTTTCTCAAATTCCGTCAGGACGCTGCCCTTTTTCTCTGTGCCGGCGATGACCAGCTCGAAAGCGGCCAGCAGGTCCTCCTGAATCACCAGCTTGCGGCCCTTTCGGACGGCCCGGAGAGCGGCCTCGTTCACAAGGTTGGCAAGGTCGGCGCCCACGCAGCCGGCGGTGGCCAGCGCTACCTTCTTCAAATTGACGTCCTCGGCCAGCTTGATGTTCCGGGTATGGACCTGAAGGGTGGCCAGACGGCCCGCCAGATTGGGACGGTCGATGATGATGCGGCGGTCGAACCGGCCGGGCCGCAGAAGGGCCTGATCCAGCACCTCGGGCCGGTTGGTGGCGGCCAGAAGGATGATGCCCTTGGTGGGGTCAAAGCCGTCCATTTCGGCAAGAAGCTGGTTCAGGGTCTGCTCCCGCTCATCATTGCCGCCGAAGCGCCCGGAGTCACGGGATTTGCCGATGGTGTCGATCTCATCGATGAATACGATACAGGGGGCTACCTTGGCGGCCTCCTTAAAGAGGTCGCGGACACGGGACGCGCCCACGCCCACGAACATCTCCACAAAGTCGGAGCCGGAGATGGAGAAGAAGGGCACATTGGCTTCGCCGGCCACGGCCTTGGCCAGCAGCGTTTTGCCGGTGCCCGGAGGGCCTACCAGCAAAGCACCCTTGGGGAGCTTGGCACCGATGTCGGTATATTTCTTGGGATTGTGCAGGAAGTCGATGATCTCCGTCAGGGATTCCTTGGCCTCGTCCTGACCGGCCACATCGGCAAAGGTGACGCCGGTCTGCTTTTCCATGTAGACCTTGGCGTTGGCCTTGCCCACGCCGCCGATCCCGCCCATGCCTCCCATGCCGCCCTTTTTCGCCATGATCCGCATGACGAGGGAGAACATGAGCATGATGAACACAAAGGGCAGAATGAAGTTGATGGCGAACAGAAGGAGCGGGCTCATCTGAGGCTCGTACTTCGTGTCATAGTCTGTTTTTCCGGCCTCATGCATCCGCTCCACCAGAGTGTCATTAGACTCCATCTTCACGGTAAAGAGCTTCAGCGCCGCAGTATGCTCCTTGCCGTCGGCGTCGGTAAAAGCGTAAACGGCCTTGCCGTCCTGATCCGTGGACTTGGTGTAGGCGGTGCCGTTCTCAGCGGTGTAGACATAGCCGTCCTTGGGGACGATATACAGCAGGCCCTCGGAGAGGTCCACGGTGACGTCCTCCACCTGTTTGCCCTCCATCATGGCGATGAAATCGCTGTACTTGATGTTGATGTTGGAGGCCTGCTTTCCGGCGGACCCCATGTAGCTGCTGGTGCAGTAGAACACCAGCGTCAGCACCAACGCCCAGGCCACCAGCTTGACAGCGCCCAGCAGATTGCGGTTGCCCCGTCGGTTTTTATTGTTTTTATCGTTCTGGTCCATTGAGAACTCCTTTCAGAGTGTGTGAAATTAAAAAGCAGTATAGCACAACCTCCTTGAAACCACAAGGAAAAGAGACTGCCTTTTCATAAACTTTCTGTAAATTCAGACGCGCTAAGGCGGAACGATTTTTCAAATTCATCTTTATTGTGGACCGGTTCTGTGATATACTGTAAAAAGGATATCCCGCAGATTTTGACAAATTCCGATCATGAGAGGATTTCAATATGACAGACGAAAGAAAAGACCAGCTGACCGCCGAGGCCGACGGCCTCATTGAAGGCCGCAACGCGGTGATCGAAGCCCTGCGGACGGAGGCCAGCATCGACAAAATTTTCATCCAGAAGGGTGAGGTGGACAAGACCCTGGGCCACATCGCCTCCAAGGCCCGGGCGGCGGGCATCGTGGTGGTGGAGGCCGACCGGCGAAAGCTGGACGGCATGAGCCGCACCCACGCCCATCAGGGCGTCATCGCACTGGCAGCGGTGCGGGAATACGTCAGCGTGGAGGATATTCTGGCGGACGCCGCCGCGAAAAACGAGCCGCCGCTGATCGTGGTGTGCGACGAGATCTCCGACCCCCACAATCTGGGCGCCATCATCCGGACGGCCTACTGCGCCGGCGCCCACGGCGTCATTATTCCCAAGCGCCGCAGCGCGGGATTGACCAGCGTGGTGGCCAAGACCTCCGCAGGCGCGGTGTCTCACATGAAGGTGGCTCGGGTGCCCAATATCCCCTCCTTGCTGAAGGATCTGAAAAAGCAGGGGGTCTGGGTATTCGGCACGGCGGCCAACGGCACCACCGGCCTGTATGACGCGGACCTGAAGGGCGCTGCTGCCATCGTCATCGGCAGCGAGGGGGACGGCATGACCCGTCTGGCTGCCGAAAACTGCGATTTTCTGGTGAGCATCCCCATGAAGGGTGATCTGAATTCCCTGAACGCCAGCGCCTCGGCAGCGATCCTGCTGTATGAGGCCGTGCGTCAGCGGATGAACTGAGAAGTTTGGAGAGAACACGGTGTCAAAGGATGTCGAGAAAACAGAATACGGCACAGGCACCTGGGATACGCCGCCGTCTGACGAGGATTACACCTTAGAGGAAATTTTGGCGGAGTACGGCTCCAGCCGCCAGCAGAAAATCATGGAAGAGGTGGAGCGTGAGACCGCTCCGGCAGAGCCGGATACGCCCAAGGCACCGGCTCCTGAACAGCCTTCCGCCCCTAAACCGACAGAGACGGCCCCATCTCCAACGCCCAAATCGGCGATGGCCCTCTGGGAGGAACGGATCGCCGCGGCGGCGCTGGAACAGGACGGGGAGGCCCCCCTTGCCGACGATTCGGACCCGGAGGAAGAACCCCGGACAGATGACGGCCCGGAGCCGGAGGCTACCCGCTTCCTGAGTCTGGAAGAACTGGTAGGGACAACGGTAGGGGCCGTGATGGAGGAGCACCACGAAACGCTGCTGAAGCCGAAATGGGGGCTGTTCTCCCGGAAGCGGCAGGAGGAAACGGAGCAGCTCTACGATTCCATGGAAGCCCCGGAGGAATCGGTAAAGCCTCTTACCGAGGCAGAGAGCATCGGGGAAGAGCCGGAGCTTAGCGAGGTCGCGTCTGAGGAGCGGGAAGCCTATAAGAGCCGTCACCGGTCTCTGGGGTTTGCCTTTTTTACAGCGCTGGTGCCTATCGCCGCTATGGCGGCGGAGCAGTACGGCGTCACGGTCCCCTTCTGGACCGGAGACCGGCAGATCCAAGGCGTTGCCATGCTGGCCTGTCTGCTGATCGAATTGGTGCTGTGCTGGCACGTGCCGGTGTACGCGATCCGGAAGCTGAGTGAAAAACGCTGCGTCAGCGCACTGCTGGTGTCGTTGGCGGTGCTGGCGGCGGTGGTGGACTGCGCGTTGTGGCTGCTTGTTCCGGGGCGGGGAGAAGCGCTGCCCTATACTGCGGCGGCGGGACTGGCGCTGTGCTTTGCCCAGTGGGGCATCAGCCGGGAAAGCCGGGGCAGCTATGATAGCTTCCGTTTGGCATCGCTGGACGATCACCCCCCTTACTTGGTCACGGAAACTCCAAGGGGTGCCTGCAAGCAGAGGGGAGACCTGCGGGGCTTTTACACCACCGCCATGCGGGATGATTATGCCTCCCGTCTTCAGACGGTGTTCCTGCCGGTGATTTTTATGGCCGCGCTGGTATTCGCGGGCCTGATCTCTTTGGGACGGGGACACGGAATTGACTTCCTGCGGAACTGGTCCGTGATCCTGACGGCGGGAGCCACCTGTTCCCTGCCGCTGTGCTGGAGCCTGCCATGGTCTCAGCTGACCCGCCGACAGCAGAAAAGCGGCTGTGCCGTGGCGGGATGGGACGGCGCGGCCCGGGTAGGAAAGCGCCGGGGCATGATCCTGACGGATACCGACCTGTTTCCGCCGGGGACCATTCGGCTCAACGGCGTGAAGGTCTACGGCGAGGAGCTGGGCAAGGTGTCGGCCTATGCGGCGGCAGCCGCCCGTGCGGCGGGCTGCGGCCTGGAGCGGGTCTTTGAGGGACTGGCGGTGGGGGAGAACGCCCCACGGGAAACGGCTCAGGACCTGAGCTTCTATGAGCAGGGCGGCTTTGGCTGCACGATCCACGGGGAATCCGTCCTGTTGGGGACGGCCTCCTTCCTGCGGAAGCAGGATGTGCGCCTGCCAAGCAACATCAATCTGAAAACCGGCATTTTCCTGGCCATCGATCATCAGCTGGCGGCGGTGTTCGCCGTGAAGTACGAGGCGTCGGAAAATGTGGATTACGCGCTGCGGACCCTGCACCGCAGCCGGATCACGCCGATTCTGGCAGTGCGGGACCCCAACATCACCCCGGCGCTGCTGAAGCGGAAATTCTATAAGAAGATCAAGGTGGAGTATCCGCAGCTGACGGACCGGGTGGCCCTCAGCGAGGCGGAGGAGGACCGGGGCCTGCCCCGGGCGCTGCTGCTGCGGGAGGGCCTGCTGCCTTACGCCGAAGCAGTGGTGGGCAGCCGCCGTCTGCGGACAGCGGTGCGCCGGGCTACCTGGCTGTCCCTGGCGGGCAGCGCCGCCGGCGTTTTGCTGACGGCGTATCTGGTGTCTCTGGGGAAGTTCGATTTGCTCACCCCCCTGTCCCTGACGGTGTTTTTGCTGCTGTGGACCCTGCCGGTGCTGCTGATGAGCGACTGGACCGGCCGATATTGACACTTGACAGAATAAAGTACCGGGAGGCAGGCTTTTTCCCTGCCTCCCGGTACTTTTTCGCGCTGTCCGGGACCAAAAGACTTTTTTTTCAAGGAAAATGATATTTGAGGGACCCCACAAAAATAGGCGACCCTTTTTGCCTACCCCCCCAAAATGTGAGATCTCACAAAATTCTTATTGTATTGCCTGTGAAAAAGCGGTATAATTAACACATTGAGTGAGTCTCAATGGTTGACAGATCTTTTATCGGCCCGTTCGGGCCGTGTCAACAGCATCAACATAAGGAGTGGAACAAACATGAGCTATTCAGTACAGAACATCCGTAACGTCTGCCTGCTGGGTCACAGCGGCAGCGGTAAGACTTCTCTGGCAGAGAGCCTGCTGTTTATGACCGGCGCCATCGACCGTATGGGCAGAGTCGCGGACGGCAATACCGTTTGTGATTATGATCCCGAAGAGGTCAAGCGTCAGATCTCTCTGTCCACCGCTGTGGCACCTATCGACTATAAGGGCTGCCGCATCAACGTGCTGGATACTCCGGGCGCATTCGACTTTTCCGGCGAAGTGATGGAGGCTCTCCGGGCCGCCGACGCCGCCATCATCGTGGCCTCCGCTAAGGACGGTGTGTCCGTGGGCGTTGAGAAGGCATGGAAGTATTGTGAAGAGCGGAATATGCCCCGCTTTATCTATATCTCTAAGATCGACGAGGATCACAGCGACTATAACGCCACCTTTGATGCGCTCCGTGAGCGCTTCGGCAACAAGATCGCTCCCGTTGTGGTGCCTACGCTGGACGAAAACAAGAAAGTCACCGGTCTCATGGACATCCTGAATAAGCGCGCCTATGAGATGCAGGGCGGCAGGCGTGTGGAGATCGAGCTGCCTGAGGAAAAGGTGGCTGTCATCAACGAGTTCAACGATGCGCTGAAGGAATCCGTGGCGGAGACCAGCGAGGAATTCATGGAGCGCTTCTTCAACGGCGAGGACTTCACCTACGCCGAGATGGCTCAGGGCCTCCGTCAGGGCGTCCGTGAGCTGAGCGTGTTCCCCGTGCTGTGCGGCAGCGCCGTGGCTGATATGGGCACTCTGATGCTGCTGGACAACATCATGGAGCTGCTGCCCTCTCCCGAGCAGGGCAACTATCATAAGGCCACTCTGGCTGACGGCACCACCGAGGAATTCGTGGTGTCCGCCGGTGGTGTGCCCACGGCTTTCGTGTTCAAGACCATTTCTGACCAGTACGGCAAGTACTCCTTCGTGAAGGTCCTCTCCGGCAGCATCACGCCGGATATGACCATGGTCAATGCCCGCACCGGCGACAACGAGAAGCTGGGCCGCCTGTATACCATGCGTGGCAAGAAGGCCACCGAGGTCAAGGAGCTGGTGTGCGGCGATATCGGCGCCATCGCCAAGATGGATAAGGTCAAGACCGGCGATACCCTGTGCGACAGCCGTAAGGTTGTGGCGCTGAAGGGCATCCCCTTCGCTGAACCCTGCTACTCTGTGGCCATCGCCCCCAAGACCCGCGGCCAGGACGATAAGGTGGCTCAGGGCCTGAACCGTCTCAATGAGGAGGACCCCTCCTTCTCCGTGGTCAACAACGCCGAGACCCATCAGATGGTCCTCTCCGGCGCCGGCGATATGCAGGTGGATGTGCTGGTCAGTAAGCTCAAGACCCGCTTCAACGTGGAAGTGGAGCTGAGCCCTGTCCGCGTGGCTTACCGTGAGAAGATCCGCAAGACCGTGCAGAAGCAGGGCCGCCATAAGAAGCAGACCGGCGGCAGCGGCCAGTTCGGTGACGTGTGGATCCGCTTCGAGCCCCAGACCGAGCAGGATGACATGATCTTCGCTGAGGAAGTGTTCGGCGGCTCCGTGCCCAAGAACTATTTCCCTGCTGTGGAAAAGGGCCTGCGGGAGGCCTGCGTCCACGGTCCTCTGGCCGGTTATCCGGTGGTGAATCTGAAGGCCGTTCTGTATGATGGCTCCTATCACCCCGTTGACTCCTCCGAAATCGCATTTAAGACCGCCGCTCAGCTGGCCTACAAGGCCGCTCTGCCTGAGGGTAACCCCTGCCTGATGGAGCCTGTGGGCGAGCTGAAGGTCACCGTGCCTGACAGCTACATGGGCGATGTCATGGGCGACCTGAATAAGCGCCGCGGCCGCGTCATGGGTATGGACCCTGCCGGCAATGGCGAGCAGGTCATCACCGCTGAGGTCCCCATGGGCGAGATGAGCACCTATGCCATCGACCTCCGCTCCATGACTCAGTCCCGCGGCACCTTTACCCTGCACTTTGTCCGCTATGAGGATTGCCCTCCCGCGGCGCAGGAGAAGGCGATCGCCGAGGCCAAGGCCCGGAACGAGGAATAAGATCAACCAGTGTGGCCGGGGAAGCGATCGCTTCCCCGGCCGCTGTATCTGTGTGGGATAGTCTTTGAATAGTTCAATAGCTCTAACAAAGTGTGAACAATTTTAGGTTCTTTTAAAAAGTTGCATTTGCAACTTGCAAATAGAAATAATTCCTGATATACTACACTCACAAAGCAAAAAACGCTCAGGGAAAGAGCGAAGATAAGGTAATTATTTAAGGAGGATACATCTATGAAGAAGTGGGTCTGCAAGGTTTGCGGTTACATTTATGAGGGTCCCGAGGCTCCCGTCGAGTGCCCCGTCTGCCACGCCAAGAATGCGTTTGAAGAGGTCAAGGGCGAGCTGAAGCTGGCTGCTGAGCACAAGTTCGGCATCTACGCAGAGACCGTGAAGAACAACGCTGACATCTCCGAGGAGGATAAGAAGTACATCTTCGATCAGCTCATGGCCAACTTCAACGGCGAGTGCAGCGAGGTGGGTATGTATCTGTGCATGGCCCGGATCGCTCACCGTGAGGGCTATCCCGAGATCGGCCTCTACTGGGAGAAGGCCGCTTATGAGGAAGCCGAGCACGCCGCTAAGTTCGCCGAGCTGCTGGGCAGCGACCTGGAGAGCAACATGACCGCCTCCACCGAGAAGAATCTGGCCTGGCGTGTGGACTGCGAGTACGGTGCTACTGCCGGCAAGTTTGAGCTGGCCGCCTGCGCCAAGAAGAACGGTCTGGACGCTATTCACGACACCGTCCATGAGATGGCCCGCGACGAGGCCCGTCACGGCAAGGCTCTGGAGGGCATGCTGAAGCGTTACTTCAACAAGTAATTTTCGCAAAAACCAAAACCTTTTGAGAGGGAATCGGGAAACCGATTCCCTCTCTTTTTGCGTCCTCCGCCGTTGGGATGGAAGTTTCTGTGGAAGTCTATCTCTGTTTTCCTTCTGAAAATGCCATATGTGGAAGTCAGCAATGTGAATGTGTCCTATTTTGCTGTTTTTCTGTCATGTTGACTGATTTGTTCTAACATACCAAAAAGCGGTCCGCAGATATCTGCGGACCGCTTTTTGACGATATGGACAGGTAAACCGTTTGGATGCTGCTTTTACAGCTTTTCCAGCAGATAATCCACGAACTGGACGCAGGAGGCCCCGTCCCGGTGACCAGTCATGACCACCCGGCGCTCTGTCTCCGTGCAGAGGCCCATAGCGGCGGCGAGCTGATCTGCCTTGTCCGCCATGGCGATGTGCCGCAGCAGCAGCTCTGCCGCCTTCAAAATGCTGGCGGGATTGGCGTAGTCCCCCTCGCCGTCGGCGATGAGCCGGGGGGCGGTGCCGTGGACGGCCTCGAACATGGCATATTGACTGCCGGTGTTGGCGCTGCCCGCCGTGCCTACGCCGCCCTGAATCTGGGCGGCCTCGTCGGTGATGATGTCGCCGTACAGATTGGGCAGCACGAATACCTGAAACCTGCTGCGGATCTCCGGGTTCACCAGATTGGCGGTCATAATGTCGATGTACCAGTCCTCGGCGGTGATCTCCGGATAGTCCGCAGCAACCTCATGGCAGATGCGGGTGAACATTCCGTCGGTCTTTTTCATAATGTTGGCCTTGGTGACGATGGCCACATTGGTTTTGCCGTTGGCCCGGGCAAAGTCAAAGGCGGCCTTGGCGATGCGGCGGGTACCGGCGTCTGTGGTGACCTTGAAATCCATGCTCAGCATACCGGGCACCTCAACGCCCCGGCTGCCCAGAGCGTATTCGCCCTCCGTATTCTCCCGGAAGAAGGTCCAGTCGATGCCCAGCTTCGGGACGGATACAGGCCGCACGTTGGCAAACAGGTCCAGCTCCCGGCGCATGGCCACATTGGCGCTTTCCAGCGTACCGCCCTTGGGAGTCTCCGTGGGGCCTTTCAGCAGCACGTCGCAGTCCTTGATGGAGGCCAGCACCTCGTCAGGAATGGCTTTGCCCTGAGCAGTGCGGTTTTCAATGGTCAACCCCTCGATGTCCCGCAGTTCCACCCGGCCATTGGCAATCTCGTCCGCCAGCAGCTTTTCCAACACCCGCCGGGCCTGGGCCATGAGGATGGGACCGATGCCGTCACCGGGGATCAGGCCGATGACGATGCGCTCCATACGGGAAAAGTCCTTGGCGGGGGAGCCTTGGGCCATACGCTCCTGCCGGTTTAACTGCTCAGTCAGTAAGGTGCGGAAATGTGCCGCCGCCTGCTCGATATATGTGTTCTGATCCATCAGTCATTGCCTTCTTTCGTGTAATTCAGCAGACCGCCTGCCCGGAGCATTGCCGCCTGCCGCTTGGTGAAGCTGCCGCAGACGGGAATTTCACGGTTTCCGGCGTGAAGCGTCATGGTGCCGCTGTCCAGACCGGCGTCGATGCCGGTGAGGGTCAGGGTCTCGCCCTGGGTCAAGGCATCATAGTCATCGGGGTTGGCAAAGGTCAGGGGCAGGATCCCGGCGTTGATGAGGTTGGCGGCGTGGATGCGGGCGAAGCTCTTAGCGATGACCGCCCGGACGCCTAAGTACAAAGGCACCAGCGCCGCGTGTTCTCTTGAGGAGCCCTGCCCGTAGTTGCTGCCGCCCACTAAAATGGTCTCTCCGGCTGCCTTGGCGTTTTTGGCGAACTCCTTGTCGCACACGGCGAAACAGAACTCCGACAGCTTGGGGATGTTGGAGCGGTAGGGGAGGATCTTGGAGCCGGCAGGCATGATGTGGTCGGTGGTGATGTTATCCCCTACCTTCAGGGTCAGCTTGGCGGTGATGGTGTCGCCCACCGGCTTGCCCTGGGGGAATTCCTTGATGTTGGGACCGCGGAGCACGTCCAGATGGGCTGCCTCCTCCGGGGAGGCGGGGGCCAGCACGGCGCTGTCGTCAATGAGGAACCGCTCCGGCAGGTCCACATGGAGAGCGTCCAGCCCCAAATCGCGGGGATCGGTGATCTCCCCGGTGAGGGCGGCGGCCACGGCGGTCTC
>ENA-UEQX01001103-UEQX01001103.1-human-gut-metagenome-genome-assembly--contig:-NODE-1103-length-16892-cov-4.008861_pt1 | contig 16892 bp, 17 predicted proteins | sample MGYA00242952_ERZ507952 | MGnify/ENA primary metagenome ERZ507952 (study PRJEB26167, sample SAMN06115425) | human gut metagenome | host: Homo sapiens | place: China:Sichuan | collected 2015-04-07... | reverse complement strand
GCCGGTTATGGTGCTTCACACGGACGATGTGAGGGAGGTCAGCATCTGCCTGACATCGAAGGGATATAAGGTACTGTAAGTATTTCCAGCACTTTCCGCTTAAAAACCGGTATAAAAAACAGTATAATGATGGAGAAGCTGTGGAGGACATGGCTTCTCCATTTTGCGTATATAGAAGAGAAAGGCGAGGAGAGCATGAGAAAATATGGAGAGAGCGGCATTCTTCTGTCGGTTGTCTGCAACCGGTGCGGAAAGAAGCTGGCGGTGAAAGAAGGCATTCTGCGCGAAGGAGCGGCGCATTTTGATGTGGCATGGGACTATTTTTCGGAGAAAGATGGGGAGGTGCATCATTTTGATCTGTGCGAGGAGTGCTATGATGGAGTGACGCGGGAATTTCTGATTGAGGCAGATAAGGAGGAGAGGACGGAACTATTGTAGAGTCGTGAGGGGAACGGAGAAACGCGGGACAGGCGGTGCGCCATCTGCGTCTCGCCAGTGAATTGGATTGCTGAATTTCTGGCTTGCAACATAGTATTTCTTTATGATATTATTAAATGATATGGGAGTTAGGAGAAAAGCTGTTTTGACAGCTTTTTGCATGACTTTTAATTAAAAAGATTTATTATGAATCATTTATTTAATAGAAAAGAGGATGTTCCATGTTAGATGTATGTTTGCTGGGAACGGGAGGGATGATGCCGCTGCCGTATCGGTGGCTGACGGCTTTGATGGTCCGCTGCTCGGGCAGCAATTTGCTGATAGACTGCGGGGAAGGCACGCAGATTGCGTTGAAAGAAAAGGGCTGGAGCCCGAAGCCGGTGGATGTGATTTGTTTTACACATTATCACGCGGATCATATCAGCGGTCTGCCGGGACTTTTGTTGACGATGGGAAATGCGGAGCGGACGGAGCCGATCACGATGATTGGACCGAAGGGACTGGAACGCGTGGTGACGGCACTGCGGACGATCGCGCCGGAATTGCCGTTTCCGCTTGAGTTTATCGAGCTGACGGAGCCGAGACAGCAGCTTCAGATTGGACCGTATGTGATCGATGCGTACCGGGTCAACCATAATGTGACCTGTTATGAGTACTCGATTTCGATTCCGAGAAAGGGACGGTTCGATGTGGAACGCGCGCGGGCGCAGGAGATTCCGCAGAAGTTCTGGAGCCGCCTGCAGAAGGGGGAGACGATCGAGGAGGAAGGCAGAACGCTGACACCGGATATGGTGCTCGGAGGTGACCGGAAGGGAATCAAGGTGTCATACTGTACCGATACGAGACCGCTTCCGGTAATTGCGGAGTACGCGAAGGATGCGGATCTGTTTATCTGTGAAGGCATGTACGGCGAGGACGGGAAAGAAGCCAAGGCGAGAGAATACAAGCATATGACATTCCAGGAGGCGGCGCACCTGGCGAAGGAGGCCCAGCCGAAGGAAATGTGGCTGACTCATTACAGCCCGTCGCTCATCCGTCCGGATGATTATATGGATAAAGTGCGTGAGATATTCCCGAGAGCGAAAGCCGCCCGTGATGGCTGGACGGCAGAGCTGGGATTTGATGAGGAGTAAGGGCGATGCAGACGGAAGAAAAGAGAGAGAATATAGAAGAAAAGAAGGAAGAACGGATGAAAATGCCAGTTTCAGGAGCATTGGAACGGGGACCGGGGAAAGCTCCGGTATCGGGGGCAGAGATTTCCGTGCATGATACAGAAAACGGACACCCATCAGAAGATGTTTACATTCTTGCAATCGAGAGTTCCTGTGATGAGACGGCAGCTTCAGTCGTGAAAAACGGACGTACCGTTCTTTCCAATATCATATCTTCCCAGATCGATCTTCACACGCTGTTTGGCGGCGTTGTGCCGGAGATTGCGTCGAGAAAGCATATCGAGAAGATCAACCAGGTGATTGAAGAGGCGCTGACAGAGGCACATATGAGTCTGGAGGAGATGACGGCGATTGCAGTTACCTACGGTCCAGGGCTGGTTGGCGCGCTTTTGGTCGGTGTGGCGGAAGCCAAAGCACTCGCGTATGCGGCGAAGAAGCCGCTGGTCGGCGTACACCATATCGAGGGGCACGTATCGGCAAATTTCATCGAAAATCCGGATCTGGAACCGCCGTTCATGTGCCTGATCGTGTCAGGCGGACATACACATCTGGTGATTGTGAAAGATTATGGCGAATTTGAGATTCTGGGACGCACCCGAGACGATGCAGCAGGCGAGGCCTTTGACAAGGTGGCACGCGCGGTCGGGCTCGGTTATCCGGGCGGCCCGAAGGTCGATAAGGCGGCAAAAGAGGGGAATCCACATGCGATTGAGTTTCCACGGGCAAAAGTGGGCGACAATCCATATGATTTCAGCTTCAGCGGCTTAAAATCGGCGGTCTTAAATTATATTAACCATGCGAAAATGATGGGCGAGGAGATCCATGTGCCGGATCTGGCGGCTTCGTTCCAGAATGCGGTTGTGGAAGTATTGGTATCGCGCACGATCGAGGCGGCGAAACAGCACGGCTATAAGCGCGTGGCGATCGCCGGCGGTGTGGCATCCAACTCCGCTCTCCGGGCGGGCATGGAGAAGGCCTGTAAAGAGGCGGGCATCCAGTTCTTCCATCCGTCACCGATCTTCTGTACGGACAATGCGGCGATGATCGGCGCGGCGGCGTACTATGAATATAAGAAGGGCGCGCGCGCAGGCTGGGATCTGAATGCGGTGCCGAATTTGAAGCTGGGCGAGAGATAATACAAATTTTTTCAGGAAGAATTGTTTTGCGGTTAGTTTTTTAAAAATATTGATTTGACAAAAAGTGGAAAAAGAGTGTTTTAAGAGATCGTTCTGGCATGGAGGAGAAACGAGATGGAACATACATTGGATCAATTTGGGAAAGAGAAAATTACACCGCATCCGACCCGCACCGCCGCTATCGTTCTGGCAGCCGGACAGGGAAAACGGATGAAAAGCAAGATTCAGAAGCAGTTTCTCCTTCTGGAGGAAAAGCCGGTCATCTGGTATGCACTTCACGCGTTTGAGGAGAGCCGGGTCGATGATGTGATTCTGGTGACCGGGGCGGATGAGATCGCGTACTGCCGGGACGAGATTGTAGGAAAATATGGATTTTCCAAGGTGCGCGCTATCGTTGCGGGCGGAAAAGAGCGCTACCATTCGGTCTACGAGGGTTTAAAGGCGCTCGGCAGCCAGCTTTCCTATGGGAAGGGGGACTGCGTCCTGATTCATGACGGGGCGCGTCCGTTTGTGGACGAGCCGATGATTGAACGTATCGTATCAGATATACGACGTTATAGCGCAGCAGTGGCAGGCATGCCGTCAAAGGATACGGTCAAGCTGGCGGATGCGGACGGATTTGCCTCTGTGACGCCGGAACGGGCGCATGTCTGGATGATTCAGACACCGCAGGGATTTACTTACCCGCTGATCCGCGCGGCGTATGACAAGATGATGAGTCGGGAAGAGTACCAGCAGGGAGTGACGGATGATGCGATGGTGGTCGAGACGATGACCGATCACAAGGTGCGCCTGACCGAAGGTTCTTACCGGAATATCAAGGTGACAACACCGGAGGATATGGAGGTTGCGGCTGCATTTTTACAAAATAAAAAAAGTTAATAGGTCTATTGACAACCCTTGACTTCTATGTTATAGTACTTATCGTGTTTAACTGCCGAAGACAGCAGGTGCCGAAAGGCATAAGGTTAATACGCCTGCCGAGGGAACTGATATCGTTGTATATTTCTATCCCCCTGTCCTGCGAGTGACGGAGGGATTTTATTTTACAGAAAACGTTTACCAGGCGGTTATAGAAATAAAACAGGAGGTAAACCAATCATGGCAAAAGTTGAATTAAAGCAGCCGGTTGTTGCTGAAATCGCAGAATTATTCAACGGCGCTAAGGGCGCAGTAGTAGTTGACTACCGTGGACTGACAGTTGAGCAGGACACACAGCTCCGTAAGCAGTTAAGAGAAGCTGGTGTTACTTATAAAGTATATAAGAACACCATGATTCGTTTCGCTGCTAAGGGTACCGCGTTCGAGGCTCTGGAGCCGAATCTGGAGGGTCCGACCGCTCTGGCTGTATCCAAAGAGGATGCTACAGCTCCGGCAAGAATTTTAGCTGAGTTCGCTAAAAAAGCAGACAAGCTTGAGATCAAGGGCGGCGTTGTAGAGGATACTTACTACGATGCAAAGGGCATGCAGGTTATCGCAACCATCCCGTCCAGAGAAGTTCTTCTTGGAAAACTTCTTGGAAGCATGCAGTCTCCGATCACAAACTTCGCTCGTGTTATCAAACAGATCGCAGAGCAGCAGGAGGCATAAGACCCTTACCTGCAAAGCAGGGTGTAAGGTGCGTGAGAGCCGCATAGTAAAGCAAGAGGCCGCATAAGGCCGATTTAAAATTCAATCACAGGAGGAATATTAAAATGGCAAAGTTAACAACAGCTGAGTTCATTGAGGCAATCAAAGAATTATCCGTATTAGAGTTAAACGATTTAGTAAAAGCTTGCGAGGAAGAGTTCGGTGTATCCGCAGCAGCAGGCGTTGTTGTAGCAGCAGCAGGTGCAGCTGAGGCAGCAGAAGAGAAGACTGAGTTCGACGTAGAGCTGACAGAGGTTGGCCCGAACAAAGTTAAAGTTATCAAGGTAGTTCGTGAAGCTACAGGTCTTGGTCTGAAAGAGGCTAAGGAAGTAGTTGACGGTGCTCCGAAGGTAGTTAAGGCTGGCGCTTCCAAGGAAGAGGCTGAGGACATCAAGACTAAATTAGAGGCTGAAGGCGCTAAAGTTACCTTAAAGTAATTTAAGTAATTTCGCATAGAGCTAATTGCATTACAGATGGAGAGTCTGGCGTGTGCGTGAGCGCATGCCGGGCTCTTTTTATTTCATGGGAAATTGCGTCCTATGAAATAAAAAACGCTCCGCGAAGATGCAGACTCTTTTTTAAACGGGGGAATCAAATCAAGATGGCAGAGAAGACAAGAAATGAAACGGCAGCAGATGAGGAACTTAAAACGCTTCGGGAACGGCTTAAGGCGTGCGAATTTCTGCTGATTGGGCTTGGAAGCGAATGGGAGAAGGCGGGAGGCGCGGAGGTACAGGAGGCATACCGGGCGCTGGCAGCGATGACAGAGGGGAAGGATTATTTTATCGTGACGACCGCAAAGGATGCGCGCATTTTTGAAAGCTCGTTGGATGGGGCGAAAATCACGGCGCCGTGCGGCAATGTGAACTGGCTTCAGTGTTCGAAAGGCTGTACGAAGGATATCTGGGAGCGCGGCGAGGTGGCGGATGGTATCTGCCCGCACTGTGGGGCACCGCTGACAGAAAACACGATTCTGGCGAATCCGTATATCGAGGAAGGTTATTTGAAAAGCTGGAATCTCTACCGGGAATGGCTGGCTGGAACCTTAAACCATGCGCTTCTGATTCTCGAGCTGGGAGTGGATTTCAAGACGCCGACCGTCATCCGCTGGCCCTTTGAAAAAACGGTCTTTTTTAACCGCAAATCGCATATGTATCGGATAAATCAGAAGTTTTACCAGATTGTCGGAGATATTCAGGAGAGGACCGTATCGATTCCGCAGAATTCGGTCGGCTTTATCCGCAATTTTGCTTCCTGCGATTGAGAGTCCACTTAGTTACTGGGCACGTATGCGTGAACAGTAACGTCCATTTATCTGCGGAGGGGACATTTGGGAAGCAAAACTTGAGAAACCGCTTCGATTGTGCTAAAATGGAACCATCGTTTGACAGAAAACGACAGAAAATGACATGGACGAGAGGATAGGGCAATGGGAGCAATCAGTAATGACTGGCTGGCTCCGCTCAGCGGAGAGTTTAAAAAGCCATATTACAGAAAGTTATACGATACTGTGAAACGGGAATATGAGACGCATGTTGTATATCCGGATGCGAATGATATTTTCAATGCATTTGATTTTACCCCTCTTTCCGAGGTAAAGGTGGTTATTTTAGGTCAGGATCCCTACCATGGTCCGGGACAGGCGCATGGGCTTTGCTTTTCGGTAAAGCCGGATGTGGAAATCCCGCCGTCCCTGGTGAATATTTATCAGGAATTGCACGATGATCTCGGCTGCTACATCCCGAACAATGGCTATCTGACGAAATGGGCGAAGCAGGGAGTCATGCTGCTGAACACAGTTCTGACCGTCCGCGCGCATCAGGCTAATTCCCACCGTGGAATCGGCTGGGAGGAGTTTACGGATGCTGCGATCAAGATCTTAAATGAGCAGGACCGTCCGATGGTATTTATTCTGTGGGGACGTCCGGCACAAGCGAAGAAATCGATGCTTAACAATCCGAAGCATCTGATTCTCGAAGCGCCGCATCCGAGCCCGCTGTCTGCGTACCGCGGATTTTTCGGCAGCCGCCCATTCAGCAAGACCAATGAATTTTTAAAAAAACATGGTGTTGCCCCGATCGACTGGCAGATAGAAAACGTGTAGGAAGGAGCAGACATGAGTTTTGTTGAGATTTTAAAGGTAATTGTACTGGGAATCGTGGAAGGTTTCACGGAATGGCTTCCGATCAGCAGTACCGGGCATATGATTCTGGTGGATGAGATCATCCATCTGGATGTTAGCGAGGCGTACCGGGAAGTGTTTATGGTTGTCATCCAGCTGGGTGCGATTCTGGCGGTTATGGTGCTGTATTTCAATAAATTGAATCCGTTTTCACCGCACAAATCGATGGCGCAGAAGCGCGGTACAATCCGTTTGTGGATAAAAATTATTATAGCCTGCATTCCGGCAGCGGTGATTGGGCTTCCGCTTGACCATTTCATGGATAAGCTGATGAACGGCTATGTCGTAGCAGCGATGCTGATTCTCTACGGCGTTTTGTTTATCGTACTGGAAAATCGAAACGTGCACCGTCATTTTCCGATTGAGCGCGTGACGCAGATTTCGTTCCAGACAGCGGCGCTGATCGGCTGTTTCCAGGTGCTGGCGATGATTCCGGGTACTTCCCGTTCGGGCGCGACGATTCTGGGCGCGATGCTGATCGGCTGTTCACGTCCGGCGGCGGCAGAATTTTCATTCTTCCTTGGGATTCCGGTTATGTTCGGTGCGAGTTTTTTAAAGATTGTGAAATTTTTCATTCAGGGCGGCGGATTTTCTTTCGCGGAGTTCATTTATCTGGTTCTTGGTATGGTGGTTGCATTTGGCGTGTCCGTGTACTCGATCAAGTTCCTGATGGGATATGTCCGCAAGCATGATTTCAAGTTTTTCGGATATTATCGGATTGTGCTTGGTATCGTGGTGCTGTCCTACTTTGGTATTTCGGCGCTAGTAGGTTAAAATGTACTCTCGGAGTCTTTCCTGCACTTGCTTTTGCGGCTGGCGGAAAGATTCCGAGAGCACATTAAATAGAAAAAGAGGATTCAGACCTGACAGAAATGCGGAGGTCTGGATCCTTTTTTGCGTTCATATAATACATGGAAGCGGAAACGCAAATATAAAGGGGATGCCCTGTCACAGTTCAGGGCTGACACGTCTAAAATGGTAAATCGGATCATTCAAAATAAGGGTTCCATGAGGAAAAAACTGCTCTGCCTGTGCACGGCAGTGCTGCTGGATCTGTGTTTCTTAGGAATCGTGTGCAGGCTGGCAGTGGGGATGCAGTGGGAAGATTTGGCGGAAGTGGAGCAGGCGGACCAGACGGTTTCCTCCCCGGAATGCTTTTCCGGCGGGGAGCTGGCGCTGACCTTCGACGACGGACCGCACAGGGTGTACACGAAAAAGCTGCTGGACGGCTTGCGCGAGAGGGGCGTGAAAGCCTCTTTTTTTCTGGTCGGGGAAAATATTCCGGGTAATGAGGAACTGGTGCGACAGATGGCTAAAGACGGTCATCTCATCGGGGTTCACTGCATGGCACATGTGGATCTGGCGCGCCAGCCGATTGAAAAGAGCGTGGAGGAGATTCGGGAGACGGCCGATTGGATCGAGGCGGTCACGGGAAAACGTCCGGAATACATACGTCCGCCGTATGGTTCATGGAGTACGGAGCTTCAGGAGAGAGTGTCGATGACGCCGGTGTTCTGGGACGTCGATACGCTGGATTGGAAAAGCCGGAATACGGCGCGGATTGTGAAGCATATCTGCAAAAATGCGGCGGTTCACACGGTGGTGCTGATGCATGATGCATATCAGACTTCGGTTGATGCAGCGCTTGAAACGATTGACACATTGACGGCGGAGGGATATACTTTTGTTACAATAGAAGAATGTCTGATTGATTGAGAGGATACGATGGATTTATTTGATTATATGCGGAAAAATACGATCGAGCAGGAGGCACCGCTGGCATCCAGGCTGCGCCCGTCCACGCTTGACGAGGTGGTGGGACAGAAGCATATCATAGGAAAGGATAAGCTTTTGTACCGGGCGATCAAGGCGGATAAGCTCGGATCGCTGATTTTTTATGGACCGCCCGGAACGGGCAAAACGACGCTGGCGCGCGTGATTGCCAACACGACGAGCGCGCGTTTTGAGCAGCTCAACGCGACGGTGGCGGGGAAAAAAGATATGGAACAGGTCGTGCAGGATGCCAAGGATGCGTTGGGGATGTACGGAAAGCGCACGATCCTGTTTATCGACGAGATTCACCGCTTTAATAAGGGGCAGCAGGACTATCTTCTGCCGTTTGTTGAGGATGGTACGATTCTGCTCATTGGTGCGACGACGGAGAATCCGTATTTTGAGGTCAACGGGGCGCTGATTTCCCGATCCCGTATTTTTGAGCTGAAACCGTTGGAAAATGCGGATATCCGCGAGCTTTTAGAGCGGGCGCTCCATGACAAGGAAAAGGGTATGGGAAGCTATCGCGCGGAGGCGACGGACGAGGCGCTCGATTTTCTGGCCGATATGGCAGGCGGAGACGCGCGCGCGGCGCTCAATGCGATCGAGCTTGGTATTCTCACAACGGAACGGAGTGAAGATGGGCTGATTCACATCACACTCGATGTAGCTCAGGAGTGCATCCAGCGCCGTGCCGTGAAGTATGACAAGACGGGGGACAACCATTACGATACGATCTCAGCGTTTATCAAGAGTATGCGCGGTACCGATCCGGATGCGGCAGTTTATTATCTGGCGAAGATGCTGGATGCAGGCGAGGATATCAAATTTATTGCGCGGCGTATCATGATCTGTGCATCGGAGGATGTCGGCAATGCGGATCCGCAGGCGATTCAGGTTGCGGTCAGCGCGGCGCTGGCAGTGGAGCGGATTGGTCTGCCGGAGGCGCGGATTATCCTGTCGCAGGCGGCTACCTATGTGGCGAGCGCGCCGAAGAGCAACGCGGCGTATATGGCGGTCGATGAGGCACAGGAGGCGGTCAGGTTAAAGGGCAACTTTACGGTGCCGTCCCATCTGCGCGACTGCCATTACAGCGGGGCGGAGAAGCTGGGGCATGGCGACGGGTACAAGTATGCACATGATTATCCGAACCATTATGTGAAGCAGCAGTACCTGCCGGATGGACTGGAGGGCAGCACATTTTACCGCCCGTCAGAAAATGGGTATGAGAAGAAGATTGGGGAGTGGCTGCGCTTCCTGAAGGGCTCTGAATGAGAAAAGCTTCTTTTCAGATGGATTTTGCCGATGCTACGCATTCCAAATCGGCAAAATCTGCTGCCGGAACTGTATCGTACGGAATTTTCAGTTCAGAAAATTCCTACCTGTGAACAGTTACTATGTTCCTGAATTGATATGTATGAAGAAAATGTCTACTTGAATTTTTATGAAAACCGTTTATAATAAAACCAAGGTGGCTGCAGGATAAAGAGCAGTCACAGCATAAAAGGCTATGTTAAAAAGGTATGCCGGGCAGGTATCTGCCTGTCCGGTTTCGTGTAAGTACCTGGAAGACATCCACACGTTTCTTATTTCTGATTTTTGAATCCCAGAGAATATGACACAATTAAACAGGGCAAGGAGAATTATATGAGAGAAAAATTAAAGACACTCCCTCTGGTGCAGCTTCGGGAAATGGCGAAGGCACAGGGGTTAAAGGGGATCAGCACCCTGAAAAAGGCGGAGATCATAGACAGGCTGTGCGAACTTGAGAAGCCGGTGGAAGAGGGACAGAAAGAAGAAACGCCCCAGGCTTCTGTCAGTGAGCATCCGGCTGGATCGGCGGAACCGGCAGAGAGAACGGAAATGCACGTGCAGCCGCGCAGAACGGATGCAGGGCAGAATACATCGGCACAGACGTATTCGCAGCCGCGGAGATCTGCCAACGGAGAACGGGCTGCGGGAGGGCAGAATTCCAGTTATGAGCGCCGCAGCGAAGGCGGATACCGCCGGAATGAATACGGCTCCTATACACGCCGTGAGAATAATAATACCCGTTATCAGGATAATCGCAGACGCGAGTACACGCAGCGAGAGGGGTATCAGAGAAATTCCTATGTGCCGCGTAACAATTACAATGAAGCGATGAGCGCAAGAACCGAGTATAGCCAGCCGGAACATACCGCACCGGCATCGCCGATGGCAGAAGCAACCTCCGAGTACAGTCAGCCGGAACGTACCGCGCCGGTGCAGCAGATGGAAAGCACCCGTACTGAGGTGGAAAATGCACGCATGGAGGATCTGAAAAATGAATTTCAGGAGCTGGACAGCGGCATCGAGGCGAACGGAATCCTGGAGGTTATGCCGGATGGATTTGGATTTATCCGTTGTGAAAACTTCCTGCCGGGTGAAAATGACGTTTATGTGGCGCCGTCCCAGATCCGCCGTTTTAATCTGAAAACTGGTGATATCGTGCGCGGAAGCCGTCGTGTGAAGTCGGCGACGGAGAAATTTGCCGCATTATTATATATTAATTCGGTCAATGGATACCCGACCAGCGTGGTGGAAAAACGTCCGAATTTTGAAAATCTGACGCCAATTTTCCCAAATGAACGTCTGCACCTGGAATATCCGGGGGTTAAGACTTCCATGGCGATGCGCGTGATGGATCTGCTGTCCCCGATCGGAAAAGGACAGCGAGGCATGATCGTATCCCCGCCAAAAGCCGGAAAGACCACCCTGTTAAAGCAGGTGGCGACGACCATCACAAAGAACCATCCAGAAATGCACCTGATCATCCTTCTGATCGATGAGCGTCCGGAGGAGGTGACAGATATCCGTGAGACGGTAACGGGAGAAAATGTCGAGGTCATCTATTCGACGTTTGACGAGCTGCCGGAGCGTCATAAACGTGTGTCGGAGATGGTAGTAGAACGGGCGAAGCGCCTTGTCGAGCACGGAAGGGACGTTATGATTCTTTTAGACAGTATCACCCGTCTGGCGAGGGCTTACAACCTGGTGGTTCCGCCGAGTGGACGAACTCTTTCAGGTGGTTTGGATCCGGCAGCGCTGCATATGCCGAAGCGCTTCTTCGGTGCGGCGAGAAATATACGCGAGGGCGGCAGCCTGACGATTCTGGCGACCGCGCTGATTGAGACGGGCAGCCGTATGGACGATGTTATTTACGAGGAATTTAAGGGAACCGGCAACATGGAGCTGGTGCTTGACCGCAAACTTTCCGAGAAGCGCATCTTCCCGGCGCTCGATATCCTGCGTTCCGGTACGCGAAGAGATGATCTGCTTCTTTCGTCCGCCGAGGCGGAAGCGGTCGATATCGTTCACAAGGCGACCAACACGCAGAAACCGGAGGATACCGTTGAGCGGATCCTGGATCTGTTTGCCAAGACGAAGAACAATACGGAATTTGTGGAGATCACGCGGAAAAAGGGGTCATTTTACTAAAAATCATGTTTCACCAATAGCGCATCTGTGAGGACTTTCTTCCAGGCAGGAAAACAGGACTGTAAGAAGAAAAATAGTATTGAAAAATAGATAAAATTGCTTGCTAAAAAGTACACACCATGATATAATTATAAGGCTGTATTAACAGACGGTAGTTCTGACATCTGCGTGAGTCGTCCTTACGAGTGGAAGGAACGCTTAAATGATGGAATAGCGTGCCTGGATGTGCGGAGCTTTATATAGAGCCGTTTTAAGACGGCTTGCAATTAAAAAAGCGGTCGGAAATCGCAATGAAAAATTCAGAGAGGTGAAAGAAATGAGAGAAGGAATCCATCCAGCCTATTATCAGGCAAAAGTAGTTTGCAACTGTGGTAACGAGTTCGTAACTGGTTCTACCAAGAAAGACATCCACGTAGAGGTTTGCTCCAAGTGTCATTCATTCTACACAGGCCAGCAGAAAGCAGCCGCTGCCCGCGGACGTATCGATAAGTTCAACCGCAAGTACGGCATCAACGCAGGCAAATAAGTTTGAACCATGTAAAGGTTGGGTTTTAGTGGCGACATTAAACTCAGCCTTTTTGTTTTCTTCTTTTTTTATTTTGAAAGGACAGCATGAAGTATTCAGGAATTGGCGGTCAGGCGGTAATTGAAGGAATCATGATGATGAAAGGCGAGGACTATGCAGTGGCAGTCCGCCGGCCTGACAAAGAGATAGAAGTAAAAAAAGACACATACCAGAGTATCACGAAAAAAGCGAAGATTTTACAGCTCCCGTTTGTGCGCGGCGTGTTCCGGTTTGCAGATTCGATGATCATCGGCATGCGGAGTCTGTCGTATTCCGCCAGCTTTTTTGAAGATGATGAGGATGCAGAGCCGGGAAAATTCGAACAGCTTTTAGACCGTGTGTTCGGCGAGAAGCTGGAGAGTGCGATCATGGCAGCAGTGCTGGTAATTTCGTTTATCCTGGCAATTGCTATTTTTATGCTCCTGCCGCTGGGGATTGCGAACCTGTTTAAGGGAGTTATCACATCGGATCATCTGATGGCAGTGCTGGAAGGTGTGATCCGGATCGCGATTTTTATTATCTATATTAAACTCGTTTCGCGGATGGAGGACATCCGGCGGACATTTATGTACCACGGGGCGGAGCACAAGTGCATCAACTGTGTGGAACACGGACATCCGCTGACGGTAAAATATGTGCGCGAGAGCTCTAAGGAGCACAAGCGCTGTGGTACCAGTTTCATATTGATTGTCATGGTGATCAGTATTCTGATGTTTATGGTGATCCGGGTCGATACGATCTGGATGCGGATTCTGAGCCGTATTATTCTGGTTCCGGTCATTGCAGGTATATCATATGAGGTATTGCAGTGCGCCGGACGGAGCAATTCGAAGTTTATGGATCTGGTGAGCCGTCCGGGTATGTGGATGCAGGGTCTGACGACGAAGGAGCCGGATGACTCGATGATTGAGGTGGCGATCGCGGCGACCGAGGCAGTTTTTGACTGGAGAGAATACCTGACGGAGAATTTCCCAGGCTGGGAAAAGCAGCTGGAAGAGTCATAAATAGAACACGGTACGACAGAGGGGATGAGTCGATGAGCGAGGAAAACGGAAGAACAGACCTGACCTGGAGAGAACTGTTGGATGAGGGCGGCGCGCGCTTAAGTGAGGCGGGTGTGCCGGACGCAGGGACGGATGCCTGGTATCTGATGGAAGCGGCGTTCGAGATTGACCGGGTGCATTATTATCTGGATCAGAACCGTCCGATCCATGCGGAACGCCTGGAAAAGGGCTATGGGCGCTATCAGGAAATGCTTCAGAAACGGGCAGAGCGCATTCCACTGCAGCAGATTCTGGGAATGCAGGATTTTATGGGAATGACATTTTCTGTCGATGAAAATGTCCTGATTCCGCGCCAGGATACGGAGACGTTAGTTGAGCGGGTTCTTCGGGATTACCCGGAAAAGGATCTGAAACTTTTGGATATGTGTACCGGATCCGGCTGTATCGCGATCAGCCTTGCCGTGCTTGGCGGCTACCAGAACGTGACGGCGGTGGATATTTCCGAGGCGGCGCTGCGCGTGGCAAAGAAAAATGCGAGACGTCTCTTTTTGATTCAGAAGGGAACTGCGCGGTCAGAATCGTTTCAGGTATCGGAGGATCCGTGGTGCATCCGCCTGAAAACGTGGCTGGCAAAGGAACCGCGCCTGCAGGCAGAGATCGAGGAACACAGCCTGACACTTTTGCAGAGCAATCTGTTTCAGGCAGTGGAGGCGGATGTCATGTACGATGTGATTGTGTCGAATCCGCCGTATATCCCATCGGCGGTGATCGACGGTCTGGAACCGGAGGTACGCGACCATGAGCCGCGGCTGGCGCTGGACGGCAGCGAGGACGGTCTGTATTTTTACCGGGTTCTGGCGCTGGAGTGCAGCAAACATCTGAACAAGGGCGGCTGCGTATATTTTGAGATAGGATATGACCAGGCGGAGGCGGTCAGCCGGATACTGACCATCGCCGGGTATCGGGAGATAGAAGTGATAAAGGATGAGCCGGGGCTGGATCGCGTGGTAAAGGCACGGTGGAACCGTTAGACGATAGAGGAGGATATCATGTTTGACAGATTGGATGATTTGCTGATCCGTTATGAAGAGCTGATGGAAGAGCTCGGCAGCCCGGAAGTGGCAAGCGATACAAATCGTTTCCGCAAGCTGATGAAGGAGCAGTCGGATCTGGCTCCGATTGTGGAGGCATATAAAGAGGATAAGAAGGCAAAACAGGACGTAGAGGACAGTCTGGCGCTTCTGGATGAGGAATCCGACGAGGAGATGCGCGAGATGGCGAAGGAAGAGTTAAATGCTGCGAAAAAGCGCATTGAAGATCTGGAGCAGGAATTAAAAATTCTGCTTCTTCCGAAAGATCCGAACGATGAAAAGAACGTTATCGTCGAGATCCGTGCAGGTGCAGGCGGCGATGAGGCGGCATTATTTGCGTCCGAACTGTACCGTATGTATGTGCGCTTTGCAGAGCGCAACCGCTGGAAAACTGAGCTTGTCAGCGTCAGTGAAAATGGAATCGGCGGCTTCAAGGAGGTCGTTTTCATGATTACCGGCCAGGGCGCTTACTCCAAGATGAAGTACGAGAGCGGTGTCCACCGCGTACAGCGTGTGCCGGAGACCGAGTCCGGCGGACGTATCCATACTTCGACCGCGACGGTTGCCGTGATGCCGGAGGCAGAGGATGTGGACGTTGTCATCGATGATAAAGATATCCGTATTGACGTTATGCGTGCGTCCGGAAACGGTGGACAGTGTGTCAACACGACTGACTCCGCGGTACGTCTGACCCATATTCCGACCGGTATCGTGATCTACAGCCAGACTGAGAAATCGCAGTTACAGAACAAGGAAAAGGCGTTCCGTCTTCTGCGTTCCAAGCTATATGATCTGGAGCTGGAGAGACGCCAGAACGAGGAAGCGGCAGAACGCCGCAGCCAGATCGGTACCGGTGACCGTTCCGAGAAGATCCGTACCTATAACTTCCCGCAGGGACGTGTGACCGAGCACCGCATCAAACTGACCTTGTATAAGATCGATTCGATCATGGACGGCGATCTGTATGAGATCATTGACAGCTTAATTGCAGCCGATCAGGCGGCGAAGCTGGCGAAGATGAATGAGGGCATCTAAAGAATTAGAGAAAACGGAAGGGGGATCCTATATGGAAAGAAGAGATAAAGTCAATTATTATTTGGATCTGGCGGAAATGGTTTCGCAGCGGAGTACCTGTCTGCGAAAGCACTACGGGGCAGTGATTGTGAATAACGATGAGGTTATCTCGACCGGCTATGTGGGCGCCCCGCGCGGACGGAAAAACTGTTCCGATATCGGTCGCTGCATCCGCGAGGAGCTTCATGTGCCGCGCGGCGAGCGGTACGAGTTGTGCCGCAGTGTCCATGCCGAGGCAAATGCCCTGATCAGTGCCTCCAGAGAGCGCATGATCGGCGCGTCGCTGTATCTGACCGGTGTCGATGCGAGAACCGGCGGGTATGTGGAAAAATCGAGCTGCTGTTCGATGTGCAAGCGCATGGTAATCAATGCCGGAATTGAACATGTCTATATCCGTGATACGAAAAATGAGTACCGAAAAGTCGATGTAGAAGATTGGATCCGCGAAGATGAATCGCTGGAAGGAAAATTTGGGTACTAAGAAGCGCACAGGAGACGGCGCTGCCCGCTGGGCACGCCGCATCTTCTGTGCTTTTTTGATCGTGATTGGATGTCTGGTTCTGGCGGATGGTGTGGGGGATGCGGTTAGAAGGGCGGAAAACAGAGATTCACAATCTGAAGGAAAGGTAGAGAAGAATTTATCTGGAAAATCTGATTCAGATGCGTCAGAGCCGATATGGCAGCCAGATTTCGCAGCCTTAAAATGCCAGAATGCTGACGTCATTGCCTGGATTCGCATTCCCGGTACTCACATCGACGAACCGATTGTCCAGACAAGCGACAATGAATCGTACCGCAGCATCGGGCTGGATGGAAAACCAGATCCAGCCGGGACCGTCTTTCTGGACTGCGAGAGTGCACCGGATGCGTCGGATTTTCATTCGATCTTTTACGGGCATCATATGAAGGACGGAAGCCGGTTTTCCGAGCTGGTCCGCCTGAAAGACGAAGATTTCTTCCAGAAGCATCGGACTGCTTACCTCTATTTCCCAGATGGGAAAAGGCGGACACTCCGTCTGATTGCAGCGCTCACTGCGGGCAGTCAGGGGGAACGGCGTAGGACGGAATTTGCGGATCGGTCGGAGATGCATCCTTATATAGAAGAAATGACGGAGGGATGCCGGTTTCGCGAACTGCCAGACGAGGAGGTTTCCCACTTGTATTCCTTTGTGACATGCAGTTATGAATTTGCGGATGCGCGGACGATTGTGTATGCAGTGGATGAATGATGCTTATGGATTGTACGTTACTGTTCACGCATACGTGCCCAGTAACGGAATTTGCCGTGGCTCCGCATTTAAATACGGCAAATTCCTGCTGCCACCACGTTTTCTTACGGCACTTTCGGTTCCAAAAGTGCCTACCTGTG
>ENA-UEQX01001102-UEQX01001102.1-human-gut-metagenome-genome-assembly--contig:-NODE-1102-length-16909-cov-5.488356_pt1 | contig 16909 bp, 13 predicted proteins | sample MGYA00242952_ERZ507952 | MGnify/ENA primary metagenome ERZ507952 (study PRJEB26167, sample SAMN06115425) | human gut metagenome | host: Homo sapiens | place: China:Sichuan | collected 2015-04-07... | reverse complement strand
GACGGATACGTTGAAGAAAATGCTATTGATGCTGTTGTGTGTTGTTTCGGTAAATATGACTGCTTTAGGGAAAGAACTGGTTTCGGATGTGTTGCCGATTGCCGATCCTTATATCCTGTTTTACAATGATACCTATTATGCCTATGGAACATCCCGTGCGGACGGTTTCGAGGTGTACAGTTCTAAAGACATGAAATCGTGGGAGCGTTCTCCGCGCCTGGCACTGAGTAAAGAAGATTCTTACGGGGATAAATGGTTTTGGGCGCCGGAGGTCTACTATGTGGAGGAGGATAAGAAGTTTTATATGTTCTATTCGGTAGAGGAACATGTCTGTGTTGCCACGTCCGATTCTCCTTTGGGCCCATTTGTGCAAGATGAAAAGAAGCCGATTCGAGAAGAAAAAGGAATCGATACATCCGTCTTTTTCGATGAGGACGGGAAAGCCTATCTTTATTTTGTTCGCTTTACAAACGGTAATGTGATTTGGTGTGCGGAGCTGAAAGATAATCTGAAAGAGATCAAAGAAGAAACATTGACGCAATGTGTTGAAGCTACCGAACCGTGGGAGCTGGTGTTCGGAAAGGTGGTTGAAGGGCCTTCTATTGTCAAGCAGGGCGGGCTTTATTATATGTTCTACTCCGCAAATGACTTCAGAAGTCAGGATTATGCCGTAGGTTATGCAACCTCGGATTCTCCTTTCGGTCCATGGAGGAAAAGCGAGAAAAATCCGCTTTTGCATAAAGTGGAAGAACTTGTCGGAACCGGTCATGGTGCACCCTTTTTGGACAAGGCGGGCAGATACCGCTATATTTTCCATGCCCATAAAAGTCAGACGGAAGTGAACCAGCGAAACTCTTATATTATTGATATGTCTCTGACTGGGAAGGATCGTGTTTCGATCGGTGGTGGTTTGATACGTCCGGAAGTCGTGAAATAAATCTCTCTTTTTGACCGGGTGGGATGGCAAGGTTCAGTCAGTTAGTTTGCCATCCTGTACCCGTTGGGAGTATATCCTGTCATTCTCTTGAACCAACGGCTGAAATGCTGGGGATAAGGAAATCCCAGTTCATAAGATATCTCACCGATGGATTTCGAAGTATCGGACATTCGTTCCCGGGCTATATCCAATGTTTTCTGTTGAATATGTTTCAAGGCAGATATCCCGGTTTCTTTTCTTAACAAGTCTCCCAGGTAATTGGCCGACAGACAAAGTTTGTCGGCGCAATATTGTACCGATGGCATACCGCTTTCTGCTGGTGCATTTGAGGCGAAATAATCATCCAAAAGACTTTCGAAACGCGTCAGGATATCATGATTTACATTTTCGCGTGTAATGAATTGTCGGTCATAAAAACGAATACAGTAATCGAGTAGCAGTTTGATATTATCCGTTATCAGTGATTTGCTGTGTTTGTCGATGGGATGTTGTAATTCTGTCCGTATCTTTTCCATACATTCGAGGACGATTTTGCGTTCTTGTTCCGAAAGATGCAATGCTTCGTTTGCATTATAGGAAAAATAAGAATATTCTTTTATCAGACGAGCTAATGGTGTCTTTTGCAAAAATTCAGGATGGAAAGCCAATACCCAGCCTTCTGGTTGATGTAGCCTTCCGTCGTCTTCAGACCCCATTATTTGTCCGGGTGCCAGAAAAAGCATTGTGCCTTGCCGGTAGTCGTAACAGCTTTGCCCATATTTCAGCTGTCCGCAATCTGTATCTTTCAATAAGATGGCATATAGGTTGTATAACTTCCGGCAATACCGTAATGGCTTTGCCTTACATCCTTCGATGACGCTGACTGAGAGATGTAAAGTCTCTACTCCGAAATAGTCATTGTATTGCCGAACTGTGTCAATTTTCATTATTTCACTCATAAGCTATTCTCCTTGTGGATACAAAGTTACTTTTTTTGACAGAAATAGGATGCTGAAACGATAGGTTTATTAACCGATCGATGAAATTGGTATTTCTATCCGTAGTTTTGGTACGGACCGTGTGAATGTTCCTTTCTATTTTTGCAACAGAAAACAGAATATGTAAAAAATGCAACAGGAAATGGAAAAAGAATGGAACAATGAACATGGTATGAACCGTCGTCGTTTTTTGAGGCAGGCGGTATTGGCTGGTTCTACATTTTGTGTGGCTTCGACAACCGGGAAGGCGGTAGGCTCGGAACCGGCAGTAATGAATATATCCGGGAGACCGTATACTGGTCTTGCAGGTATGGCTGCTGTTCATAATCGGCGGACACTGGGTAGTGGCACTGCTGCCATGAACGTTTCGGCGATGGGATTCGGTTGCATGGGATTGAACCATCATCGCAGTCAGCATCCAGGTAAAGAGCAGGCGATTGCCTTGATACGTGAAGCGATAGAACGTGGCGTAACACTTTTCGATACTGCTGAAAGCTATGGCTATCATAAGAACGAGAAACTAATGGGGGAGGCTTTGAAAGGTTATGAGGGGCGTGTGTTCGTTTCCTCTAAATTCGGGCATAAATTTGTAAATGGCGTGCAGATCAAGACGGAGGAGGATAGTACTCCGGCCAATATCCGCCGGGTTTGTGAAAATTCTTTACGCAATCTTGGTGTCGAAACGCTTGGTATCTTTTATCAGCACCGTATTGACCCGAATACATCTGTCGAAGTAGTTGCTGATACTGTCAAAGAACTGATTCGGGAAGGAAAGGTATTGCATTTCGGACTTTGCGAAGTGAATGCCGAAACAATTCGCCGTGCGCATGCGGTCTGCCCTGTTACGGCCATACAAAGTGAATACCATTTTATGCACCGCAATGTAGAAGAGAATGTATTGCCGGTCTGTGAGGAGCTGGGTATCGGCTTTGTTCCGTACAGTCCTCTCAACCGGGGATTCTTGGGTGGCATGATCAATGAATATACGCGATTCGAAGCGGCGAATGACAATCGTCAGACTTTACCGCGTTTTCAACCCGATGCTATTCGTGCCAATATGCGTATCGTGGAAGTACTTAACGTGTTTGGTAGAACGAGAGGAATCACTCCGGCTCAAGTTGCCTTGGCATGGCTGATGAATAAGAAGCCGTTTATCGTACCGATTCCCGGAACGACAAAACTTTCCCATTTGGAAGAAAATCTGCGGGCGGCAGAAATTCGTTTCACGGAGAGCGAAATGAGAGAATTGGAGGAGGCTGTTGCTGCCATTCCGGTTATCGGCAGTCGTTATGATGCTTTGCAGGAATCTAAAGTTCAGAAATAATTACAAGTATAGGAATGAAAAATCTGATTGCATTAGGTTTGAGTGTGTTGCTTTTGTTGGCTGCATGTTCCCGTAGTTCAGTATTGAAGATTGTCGAACAGGGCAGTTTTGCCGTTGGCGGTACGGTACTGACCGATTCATTGGGACGTACTTATCATGGCGACCATGCATACGTGTTTTATCAGAAGCCGGTTGATGCACAAAAATATCCACTCGTTTTTGCTCACGGAGTAGGACAATTCTCCAAAACGTGGGAGACGACACCTGACGGGCGCGAGGGATTCCAGAATATCTTTTTGCGTCGGGGATTCTCCACGTATCTTGTCGATCAGCCTCGTCGGGGGAATGCCGGGAGGGGAACGGAGACAGTTACTTTGTCGCCCGTTTTTGATGAAGAGATCTGGTTCAACCGTTTTCGTCTCGGTATTTGGCCTGATTTTTTCGACGGGGTGCAGTTCAGTCGTGACAAAGATGCTCTCGATCAGTATTTCCGGCAGATGACACCGACTGTCGGGTCTGTTGATTTTGAAGTCTATTCTGATGCATACGCAGCTTTGTTCGACAAGATAGGGCCAGCAGTTTTCGTCACGCATTCTCAAGGTGGTCCTGTCGGATGGAGAACGTTGTTGAAGACAAAGAATATCAAGGGAATCGTATCCTATGAACCGGGTGGGGGAGTCCCTTTTCCCGAAGGACAAGTTCCGGAGGAGGGAAAGATTCTGACACTATCCAGGAAAACGGAAGGGGTTGAAGTCCCTATGTCTGATTTTATGGAGTACACTAAAATACCGATTGTCGTATATTACGGAGACAATCTGCCGGAAACGGACGAACAACCAGAGTTATACGAGTGGACGCGGCGTTTATATCTGATGCGCAAATGGGCACAAATGTTGAACGAACTGGGGGGAAATGTCACGGTTGTCCATCTGCCGGAAGCCGGATTGCACGGTAACACACATTTCCCTTTCTCGGATTTGAATAATATTGAAGTGGCAGATTTGCTTTCCGCTTGGTTGCATGAGAAAGATTTGGACTGACGTTTTTGGGTAAAAGGATTTGTTGTTATTCTTTTAAAAAAGGTATTCGTTTAAAACGAAACTGCTACCGCTTCTAATTCAATTATTATCGTACCTATTTATTTCTTACCTTTGCCGCTCGTTTTATAAAAGCAATACATTTATATATTATATGATTTCAGTAGACGGACTAACAGTAGAGTTTGGCGGTAGCGCATTATTTTCGGATATATCTTTTGTCATTAACGAGAAAGACCGGATTGCCCTGATGGGAAAGAACGGGGCGGGTAAATCTACTTTGCTGAAGATATTGGCGGGTGTGCGTGAACCGACTCGCGGGAAAGTGTCTGCCCCGAAAGATACCGTTATCGCATATCTTCCGCAGCATTTGATGACGGAAGATGGCCGTACGGTGTTTGAAGAGACTGCTCAGGCTTTCGTTCATCTGCACGAGATGGAAGCAGAGATCGCTGCTCTCAACAAAGAATTGGAGACACGCACCGATTATGAATCGGACAGCTATATGGAACTGATCGAACGCGTATCGACATTGAGCGAGAAGTTCTATTCCATCGAGGAAATCAATTATGACGCCGATATAGAGAAGACTCTGTTAGGGCTTGGTTTCACCCGTGAAGACTTTAACCGTCAGACAAGCGAGTTCAGCGGTGGTTGGCGTATGCGTATCGAATTGGCAAAACTGTTGCTGAAGAAACCGGATGTGCTTTTGCTGGACGAGCCAACCAACCACCTCGATATCGAGTCCATCCAGTGGTTGGAAGATTTTCTGATCGATAACGGGCAAGCGGTCGTAGTGATCAGTCACGATCGGGCTTTTGTGGATCATATCACGACTCGCACGATCGAAGTTACGATGGGGCGTATCTATGACTATAAAGTCAATTACAGCCAATATCTGCAGCTGCGCAAGGAACGCCGCGAGCAGCAACAGAAGGCATACGACGAGCAACAGAAGTTTATTGCTGAAACGAAGGACTTTATCGAGCGTTTCAAAGGCACTTATTCCAAAACTTTGCAAGTGCAGAGCCGCGTGAAGATGCTTGAAAAGCTGGAAATACTGGAAGTCGATGAAGAAGACACTTCCGCTCTGCGCCTGAAGTTCCCGCCTTCGCCCCGTTCGGGTTCTTATCCGGTGACGATCGAGAATGTGTCTAAATCGTATGGAGACCATACTGTTTTCCGTAATGCCAATCTGACGATCGAGCGGGGTGACAAGATCGCTTTTGTCGGAAAGAATGGCGAAGGTAAATCTACGCTGGTAAAATGTATCATGAAAGAACTCGAGCATGACGGCACGTTGACGATCGGGCATAACGTGATGATCGGCTATTTTGCGCAGAACCAGGCTTCCCTTTTGGATGAAAACCTGACAGTGTTCCAAACGATAGACGATGTCGCAAAAGGGGATATCCGCAACAAAATAAAGGATTTGTTGGGGGCTTTCATGTTCGGGGGCGAGAATTCTGCAAAAAAGGTAAAGGTGCTCTCCGGTGGCGAACGTACCCGCTTGGCAATGATTAAACTATTGCTGGAACCCGTCAATCTGCTGATTCTTGACGAGCCGACGAACCATCTGGATATGAAGACGAAAGATATCCTGAAACAAGCCTTGATGGACTTTGACGGGACGCTGATCGTCGTTTCGCATGACCGAGACTTCCTGGACGGTCTTGTGACCAAAGTTTATGAATTCGGAAACAAGAAAGTGACGGAACATCTCGAAGGTATCTACGAGTTTCTGCAACGCAAGAAAATGGAAAATCTGAACGAGTTGGAGCGTAAGAATTAAATCCGTATCCCTAGCCCGAGCATCAGGTCGTAAGTGGAATAATCTACCCGGGGGTAATACCGGTAGTTTGTCCGTCGTGAGAAATAGCGGTTTGTCAGGGTGATGTTCCACTTGTCCATTAATAAATAAGCCAGTTTCATCGAGAAGATGGTCAGGCGCGCGTTTCCTGCATCGCCTTGAATGTTCAGGGTTCCGGGATCTGCCTGTGACCAGTCGATCTCCGGATCATATCCTTTCCAGGTAAAGATATGATAGTTTTCCATGTTGAGCAGGAAAGCCAATCGTCTGTTGTAGATGATGCCTGCACCGGCCTTGGTGCTGTAGCCGCTTCCTAAGTTATAATCCCGTTCGCCAAGCAGCATATAATCCGAAAGGCTGGCTCCCAAAGCGACGCCGTTTGCATACAGTTCGGCGTAAATATCCGTCTTGTCTCCCGATGTGGCCTGCTTGTAATAGATAAGGCCTCCTCCTGCTGCTGCCGGTGCTGCGATGCGGTAAGGAGGAACGGTCAGGTCGCTTCCGTCGCGGAGCTCCGAGTTATAGAAGTCGAAATGTTGGAATAATCCGGCGGAAAGGGAACGCGGCCCTTTCGTCCAAACAGTTTTTCCCCATAAGGCTCCGATGGCATTGACCTGGCTGACCACCGGCTGGGCAGAGAACAAATCCATTCCGAAGTTGAAGCGGAACCATTCATAGGGAGAATAAAAATCATCGTTGAAAGGATTCCCGTAGTCGATGCGGAAATTAATGTTCAGACTGGTCGTTCCCCGTTTCGAACCTTCTTGTTCTGCGAGGAAACGAGGTCCCATCGTGACGATAAAATTGACGGGAACGGAAGAGTAGGTTCGTCCTTTTGAAGAACCGTGTCGCCAGGCTTCTCCTGAAATGATACGGTTGAAGGCGCGGACCGGCGACAAAATGCCTGCCAATACCTCGCGCCCCACACGTTCGGCTCCCGACGAACGGTTGTCTATGAACAGGTCGGACAGCCGATAGGTGATTTCACCCAATTCGATTCCTCCGAACGTTGTCGCCAGCATGTCGTTGATCGAAGGCGGTTCATTCTCCATAAAGAACTCCCACATCAGACTGCCGCCGGCTGCAAACGGGGCGGATTGCCAGAAGTTCATACCGTTGCTGCGAGCTGCGTTGAAATAGAGTGAACCGTGATAAGGGTGGGAGAAAAGGTTTGTTGTGAACTGGTCGGTGTCCCATACCGGGCCTTTTTTGAAATTGCTTTTGATCGTATGCCCGTTGATATAAGCCCAATCCTCTTTTACGATATATCGGTCGAAGCTCCAGACGAGCATATTGAGTCCGAATGTTTCGAGTGCCGCTTTCCAAGGGCGGCGGGGTTGGAGTAGGGTTGAGTCACTTGTATAATGACGATGTGTAATTTGAGGTATATATTCTTGTCCCCGTATCCAGGGGAACGAAAACAGACAAATGAGTCCGGTTAGTATAAATTTCTTCATTTTTCCCTTAATTAGATAGTCATCAGCACCTTTTTGAATGCAAACTTATATATAATTAACAGCCGGATGTTCGTTTGGTTTAAATAATTATCAGGTCATCTTTATAGAAAACCGCAACATTGCGAGGAAATACTTATTTTTGCAGAAAAAATCAAAATGATAGACTTTATTACGTTTTGCGATTACACCGGGACATTCGCTTTTGCGATTAGCGGCATCCGTTTGGCCTCTGCCAAACAATTTGACTGGTTCGGGGCCTATGTTGTCGGTGTGGTTACGGCGGTAGGAGGCGGTACGATCCGCGATATCCTGCTCAATGCCACCCCTTTTTGGATGGAACAAGCCTCTTATCTCATCATATCGGCTCTGGCGTTGCTCTTCGTTATCATATTCAGGAAATATGTGATTAGCTTGAACAATACTTTCTTTATTTTCGATGCGATAGGGCTGGGACTGTTCGGCGTGGTCGGTATCGAGAAGGCGCTGACATTCGGATTCCCGATGTGGGTGGCCATTGTGATGGGGACGATTACGGGGGCTTTCGGCGGTATGATCCGCGATATCCTGATTAACGAGGTTCCGCTGATTTTCCGAAAAGATATTTATGCGCTGGCATGCGTGTTCGGAGGCATTATTTATTACGCTTGCTTACAGATGGGTATCGGGCCCTCACTGACGCAGCTTATTGCTGCTACCGGAATATTCGTTTCACGGATAGTGGCAGTAAAATATCATATAAGCGTCCCTGTATTAAAAGGAGAAGAATAAAATTATTAACTTTGCGATATGACAGCAAGTATAAACATTCAAAGTGAGAAAGCCTCGATCCTGCTCATCTATACCGGCGGAACGATCGGTATGATCGAAAACCCCGAAACCGGCGTGTTGGAATCGTTCAATTTCCAACATTTGAAGGATAATATGCCGGAACTGAAGAAGTTGGGGTATGCGGTTTCGACCATTCAGTTCGATCCGGCTATGGATTCATCGGAGATGGGGCCGGAGTCATGGATGAAGATCGTAAAGATTATTGCAGACAATTACCAGTTGTACGACGGCTTTGTCGTGCTTCATGGTACGGACACGATGTCTTTCACGGCATCTGCTTTGAGTTTTATGCTGGAAAACTTAAGTAAACCGGTCATCTTTACCGGTTCGCAATTGCCGATCGGTATGTTGCGGACCGACGGGAAAGAAAACCTGATCACCGCCATCGAGATCGCCGCAGCCAAGGAAAACGGTGTCCCGGTTGTGCCGGAGGTCTGTATCTTTTTCGAAAATGACTTGTTGAGGGGTAACCGTACGAGTAAGATCAATGCGGACAACTTCAATGCTTTCCGTTCATACAATTATCCGCCGCTGGCACATGCCGGTATCTATATAAAGTATGACACTGGGCAGGTTTACCATCCTGTTTCGAGAAAGCCGTTGAAGCCGCATTATCTCTTGGACCGGAATATTGCGGTGCTGAAACTTTTTCCGGGGATTTCTCCCCAGGTGGTGGAAAGCATCCTGAACATACCGGGACTGAAGGGAGTCGTGATGGAAACGTTCGGAAGCGGTAATGCACCGTGCTACGATTGGTTCCTGACGATGTTGAAAGAAGCGGTGAGCCGGGGAATTGTGATTGTAAATGTAACCCAGTGTAGTGCCGGAAGTGTAGAAATGCATCGGTATGAGACTGGTCATAAATTGTTGGAAGCGGGAGTGATAAGCGGTTTCGACAGTACGACCGAAAGTGCTGTTACCAAGCTCATGTTCCTTTTCGGCCACGGCTTGACGCCGGAAGAGGTGAAGGACCACATGAACTGTTCGCTGATCGGGGAGGTGACGATCCCCGACTCATTTCGCCCGTAATTCCTCTTAAGGACTGAATTGGAAATTAAAATGAAACTATCATTTCTGAGTTTAGCAAGTGGAAGCAGTGGAAACTGCTATTATCTGGGAACACCCGAATTCGGCGTGTTGATTGATGCAGGTATCGGTATTCGTACCATAAAGAAGGTGTTGAAAGATAAAGCGATCGATTTCTCCAAAATTGTTGCAGTCCTGATCACGCACGATCATGCCGATCATATCAAGACTGTAGGTTGTCTGGGAGAGAAACATTGTATTCCTGTTTATACGACAGAGGCCGTCCACCGAGGAATCAGCAAGAGTCGCTACGTGGAGGAAACGCTTGTCAGTTCGCGTAAGGTGATAGAAAAGGAAGTGCCTTTTATGATCCGCGATTTCCGCATTACTGCTTTCGAAGTCCCGCATGATAGTACCGATAATGTGGGTTATTATATCGAATATGGAGATCATAAGTTTACGTTGGCAACGGATGTCGGCCATATTACCGAAACGGTAAGTAAATACATGGGCATGGCGAACCACCTGATCATAGAAGCCAATTATGACGAGGAGATGTTGCAATTCGGCACGTATCCTGCTTTTCTGAAGGAACGCGTAGCCAGCCCGACCGGACATTTGAGCAACCGTGAAGCTGCCGAATTCCTCGCAACTCATTATGATCCCAAATTAAAAGATATCTGGTTGTGTCACCTGAGCCGTGACAATAACCATCCCGAACTTGCTTATAAGACAGTCGATTTCCGCCTGTTTCAAGAAGGGGTACGGGTTGGAAAGGATGTTTCCCTGCATGCTCTGAAACGGACTACACCGTCTGATATATTTGAATTTGATTAAAATTTTGTGTAAAAAACGCGGAAAAAGTTTGCGAAGAAAAATTAAACTCTTATCTTTGCACCCGCAATCGAGAAACAACGATAGCATGAATGACTTGGTAGCTCAGTTGGTAGAGCAAATGACTCTTAATCATTGGGTCGAGGGTTCGAGCCCCTCCCAGGTCACACGATTTACTTATTGGAAAGATGGCAGAGTGGTCGATTGCGGCGGTCTTGAAAACCGTTGAACTGAGAGGTTCCCGGGGTTCGAATCCCTGTCTTTCCGCAGAGAGTCCTGTAAAGCGAAAGCTTTACGGGATTTTTTGTTTTTGAGGCGTTTGTCCGGGCACGAACGGAAAGAGGTAGCGGGCATCGCTAGAATGAGAAAGTGTATAATAATATGGAAACAGGATCATTGCGGATAAGTGATATACGGCCGGATTTTATCTATATGATGGAACAAGCCGTGAAAGCCCCATCGGGGCATAATACCCAACCTTGGTTGTTTCGTGTGCAAAAGGATAGGATACAGATTCTTCCGGATATGAGTAAGTCCCTTCCGGCCGTAGATCCGGATAACCGTGAGTTATTTATTAGCTTAGGATGTGCCACCGAGAATCTTTGCATTGCGGCTGAGGCAAAAGGATATGCTCCGCTACCGGTTTTTTCAGGATCGGGGGAGATCACCGTGCTCTTGTCGGAGGCATCGATGATTAAGGAGACGAGTGGGCTTATCGAGGAAATTTCGGTCAGACAGACGAATCGAGGCATATATTCCGGGGAAATGATTCCATCGGATCAATTGAGCTATTTGAGGAATACGCCTTTGGAGGAAAATATCAGTCTGCATTTGTGGTCGAAAGGAGAGTGGGAGTTCGATACGCTTTCTTCTTATATATTTGCGGGGAATAACCGGCAAATGAACGATCATCTGTTTAAACGAGAGCTGAAATCATGGATGCGTTTTAATAAGAATCATGTACGAGCTACATCGGACGGCCTGAGTTATGCGGTGTTCGGGGCGCCGAATCTTCCCCGTCTTATCTCAGAGACAATCATGGGAAGTGTCTTGAAAGTCGGCATACAAAATAGGGGAGACAAGAAGAAGCTGGACTCTTCTTCTCATTTAGCCTTGTTCGCCTTACGGACAAATACGCTACCGGAATGGTTTGCGCTAGGCCGGAGTTTGCAACGTTTTCTTTTGAGAGCTACGGAAAAGAATATCGCTTTCGCCTTTTTGAACCAGCCTTGTGAGGTGCGTGATCTTTCCGGTTTGCTGGCGAAAGACTTGTCTTTCACCAACGAGATTCCTGCCTTGATCCTCCGTCTAGGATACGCTAAGCGGAAAATGCCGTACTCACCTCGAAAGTCTTGGCGTGAGAGGCTGGTTCCGTAATGGCTAAGTCAGATAGCGAGTGCCCTCGTTCATGCCAGCTTGCACGGGATATGCCAAGACGAAACTGTTTGCCTGAAAGTATTTGTTGAGGTACTTGGGGATACGGGCCATGGCGGGAGCGTAGGAAAGTCCTTCCTTGCGGCTAAGGATAATCCACATCGTGTCGTCCGGTTTTATATCCCGGAAAACGATCAGGAAGTCATCCCAGTCGTTGAATTCGATATAACTGGCTTCTCCGCTTTTCTTGGCTAATAATTTCTTTAAGGCATTCAAGGTCGCTTCCGAACCGTAAAAGACTGTCGCTGCACCTGTGTTCTGGGTCACGTTTCGTAGCCGGAAGATGATTTGGTTGAAACCGATTTCTTTTTCGGCCAATTCCGGGATGATGATCAGATGCCGTCTAACAGTAGAGATGGGTTGTGCGGGCTTGTATATGAATGTACTTACACTACTTTCCGCCAATACGCTTTCCACGATATGGCCTAGGAAGGCCGCCGGTATATCTTTTTCCTTGTGCAATCCCACTACCAGATCTGTGATCTCCCGCTCTTTTACCACGCTGGCGATAGCATTCGATACGCTTAAGTCATATCTTAATAAATCTTTCATCTGGGTATCCGTGGCGGCAGCCGTATTGACTGCGGTCTGTAGAACCCTGCGGGACTGTTTTAACGCTTTCTCGTCTGAATGATGGTTATCTATCACTTTTAGGGCAAACAAGCCGTTCTTGTTTTGGGGAGATTTGATCGCCAAGCTGAGGTTGACCAGCTCTTCCACGGTCTCTTCATTGCTGACCGGTATCAAGATATGCTCTGATTCTTTTTTGTTTTCCTCCTTATCGGATATATCTTGGGCCGCTATGTTATGAGCGCCTTTTTGGGCGGCGAAAGAGGCGATGGTGCAAGTGACAAGTATCATCAGGATCGTACCGTTCAACACGCTCTCATTTAATAACCGGATTGGTTCCCCATTAGCGTCTGTTCCGGTGATTACGTTATATCCGACCATCACGGCGGCCAATGTAGCGGCGGCTTGTGCGTTACTTAAGCCGAAAATAACGCTTCGCTGATCCGTGGACAGATGGAAAGTCTTTTGGGGCATCCAAGCGGCTATGTATTTGGCGGCCGTAGCTACGATAATCATGATAAGCCCAACTTTAATGGTCTCGAAACTGGTAAAGAACGTACGATAATCTATTAACATACCTACGCCCAACAAGAAGAATGGGATGAATATGGCATTTCCTACGAACTCGACACGATTCATCAAGGGTGAGCTTTGCGGGATAAGGTGATTTAGGGCTAGTCCGGATAAGAACGCCCCGATGATCGCCTCCATGCCCGCTACCTGAGCTAGGAAAGATCCCAGAAATACCATCACCAGCACGAATATATACTGTGATATATTATCGTGTACATGCTTAAAGAACCAACGCCCAATGAAAGGGAAACCGAATAATACGATTAACGCGAATATCAAGATGGAAACCCCCAGACGAATCCAAAACATATCGTTGACCTGTCCGGTGGCCATGCCGACAATGATCGTTAGGACGAGCAATGCCAAGGTATCAGTGATCATCGTTCCTCCTACGGTGATACTGACAGCTTTGTTTTTGCTGATACCCAGTTTACTGATAATCGGATAGGCGATCAATGTATGGGAGGCGAACATACTGGCGAGTAAAACGGAGGTCAATACGTTGAATCGCAGGACCCATATCCCGACAACCGTTCCTAGGATCATCGGAATGAGGAATGTGTACATGCCGAAAGCTAGGCTTTTCGTACTATTTCTCTTAAAATCCGCCATATCGATTTCCAATCCGGCGAGAAACATGATATAAAGCAATCCCGCCGTCCCGGACAAGATAATGCTGCTATCCCGTAATACGAGATTAAAGCCGTGCGGTCCGATAATTGCGCCGGCAATGATCAGTCCAAGCAGGTGAGGGATTCTCAGCTTGTTTAATAAAAGGGGAGCGGCCAGGATAATTAAAAGAATCAAGAGAAATTTTAATACCGGGTCCGCTAAGGGCAATGTGAAATCTATTGTCGAGGCTAATACCATATGCGTAATTTTTTCGTTATAATTTGAAACAAAAATAATAAGAATTTGCGGAGATTGCAGCGTTTACGCCAACTTTGCATCTTCTTTTATAGATAACAATAAATGTGTGAGTTTTATAAGTTAAAGTATATGTAAATCTTGGGACATTAGCGTGAACCGATTATATTTGTACATACATTGCATTGAGTTTATTGTTATAAAACTAAAAAGCGTTTAAACCCTTTGCATAAAAGGGTGTCAAACATGAAAAGAGAAAAATATTTATTTAATGTAGAGGAGAAACAAATATGAAACCCATGAAATTAACATCTTTAGTGATGATGCTTCTGATCGCGTTTAGTGCCGCGGCTCAGGAGGAGTTCTTTGATGATGTGTATTTCTCTTCCAAAAACAAGAAAAAGAAAGAACAGGTTGAAGAGAAAAAGGTTGTTCAGCCGAAACAGGAGTCTAGGACCCTGGTCGCTACAGCCAAGAGCCAAGCTTCTTCAGACAGCCGGGATGTGGATGAATATAACCGTCGTTATACATCAGTCGAGGTGGAGGAGCCTTATCGTGAGGATGATTCCGTTATCTATGAGGATAGCGATGAGAATGAGTCTTCTTCCGAGCGTCGTTCGGATACTGAATATACGGAACGTATCATTCGTTATCATTCGCCGAGTAAGATTACGATCGCCGGAGCGGATCAAGTCGATTTGTATCTGAGTGACGGATATTATGGTTACGGCTATGATACGGATTATTCGAACGGTAGCGCGAACGTGAATTTTAATATCAATGTCGGCAACGGTTGGGGCTCGCCTTGGTATACAGGTTGGTACGATCCTTGGTTCTATAGTTATAGCCCTTGGTGGACTTATTCATCTCGCTTCTACGGCCCGTCTTGGGGATTCGGCTGGGGCTGGGGAGGCTTTTATGCCGGCTATTATAGTCCGTGGTACGATCCATGGTATGGCCCGTCTTGGGGCTGGGGTGGAGGCTATTGGGGTGGCCATTGGGGACATCACCATCATTACTATCCCGGTTACTATTCGACTCCAAGTAGACATTATTCAAACGGACGTTCTTCTTATCGAGATAATCGCTCTTATGCGAGTGGCAGAGGTTCCGGTTATACAGGTGGGCGGAGCAGTGGCTCTTCTTCCTTGAGAAATTCCGGATCGACTACAAGACCTTCGTCTTCAAGTTCCTTGAGCAATGGACGTGCGGGATCTACCCGTAGGGAATCTGCTATTTCCTCTGGTGCGGGACGTCGTTCCTCTTCTTCTGTTAGAAATTCGGCAACGACAAGAAGTAGCTCGGGCATAAGTAATAGCTCGGCGAGAACAAGGATTTCCAGAAGTAGTTCTGGAGCCGCATCTTCTTCCGGACGTCAATATTCAGCTCCGGTAACACGTTCTTCTTCCAGAAGCAGTAGCGATTTCTCAAATAGTCGCTCTTCTTCCAGTCAATTTAGAAGTTCCTCTCCTTCTCGTAGTAGTTCGGTAGGTTCTTCTTCCGGTAGCTTCGGTGGAGGTCGTTCTAGTGGAGGCTCTGTTGGTGGCGGAGGTGGCCGTGCCGGTGGTGGTCGCAGGTAAAAGTGTTAGGTTGATAAAATTAGAGATACGATGAAAAGGATAGGAATTATAATGTCGGTGCTTGCCCTGTGTGGCGGCACCGCTTTTTCGCAGTCACAGTTGGATGCCTTTAAGTATTCCCAGACGGAGTTGAATGGTACGGCTCGTTATTTAGGAATGGGTGGTGCTTTTGGTGCGTTAGGTGGTGATATTTCCGCTATGAATACGAACCCGGCAGGCTTGGCGATTTATAAAAGCTCGGAGGTGGTTACGACATTGAGTTTGTCTTCGGCCTCCGCGAAGACCGATTGGCTTGGTTCGAAGGTGGACAACAGCCGTACGAAGGTGAGTTTCGATAATATCGCTTACGTAGGATATTTCCCGACAGCGAATGATGAGGGTATCGTGAGCTGGAACGTTGGTTTCTCTTATAATCGCTTGAAGAATTATAACCGGAACTATACGATGGCTACAGGAGGTGATTTGAATACTTCTCTTTCTGATTATGTGGCCATGCGTGCGGCAGGAATGCCTAGCGGACTGTTGGGGGAGGGTAAAGACTATAACCCTTATAATAACCAAGACTTAGGTGATTGGCTATCTATTCTAGGATACAATGCCGGTTATATGGATTCATATAACGATAATGATAAAGAGTATTATAGTGCGTTCGGGGATAAAGATGCGGATGGGCAATGGAGTCCGTATTTATTGCAAGGAGGTCAATTAAAAGTTTCAGAGCGAGGTTCCGTGGATCAATATGACTTGGCTTTCGGTATAAATATATCGGAACTTGTGATGCTTGGCGCTACGGTTGCGATTACGGATCTGAACTATAGATATCAGTCATCGTATGATGAGGAATTTACGAACGGCAATAATTTATACTTAGATAATTACTTGGATACGGATGGTACCGGGTATTCATTTAATGTGGGTGCCATTGTTCGTCCTACTGATTTTCTTCGTTTAGGTGTAGCTTATAATTCACCTACGTGGTATAAGATGACAGATCGTTATTATGGTGAGGCCGGGTCTTATCTGACCTTTATGGATAAAGGGGAGATGAAGGAGCGTAAACTGGATGCGGCTACTCCTAATAATGCTTATTATGACTATGAATTCCGTTCTCCGGATAAATGGATCTTTAGTGCCGCCGCAATCTTGGGTACGACCGCTTTGATAAGCGTTGATTACGAGTTGATGAATTATAAGAATATGCGTATGTATCAAACGGATGGTAGCAGTAACGTGTATACTAACCAAGATATAACGGATAATTTCAAGTCAATGAATACGATCCGTGTAGGTGCGGAGGTAAAGGTTACTCCTCAATTTGCCGTAAGAGCAGGTGTCGCCTACAGCGATAGTCCGATCAAGGATAAACTGAAGAATGGAGAGAAAGAGGTCTTTACGGTTGGTACGATTCCTAATTATACGATCGATAAAGGGGTCATGAATTATACGGTAGGTATCGGTTATCGCTTCACCCCGAACTTCTATACGGACTTGGCTTGTGTATTCCGTACGCATAAGGAAGATGTTTATGCGTTCTCTAATATGTTTGCGGGAGATGATCCGAAGCCATTCCTCGAAGCCCAACCCGCCACGATGAAAACAAACACGACTCGTGTAGCTTTGACATTGGGATACAAGTTCTAATATACATATATTTT
>ENA-UEQX01001096-UEQX01001096.1-human-gut-metagenome-genome-assembly--contig:-NODE-1096-length-16947-cov-3.846236_pt1 | contig 16947 bp, 9 predicted proteins | sample MGYA00242952_ERZ507952 | MGnify/ENA primary metagenome ERZ507952 (study PRJEB26167, sample SAMN06115425) | human gut metagenome | host: Homo sapiens | place: China:Sichuan | collected 2015-04-07... | reverse complement strand
TCCATTTTATTATCTTTGCTTCCTGTTTCCAACCTAATGTCAAAAGATGAAAAACTTCTGGATTCTTATCATAACCACCTCTCTGCTGTCCCTCTGCCCATACCGGTTATCTTCCTCAACGGAAAGATTCAGGCTATTGGATACCGGAAACGGACTTTTCAATAATCAGGTACGCTTCCTTACACAAATGGAAGACGGCAAGATACTGGTCTGCACCGAAGGCATGTTCAATGTGTACAACGGCAACAGTTTCGAGCCGCTCGTCGGCGCCTTGCCCTCCCCACAAGCTATGACGGTGGCAACGGGCTGCTGTGGGCCAAAGACTTTTACCGTCTCTATCTCATCAATACCCGCACCGGACGTTTCTGCCACGATATCAAAGAACGCTTCGAGGCTGCCCGACTGACCGAAGTTTTCAATGACTTCATTCTTGACCACGACCGGAACGCTTGGATAATCACCGAAAGCGGAAAACTCTACCGGTATGACTGGAAAAACCCGGCCGAACAGGTCTACGAACCACGAGCCGAAGAAAAATCCCGTGGCATTCGTGTCAAAGAAGTCATGCAGGCAGGCCCCTTTCACCTGATATTCCTGAACACCGGCAGGATGCTAGTTTGGGAAGAGAAAAGCAGACGCATCGTGGACGAAGATTCAACCGTGGGCACTCTTGCCCCTGCCGAAGATTTCCGTACGGCCTGGCTGCAAGCCGACAAGGAGAACCTGCTTATCTCCGTCAGCCATACGGAAGGATACTTGTACCTCTATAATATATATACGCGCGAGTGGAAAGAAATACTTAAGGGAAAAGCCATTAATGATATTAAAAAATGCAAAGACGGCTGTTTTTGGTTAGGCGGCAACCAAACACTCATCAAACTTTCCCCACGTTTTGAACTTCTACAAGAAACCCATCGCCTGGAACTGACCGGAAACGAATCCGTAAAGGACGACATCATGTCGGTCCTCGTCGATGACTGCCAAGGACTATGGTTAGGGTTGGGCAGTTCCGGAATCTTGCGGGTCGTTCCTCCCGGGAAATACATGGAATACTATATCAACGAGGAGGTGACGCACGAGGAAGGACGGAGGATTCGCAGCCTCTGCCCATACGACGGACGGCATTTGTTAGTCGGCACAATGGAAGGCCTCTACTTGTTCGACACGGCCCGCAAAAACTACCGGACCTTCAATCCGGATTTCAGCCACCTATATTGCGCAAACATCAAAAGAGAACCGAACGGTGCATTTTGGTGCAGCACCCGGCAAGGACTATACAAAATACAGGGAAATAAGATTGAACGAGCAGACCCGACACTGCTTCCGGGCATCCCGTCCGAAACGGTCCGTTTCACCCTTCCCCTTTCCGATGGCGGCATTTTGGTTTGTATGGATTTGAAAGACCTGTATCTCTGTCGACCGGAAAAAGAACAAGCCCTGCGCCTCAATGAAGATTTTCCGGAACTGAACCGCAGCCGTGCCATGAGCTTTGCCATAGAAATAAACCCCGGCCAACTCATCATCGGCGGACAAAACGGACTCTTCGGATATGAGATTGCCCGAAGGAAACTGCAACGCCTGGCTTGGATAGTCCCTTGGGAAAGATACAGCACGAAATACAACTGCGCATACGCCGAAGGAAGATCCGTCTGGATAGGTACGCAGAACGGATTGATATGCCATGACTTCCGCACGAAGGAAACCCTGCGGCTCAGCACGGAAAACGGCCTGCCGAACAACTGCATACAAGGCATTGCCGCCGATGCCAAGGGAGGCCTGTGGGTTTCGACTTCAAACGGAATCGGGAGAATAAACCGGAATGCAGACGGCACCTTTTCCATCGCACGGTTAGACGGAAAAGACGGCGTGCAATATGGGGAAATGATGGAACAGTCCATCACCGCCATGCCGGACGGTCATGTATATGTGGGTGGACTGAACGGCATCACCGACATTCCCCCTCAGGCCACGGACTACGGACACGAAAGTCTGAGACCGACACTCGTCGGCCTGCGCGTCATGAACCACCCCATCAACAACGAAGGAACGTTCCACAACCGCCAACTGCTTCCGGAAGGGCTGTCCTACACCCGCCACCTGCACCTGAAGTACAACGAGAACTTCATCGAGATGAAATTCTCTGCCCTAAATTACGACGCGCCCCAACATACACATTACCGTTACCGGTTGGAAGGAGTGGACAAAACATGGAACCTGAGTTCGGAACCGACAGGCGTCTGCACGGCCATCTACACCTCCCTCACGCCCGGAACGTATACGCTCCAGGTACAAGCCGCCATGGGAAGCACGTCGTGGGGAACAACCGCCGAATGGCAAATCACAGTAGAGCCACCTTTGTGGAAGACTTGGTGGGCTTACGCCATTTACCTTATCGCCGCATTGACACTCCTCTACTACATCATCGAACTGTACATCGCCGACAAGCGTTCGCGCATGATGGCAGAACAAGAAAACCTGAAACGGCAGAAGGAACAGCATCTCGACGAACTTAAATTCCGCTTCTTCACCAACATTAGCCACGAACTTCGCACTCCGCTCACACTCATCATTACTCCGCTCGAGCTGCTCATCCGCAAAGCCGGTGATTCTTCCCTCAAAAACGACTTGGAAAAGATACTCGGCAACGCACGTGACTTGCTCCGGCTTGTCAACCAATTGCTCGATTTCCGCCGCCTGGAACAGAAAGGCGAACAACTAAAACTGTTGACCGTGCAAATCAAACCGTTCATCGAAGACAACGTGAACCATTTCTGCCAACTCGCTTACGAACGGCACATCGGATTGTCCTGCGAGTGTGCTTTCGGGCAGGAAGACCTGTTCCGTCTGGATGCCGAAAAGATGACACGCGTGCTGAACAACCTGCTTTCCAACGCCATGAAGTTCACCCCCGAAGGCGGTTTCATCACCGTACAAGCGGGTTGGCAGGAAAGTTCCCCGGCAGGCGAAGGCCCCAACGGCATCTGCATCACCGTCAGCGACACCGGCATAGGCATCCCGGCGGAAGACTTGAAAAACATCTTCGTGCGTTTCTACCAAAGCGAAGGCACACAAAGCCATCCCATGAATACCGGCAGCGGCATCGGACTGCACCTGGTCAAAGGTTATATGGACTTGCACAAAGGAGAAATCACGGTGGAAAGCACACCAGGAAAAGGCACGCGCTTCACGCTGCTGCTGCCTGCCCAACCACCGCAAACTTCCTCCTCCGATTCCCAAGCCGCCATCAAAAGCAAGCTTCCCGACACAGAGAAAGCATCCGAATCCCCCGTGCCCGAAGGAAACAAAGTCACCGTCTTGGTGGCCGAAGACAACGAGCAATTCCGCACGTTCATGAAAGACCTTCTCGGACAGGACTTCACCGTGCTCACCGCCGCCGACGGGCAGGAAGGACTGGCCATGGCACGGGAATACGACCCCGACCTCATCATCAGCGACGTGATGATGCCGCACATGGACGGCTACGCTTTCTGCCGCGCGGTCAAGGACGACGTGCAGTGCTGCCACATCCCGTTCATCCTGCTCACGGCCAAAAACTCCTCCGAAAGCCGGAGCGGGGCATACGAAGCCGGTGCCGACTCGTTTATCGCCAAACCGTTCGACATCGACGTGTTGCACAGCCGCATCCGCCAACTTCTTGAACAACGCGAGCGACGGTTGGCTTCGTTCCGGAAAGGCACGCGCATCAACCCCAAGGAAATCACGATTACCAACTTGGACGAGAAACTGATACAAAAGGCTTTGGAATGCATCGAAAAGAACATGGACAACACCGGATACAACGTGGAAGCCCTCAGTGCCGACATGGGAATAGAACGCTCCTCGCTCTACCGGAAGATGCAAGCCATAGCGGGGCAGACACCCACGGATTTCATGCGTTCCATCCGGTTGAAACGCGCCGCCCAGTTGTTGGAAAGCGGCCAATACTCCGTACAGGAAATTTCATGGATGGTAGGTTTCAACACCCCGCGCTACTTCTCCTCCTACTTCAAAGAGATGTTCGGCATGACGCCGTCCGCGTATGCCGTGCGACACCGGAAGCAGCCTTCTTCAAAGGCATAAAAATAGGCATGACGAATATCAGGGCCAAGATGGAAAACAGCAGGCCGCCCGACGTTCCGATGGCGAAAGAGAACCAGAAAGCTTCCTCCTGCCCGTCTATCAAGAACGGCACCAACCCCAGAACGGTGGAAAGCGTGGTCAGGAACACCGGAATAATCTTGTGGTTGTAAGCCTTGACATACAAATTCACACGGGGCAACGCCTGCGCCTTGCAGGCCGCCACTTGGTTATTATACTCGTTGATGATGTAAATACCCGCATTCACCACCAGTCCGCTCAGCAGGACCAACGAGGCAAAACCGCCCGTCCCGAACTTCACTCCGGAAAAGTAGAATGTCAGGAACGTGCCAATGAAGGACACCGGAATCAAAGTGATGATGACGAAAGGCAACCGGAACGACTCGAAAAGGATGGAACACATGAAGTAGATAATCAGCACGATGACCAATATCAGCCAATACTGCGTGCCTTCGTCCTGGTACCAGTTCGGCGTGTTGTTCAGGCAACGGTACCCCACCGGAAAACGGTCGTTGAACTCATCCGTCACTTCCTCTATGTATTTGGCCGTGTAGTTGTACGAACCCAACACGTTGAAAGCCACACGCAACACATACTCCTGGTTCTTTTTGGGAATGCAGTTCTTGGCCTCCCGCAGGTTCATGTCCATGAAAGGCGGAAGCCACACGTCTCCTTCGGACGTCTTGACATGGGTATGTTCCAAATCCCACACATTGAAACGGTCGGATTGCAACGAACGCAGGTAGATGTCGGTCCGGATAAACTCGTCCTCGTAACGCCCCACGTCCACTCCCGAAAGCAACTCGCGCAACGTGCCGTGCATGGCCGCCGCCGTCTGTCCGTACAAGGCAAAGTTTTGCGGTGTATAGACCATGTACAGTTCATCTTCCTGCCGTTCATGCCCCGGCATCTCGATGATGATGTCCATCACGCGGTGGTTCTGTTTCAAACGGGCACAAATGTCCTCCGCATACCGGTACAAGGCATTATAATTGTATCCTGCAATCTCAATCCGGTTCGACCGGTACTGCAGGTTCAGCGAATTGCTGAACCCCCGCTCGCTCACGCCGTAAGTGCTCCAGTCCGCCCCTCCGATGGAAATGACCTTGCCGATGACCTTGCTCTCCAAGACATAAGGGAAAGACGTGTCGCGGTATTCATCCTTGAATTCCACGGTCAGGTTGGCCCCCCACCATTCCACGCGGCTCTCGAACCGTTTGATTTCCTTGAACCCGACCAAGAAATTTTCCAGAATCTGCACCTTCTCGTTCAATTCGTGCACGCTTCCGCCCAAAGGCATTTGGGCACGGATGTGGAGCTTCATCTCCTCTTCCTCCTTGGCATACGTATTCTCGTCCAACGACTGCGCAAAGAGACGCATGGTTCCTCCGAACACCTTGGAGAGCGGTTCTTTCAGCTCGGTCTGGAAAAAACGGGTACCGAACGTGGCATTATATGCCCTTTCATACCAAGGTGATTCTTCTTCCTCCTCATTTTGGTAATATACCTTCTCCTTGTCCCACCGGTCCGGAAGGGCATGGAACGGTATACCGAAAGCCAGTACCAACAGGATATAATATATCCACTTGCGTTTCTGCGTGAAAGCGATGTACTTGCGGTAAAACCGCGTCCAAGCCATCACTCGTTTGGAACGCCCCACCCGTTTTATCGGCATGCGGCTGCTGTAATGGAACTGTTTGACCAAAGCCGGCACGAAGAACAGGGCCACGACAAGCGCCACCGTCAGGTTGATGATGATAATCCAAGAGAAATCGTACAAATCGCGTTGGATATACTCCGGCATGAAGAACACCACCACCAAAGACCCTATCGTGGTGAGCAAGGCGGCCAGTATGGCCAGGAACGCCTTCCGGTTGTGGTAGTAACTGTAATGGTCCACCATCACGATGGCCGCGTCGATAATCAGTCCCAACGACACCGTGATGCCGGCCAACGAGAAAGTGTGCAGGCGCATGTCGAACACATAATAAGCCATGACGGCTATCAGGATATTGGCAGCCAACGTGATGGCGATAATCGACAGATACTTCCAGTTGCGGCGTACCAACCAGACGAATACCAACAGGATAGCCAAAGACATCAATGTGCGCGTAATCAGCTTTTCCAATTCCGACTGCTTATCCTTTGCCGCATCATGCGTCAGCGTCAGATACATGCCGTCACGCAACCGGGGTTTCAATTCCTCTATTTTCGCACGCAACTGGCGCGACAACTCTATCTCGTTGGCATCGGCATCCACAAAAATGTTCATGTAGACGGTGTTCAGCCCGTTTACACGGTAATAACTGCCAGGCAAGCGGTCACGGTATTCAAAGGTGGCCAAGTCGTTCAGATAGATAATCTTCCCGTTCACCGTCTTCAGGGGCATCTCGCCTATCTGACGGGAAAACCGCGATGTCTTCAAGTAAAGCGTGACACGGCTTTGCTCCCCGCCTTCATCCCTGTACATCACGTCGCCCACGATGTCCGATTTCCCGATAAAACTTTTGATACCATCCTCCACATCAGCCACCGTGAGGCCGTAATTGGCCACTATGAGCGGGTCGTAAGTGATTTCCATATATTTGGAAGTGCCTCCGGTCACGTCCACCCACACCACTTCTTCCCAGGCTCTCACCACCGGCTCCACGTTTTCCTTCACATATTCCTTGATTTGCTCACCGGTCAGGTTGGAGTTCACCTGATAAGTCAGCAAATGGCTCGCCGTGTTTTCTTTCGGGGCACCTTCGTCATTTACCACTTCCCCGCCCGTCAGTTCCGGATAAGAAACCTCTTCGGGCAATTTCTTCCGCACCTGCTTCAAGAGCGACGAAATCTCGAACTTCACGGCAGACACATTGGCTTCTTTCTTCAGCACGACCGTAACCCGTCCCGAACCGAAATAAGACTCCGACGAGACTTCGGCCACGCCTTTCACCGCCGAGACCAACCCTTCTATCTTCGACGTCACCTCCTGCTCCACCACCTTGGGCGAAGCATTCCTCCATCCATAGCTTATCGTCAGCGTCTTGCCCTGACGCGGCTTGGGAGAAGAACCCACGTCTACCAAAGGAATCAGGGCTGCCCCGATAATCATCAGGATAACCATCGTGAGCAACAGGCTGAACGACGATACGCGATCCAATATGTGTGTTTTCTCTTGCATAAGCCTTATCCCCTTTTCCTATATATAAGGTAATATACCAACGGTATGAAGAACAGGCTGACCAACGTACCGGCCACCATGCCGACAATCAGGGTCAACGACAACGGGTATTGCAAGGCAGAACCCATATCGTCCCGGCTCAGGAAAGGAAGAATGGCCAAAATGGTCGTGAGCGAAGTCATGACAATGGGTCGCAAACGGCTGTGCCCGCCGCGCCAGATAGCCGTAACGAGGGGCATCCCTTCCCGCCTCAACCGGTTCATCGTATCCACTTTCAGGATAGAGTCATTGATAATGATACCGCTCATCACCACGATGCCAATCATTGACATGATATTCAGCGACTCGCCCAACAGCCACAGGACGAGGAACACCCAGAATACATCTATTACGATTTCCGACAGGATGACCAACGGTTGCACGATGCTTTCGAACTGCGCGGCCAGAATGAAATACAGCAATGCCACAGCCACGCTCAACACCAGCACCAGTTCGCCTATCATCTCCCGGCTAGAATAATAATTGCCCGTAAACGATGCCGAATAGCGCGGGTCGGCCTTCACGAACCGTTCCGTGAAATCCACGATGCTCTCCACCGTACGGTCGTTCGCCGTAATCTTCACGGGATAATAATCCCCACCGTTTCCGGAATATAGCCGTTTGAAGTCCTCGCCCTGCGTTTCCCGTATCAGGTAGCTCAAAGGTATGTCCACTCCCTCGTCGTTGCGCACGGTGTACTGCAACAACCTACGGCTGTCCATACCGCGTTCACCGATAATGACGGGCAACGAACGGGCGCCCTCATTGATGGCATACACCTCATTTTGGCTCACCAACATCCGCAACCGGGCCTGCAAGGCGGCATACGACACATGGTACACCGCCATCTGCTCCGTGTCAGCCACGTATTGTATATTGCGTTCGGAAACGACCGGCTGTACCGCGACCTCGGGGAAACGGCGCGACAAAGTGTCCAGAAAAGCCCGGGCCTCGTGCACATCCGGACGGCCTCCACCCTGACGCTGCAAACGTATCTCCAAGTCCGCATCGTCATTGGAGAATATCAAATCGAAAATATTGCCGGATACGCCGAACTCCACCGTGCCACGCGGATAGCGTTCCGCCATGTAGTTCCTCATCTTCTCCTGCGCCTGCCGCAAAGTTTCCCCATCCTCCGCCTGAAAGTAGACCACGGCTTCGGACGTGGTAAGGTCTTCGGTATGGGACAGCACGAAATCCTGCACGCCGACCATCGCCGTAGAAGTCTGCACCATTCCGTCCACCTGCTTCAACACATCCCCCACACGGGCATCGTTCTCCTCCACCGAGATACCCGCGTTCCAGTCTATTTTCATCAACGCATCGTTATGTTCCATATAAGGAAGACGTTCTTTCTCCAACCCTTTATAGATAAGGAAGATGGCCGGGATTGCCAGGCAAAAAGCCGTCACGCTCTTCACCGGATTCCGCAAGACCCACTTGACACCACATTCGTAAGGAGTATAAAAATTAAAATGAAACTTACGGTCGAGCACCTCTCCTTCCGGACATGTTTTTCTTTTCCGGTACAACACCATGAAATACACCGGAATGACCAACACCGCCACGAAAAGCGAAGCGAACAAGGCTATCGTAACCCCCATCGCCTGGTCGTAAAACAAGGCACCGGCAATGCCGCTCAGAAAAATCAACGGGACAAACACCGAGCAGGTGGTCAGCACCGAACTCAACATCGGGGTGAACACCTCGTTCGTCCCTTTCACGAGGGCATCCGCAAGCGGCATCCCCTGCCGCCAACGCTGCATCACGTTGTCAATGACAATGATGGAGTTGTCCACAATCATTCCCACACCGAGAATCAGCCCCGACAGGGAGATGATGTTCAGGGAGATGTCTAACAAATGGAAGCAGAGCAGCGTCACAATCAGCGTCAAGGGGATGGTGATGATAATCAATAGCGGCAACCGCCAGTCTTTCATAAAAAGGAAAAGCACCAGACAGGCCAACACCGCCCCTACGTACAGGTTCTGTCCCAAATTGTCTATGGAATACGTCAGCAGCCGGGTTTGGTCACGCGTAAGGTCGAAACTGATATCCGGATATTCCTTTCTCAGGTCTTCCACCAACCCCTCGATGCTCTTCTGCAAATCTTCCATCTGCGCGTCGTTCTGCTTGATGACGGCCATCGTCACGGCATTCTTCCCGTCGTGGCGCACCAGTCCTACCCGCGATGCCAGCTTTTCTTCCACACGGCACAAATCTTTCAACTGCACCAGGCGGCCTTCGTGGTTGATATACACATTCTCTATGTCCTCCCGGTTCAGCAACTGCGAATCGAAATGGATGTTGTAACGGTACAACCCGTCCACGACGGAAAGCGCCCCGAGCGTGATATTGTTCGACTGGATGGCCTTGGACAAGGTTTCCATATCCAATCCCATCGACAAAAGTTTCGCTTCGTCCGGAATACAAATGATTTCCGCTCCCGTCGTACCGGATATATCCACCATGGCCGTCTGCGGCAACTGTTCGATGCGCTTGCTCACGATGTTCCGTGCAAATTCGCCCAGTTGGGTAAACTTCATACCGGCCTTCGGCAAACTGCCGTCTTTTCCTACCCCCTCGTTTTTCAACGACAAGTCCAGATAAAAGGCCGGGATGTCCATGGCACTGGCCTTGACCACCTTGGGACGTTCCAACTCCTTCGGCATACGGTTCATTGCCCGGTCTATCTTCTCGTTCACCTCGATGAATATCAAGTCGATATTGCTTCCTGGTTCGAACTCCATGAAGATGGAACCCGCGTCCATCCTCGATTCGCTGTGGATGTCCTTCAGTCCGGCCACCTGCATCAACTGGCTGCGCAACGGAGCCACCACTTCGGCATCCACCTCGTGCACCGAGGCTCCGGGATAAGACACCTGCACCGTAATCTGCGGAATGTCGATGTCCGGCATCAGCGACACCGGTATATATTTGAAAGAGATACACCCGATGGCGATCAATGCGATCAGGCACATCGTCACGGCAATGGGCCGGTGAATCAAATTGCGTACAATCATGGCGGCTTCCTTTCCTTAGTCCATCTTCTTTTCTTTCCTCTCGCGCGGGATGACCTCCGTCCCGTCGGCCAGGTTCAGGTTGCCCGACGTGATTACCACATCGCCGTCCTCTATCTTCGTCTCCTTCCGCGCATTGCCTGTCACGGCATATTGGCTGATATTGGAATACACCACATCCACGTAAGTCCACACGGCGTGTCCTTCCTCCAAGCGGAAAAGCACATGGAAACCGTCACGCATCACCACCGCGTCCTTGGGTACGACAAACATGTCCGGCACCTCCTTCTCGATGACGACCTTCACGTTCATCCCCTCCATCAACACATTGCCCCGGTTCCTGATTCTTGCGCGTATCTTCACCTGCCCCTTCTCGTCGATGGACGGATTCACCTCCGTCACCTTCCCCGTGAACTCCTCGTTTTCGTCCACGAAAGGAGACACGACGACCTTCTGCCCGATGCTCACCGACTGCAATTCGGCCTCTAAGATACTGAACTCCACGTCGAACCAAGTGTCGTCTATCAACGTGCAGAACTTCTCCTTCGGCTGTTGGTAAAGTTTGCAGTCCATGTCGGCCACACGCCCTGCGAAAGGAGCATAGAGGTTGCACCGCTCCAGATTGAGCCGGGCCGTCTGCAAGGCATACTCTGCCGACGTATAGCCCGAAGTCACTTTGGCCCTCTTGAGAATCGCTTCCGGCACCCCGGCCATCGTCTCGTCATATCCCTGTCCGATAAGTTTGTCCACCAGTTCCACTTCCGCCTTCTCCATCTCCTGTTCGGCCTTGGCCAGTTCCCGTCGGGCTTCACGGTCGTCCACCGAAGCCAGCAACGCCCCCTTCTTCACCAAAGAGCCGTTCTTCACATGGATGGCATGCAACAGTCCGGTAGCCGGCATGGCCAGTTCGCTTTTGGCCGCCGCCCTCAACTTGCCGTTGCACTTGATTTGCTTGTTGAACACCACCTTGTGCAACATCATCGTATCCACATAATTCTCGTTCAGTTTCTGCACCGCGCCCTCCATGGCCTGTTCCTTTTCTTCGTCTTGTCCGTCCGTTTCCTTGCAGCCGCACACGGCTCCCCAGACGGCCCACACCACGAGGCTTATTCCCGTAATCCGTTTCATATCTGTCTGTCGTTAATTTACCAAATCATTAAAGTTCACCCCGATGTTCTCCTTGCGGATAAAGTCGTACAGCGTCAACTTCTGTATGCCGTAATAGTCCGTCCAGAACTGTTGCAGTTGACTGATGTACTGGTGCTGTGCGCTTTCAAACTCCTCTTGCGCCGTGTTCAGCTCCGTCACCGTCACCGACCCGTTCTCGAACCGCTTCTTCATGATGTCGTAACGTTCGGCGGCAATGTCCTGCGCACGGAGTGAAGTCTTGCACTGTTCGGCCTGGTTGTTGAACTGCAGCACCTTCGTCCGCACGTCGTGCGCAAATTCTATGTTAGCCTGCTCTATCTGGGTCTTGGTGATTTCCACGTCCGTCTTGGCCATGCGCACCTTTCCCCGGCCCATGCCCCAGTCGTATATCGGGATGGTCATCGTAAGCCCCACCGTCTCGTAGTCTTTCAGGCGACGGTAAGCGGCAGGCAACTCATTCGCCGACTGGCTCAGGCCGAGCCGCCCGCGGAACTCCACCTGCAACCCCCTGTTGGCCTTCGCCTCGGCCAATGCCCGCTGCGACTCCAACAGGTTCAACTGCTGTTCGATTGAATGCGACGATCCCGTCCATGCCTTGTCGAGCACCTGTTCGGCGTTCATCTCGATGTCCGGCATGTAATAAGGCGGCAGCAGTTCTATGTCTTCGTAATCCACAATGCGCAAATAAGAAAACAGGCTGAACAGTTGGGTTCTCAGCGTGAGGCCCGTGCTGTTCACGCTCATCTTGGCGTTCAGCAACGAAAGTTCCATCTGCAGCACCTCGCTTTTTGTGGTCGTCCCCAAGTCCAGCCTCTTCTTGGCAATCTCGAAAAGATGTTTCCGGTCCTCATAGTCCGCCAAGCTTTGGCGGTAATTTTCCTGCGCCGAAAGCACCGTAAAGAACAGGTTCGTCACGTTGATGGTGATGTCCTGCATCGTTTCCAGATAAGCCCTCTGCGCATTCTCGTATTGCAGCGGTGCCGTCTTCTTCCGCCACTTCAGGGCATTGTAAGCCCGGATGGGCTGCGTGTAATTCAGGATGAGGGGCACCGTGTTATACGTCTGCGAATCGTAGTTGAACTGGTCCAACCGCGACAGTGACGACTGCAATGACAACGTACCGCCCAAAAACGGGATGTTCTGGTCCACGGACAAAGTCAGGTCGTTCGAAAGCGAGTTGTTGTCCACGTAAGAGATACGCCCCGTGTCCGGGTCGCGGGCCTCCACGATGGAACGGTCGAAGTTCATCACCCCGCCCGAAAGGTTCAACGAGGGCAGCAGTTCCGCCCGGTAAGAACGGTAGTTCCAATACTGTCCTAAGAAACTGTAGCGGGCCACCTGCGCCGCATACGAATCCCGTTTGGCTATTTCAATGGCTTCCGTCAACGACAGTTTACGCACCTGTTGCGCCCCTACCGGCACGACAGCCACCCACAAGCCCCACAAAGCACCACGCAAATATTTTCCCATTCCGCTTTTCATGGTATACCTATTATCTTTTTGTTAACTTCTTCGCTTCGTTTTTCATCTCCCGCACCGCCGGGGAATCCACCTTCGGCCTGAAAGCAATGATTTTCCGGGCTACCTCCTCAGCCTTTTGCATTTGTCCGTCTGCTTCATAAAGCTTCATCAACCGGTAGAGCGGATACATGCGGCCCGGCAACATCACGAAAGCTTTCCGGTAAGCCGATTCGGCCTCTGCCACAGCCCCCAAATCCCGGTAGTTGTTCCCCATCAGCGTGTAAAACACAGGGTCACAACTCACCTTTGTGCCTTGGCGCAACATCGCATTGCTCTCGTTGTAACGCCCGGCCTCCCGCAACGCAGTACCAAAGGTAAACAAAAAATCCGGATAAGCTTTCAAATCCTCATACTTTTTACGGTAATCTTCCAAAAATGCCACATCCTGGATGCCACGCACGCGGCGGAACTCCCCGTAAGCCTCCACGCGCCGGGCCGTATCGAACGACAGGTTCCACACGCACCAACCGCCCACGGCCACCACAGGCCATACGGCCGTCCTCTTCCACCACCGCACTTCCGCCGTTCCGGCTTCGAGCGACACCGCCAAGGAGACCCACGCCACAGCCAACGACAGGAACGGCCACAAGGCGAAAGGATAAGAAAACAGGGAAGCGACCAACAAGACCAACCAACCGTAGGCCGAGACCTCACCACGCTTGCACAGCACCGCCAAGCTCCACAATCCCAACACCAAGGCCGGTACGCCCCCCAACACGCCCTGTTCCACGCCTACGCCCAACACACCGTTGAAGGCATACTCCGGACTACCGGCCACCACCGACAGCGGCGAACCGGGGTGCGCTGCGAAGAAAGCCTCCTGCACCGCACCGTAGGCCTGCGCATAGCCGCCAAGCCCGTGCCCGCAAAGCCATTCCCCGGCCCAAGCCTGTCCGGCCACCATCGTCATTAGCAGGCGTCCGTCTGCCGACCCTTGTTTCAGGAAGTAAGCCGCCACGCCTGCACACGCGGCCACGCCCATTCCCCCAAGCACCCATCGCCGATGCTTCTTCCACAGCAGGCAGGCCGCAGCCACCGCCACAGCCACCCAGGCCGCGCGGCTCCACGTGGCGACCAGCACGGGAAAGCAAAAAACCGCCACTGCCGCCACGCTCCAAGCCCCCACCCGGCTCCACCGGCCTCGCCCGGCAAAGGCCTCTCCATGCCTGTACCACCAGGCCACGGAGACGGCCCACACCACGGCCACGAATATGGCATACGGGCCGGGATTGAAAAACGTGCCCGTCACGTCGAACAGATGGTGCCGGGATGCCTCCCGACCCATCAACTGCATGAAGCCCGTCCAAAGCTCATAGCCGCCTGCCGCACACAGTCCGACCCACCAAAGCCGGGTAAAAGCCCTTCCGCAGTAAGGGATAACCAACCGCAAGGCTACGTAAGCCACTCCCAAGGCCATGGCCTTGCCATAGACCTCCGCCGCCGGACAGGACGACACGAACACATAGTTCAGCGAAACGCAGACCCACCAAAACAAGGCCACGCCGTCCGCCCAATGCAGGCGCGGCGACCGCCGCCCCAAGCATACGGTCGTCAAGGCTAAGACTGCCAAAGCCGCTACCGCCCGATAGCCCCAAACGTCCGACACGGAAAGCATCGCCTCTGTCCGCCACACGACAGGGGCACACAACGCCGCCACGGCTATAGCCGCCACGCCAGACCTTATTATATATGTATATTGTTCCTTATTCATCATTCGTCAGGTTTAGTCCGTGGCGTTCCCTCCGTTCACACCCCGTCACGGGATGGCGCGACTCCACCACACGGTCCACCACGCCCACGATGTATTCCTCCGGCACGAAGCCCCAGTAGCGCGAATCCTTTGACCCGTAAGCCATGTCGCCGCATACGAAATAATAATCCTTCCGGAAACGGTAGTACGGCAAAGGCCGCCCGCCCGACAGGCACCGCCCGCGCTCGCCGTCCCATGCCAAAGCACGCCCCGTCTCCCACTCTATCGCACGGCGGTAGATTTCCGCCTTGCGCCAGTCGTCCATCCGCAGGATGTCGCCCTGCCGGGGCACGTACACCGGAGGGATGTCCTTGATGGTATAGCCCAACACCGCCGTCTCCACCAAGATGTTGCGCATCGCATACCAAGGTATCAGGCTGTCCGGCGTTTCCTCCAACCGCCGTTGCGCCTCCGTAAGCCCCAACGCGCCCTCACAATGGCTGTTCACCGGACGGCTGTGCACGAAGGCTATCGTGTCGCCCGGCAAGGCCACCACGCGCTTCACGTACACGTAATTCATCTTGAAGCCGATGCGACCCTTGTCATTCACCGGATAGTTGAACACCACGATGTCGTTGTAGCGCAGGCCGCGCCGCCCTCGTGTGCGGACGCTCTCCATACGCCCGTCCGAGAAGTCCAGCGACGTGTAGAGCCGCGCACCGAAGATCGTCTTGTCCACCCGTACCTTGTCGCCCGGAAGCAGCGTGGGCGACATCGAATCCGACGGGATGATGAAAGTGTCGGCCACCAAGGCACGCCAACCGTAGTGCACGGCCACGCCCAACACAATGAGCAACCACACGAGGCACACGCCGCACGCCACCTTATACGCCACGCCCCATGCCGCCTTCATCGTCCGCCCTCCGTTTCTTTACGGCGCACCAAGACCATCACTGCCAGGCCCGCCAACAGGCAAACGCCGTAACGCCACGGCAGGCCTGCGTCCTCCTCCATCATCTCTTCCACCGTGACCCTCCGGCCGAACCGCTCCGGACGGAACACCGGCAGGTTGCGCTTGGCACGCACGATGCCCCCGTCCACCACCACGAGACCCGCTTCGGCACGCAGCAGCGACTTCAGCGTCACCTCGTCCGTATAGAAAACGTCCATACCCACCCCGTCATCCAGGCCGGGAAGCGTCCACAGGCAGAGGGAGATGCGCCCGGCCCCGGCTTCGGCAAGAAGGCCGGACAGCTTGCGCAGGTCGTCCGCCGTAAGCGTGCGCCGCGGCACCACCGCCACCAAGGGCTTTGACCCGGACACCTCCATCAAGGAATCCGTCACCTCTTCATACCTTCCGTCATACACCCCGAAACCCGGCACGGCAGGCAAAGCCGCCCCACGGCCGAAAGGCAGGAAATCCACCGGGGGAAGCCAGACCGCCGAGTAGAGGGGAACTGCCAAGGAAAAGACCGCACAGCAGGAGACCGTACGCCACCCTTTCAGGCCGCACTGGTGCTCTGCCCACACTACCCACAGATGCCAGACCGACAAAGCACACAACATGATGTTTTTCAGCAGCGTAGCCCCATGACCCAACGTGAAAGCCTCGCCGAAGCAGCCGCAATCCTGCACCGACAACCCCATGGGCGAGAAAGCCAGCCAAACCGTCAGTGCGGTAAAGGCAGACATCACCGCCACCGTACCCCAGGCCACCGCCTTGCGGAACACGCCCGAAAGCAGGAGCAGCCCCATGCACAACTCCCCGGCACAGAGACACACCGACCATGCCAAGGGATGGTCGGCCACGAAGCCGCTCCAACCCCACACGCGGAAATACTCCGACAGTTTCAGCGACGTGCCGTAAGGGTCCACGCCTTTCAGCCAACCGGAGGCCACGAAGCACGCACCTAACAGCAAGGAAGGGATATGACGGATTATACGTTTCATATTATTCTCGTTTACCTAACTTTTCTTCCACGATTTGCCAGAACATTTCCTCTATCTTCTCACTTCTTGATGGATTTCCCACCAACACGACACGGTTGTCTTTGTCCAACAAGAAGGTATGGTATACGGCTTCTCTCGGAATATGGGGATTCTCACGGATGAAGACACCTGCCGTATCCACATATATCGGCAAAGAAGGGGACATTGTTCTCATCGTAAAATAAAATGAATCCAAATCCTTGTTCAATGGAAGAAATATAAAATAAACAGATAATTCAGGGGCATACATCTTTGTTTTATCTAACATTTCCTTC
>ENA-UEQX01001078-UEQX01001078.1-human-gut-metagenome-genome-assembly--contig:-NODE-1078-length-17157-cov-5.038583_pt1 | contig 17157 bp, 16 predicted proteins | sample MGYA00242952_ERZ507952 | MGnify/ENA primary metagenome ERZ507952 (study PRJEB26167, sample SAMN06115425) | human gut metagenome | host: Homo sapiens | place: China:Sichuan | collected 2015-04-07... | reverse complement strand
TGCCCCACACATTGCACAGGTACACCGGCTTTGCGGGGTCCGGCTCGATCTTGCTGCGCAGGTTGTGGATGTGCACCTGCACGGTGCGCACATCCCCCAGGCTGTCCTTGCCCCAGATCTTCTGGTAGAGCTCGTTGGCGGTAAAGAACGTGTTGGGGTACCGGACAAACAGCGAGAGGATGCGGTACTCCATATCGGCCAGGTGGATGCTCTGGCCGTCGTGCTCCACACTGTGGCGGTTGGCGTCCAGCGTAAAAGCCGCGCAGTGATAGCCATTGACATTGGGCTCGGCCGCGTCCATCTGCACCCGGCGGATGTTGGCCATGATGCGGGCCAGCAGTACTTTATTATGATAGGGCTTTGTGAGGAAATCGTCACCGCCCATCTCCAGCGCCCGCACCACCGTGTCGGTATCGTCCAGGCAGGAGGTAAAGATGATGGGGCAGTGGTGCCAGCTGCGCAGCCGCTGGCACAGGTCCACGCCGTTGGTATCCGGCAGCAGGATGTCCATGAGAATGACATCAAATTTTTCCCGGGCGTGGCTCAGTGCATCACCGCCCGTCTCAGCGCACACCACCTCAAAATTCTGCTGGCTCTGCAGAAAATACCGGGTGGTGTCGCGGATCACCGGGTCATCTTCCACCATTAAAACGCGGATCATCCCTATTTGCTCTCCCCTTTTTGGCTATTCTTTGTTATACTATTAACAGTATACCGTATCCGGTTCAAATTCTCAACTGGTTTCTGGGGGAGGAATCCAACATGAAATGGAAAAAACAGCTCTGTGCCGCGGCGGCGGTGCTGCTGGCACTGGGCATCGCACTGGCGGGCGTCCTGCTCAATCAGCATTTTCTCGTTCTTTCCGGGGGCATCTCACGGACAGAGATTCAAAGCGCCCTGGGCGACCTGATCCGCAGCCATCTGCAGCTGGTGGCGCTCATCGTCTTTGCCACGCTGGCCGCTGCCATCCTGGCCCTTTACCACTATAAAAAGCAACCTGAGCTGCGCTATTTTCTCCTCTATCTGGCAGTTCTCTTTTTCTGGGGCACCCTGGTAGCCTTTTTTCCTGCCGGGTTTCAGGGGCTGCTCCAGCGGTTCATGCGGCTGTTTTTTGCCATCACGATCCTGGCGTCGGCCCTGCTCTCCACAGCGCTGCTGGCCCTGCCTCTGCCCGCCAAATGGGTGGTGCCCGCCTCGGCAGTCTTTCTGCTGCTGGGGCAAGTCCGCTTGCCCATCCTGCGGTTCGGCACGCTGACGGCTGGCATGTGCATCTGCCTCTGCCTGCTGCTTTCAGCCTACCTGCGCGGGTACGAAGCCGCCGGGCTGCTGCTCTTTCCCTGCGCCATCACAACAGGGTTCCGGGTGTGGGCCCTGCTGCCCACTCTCCCCTTTTATGTAGAGTGCTACCCGCTCTACCTGCTGCGGTGCGCCCGGGTGTTCGATATCCCGTTTGCGCTGGGCTGCATGACTTACGTCTGCCGCCGCTTTGCTTTGCAGTTTGACCGTACCGAGCAGCTGGCCCAGGAGCTAGGCACCCGGGTCATCGAGCGGACCCGGGCCCTGACCGAGGAGACCGAGGCCCGCAAGAGCATGATGCTGAACATCTTTCACGACCTGCGCAGCCCGCTGTTTGCCGTGAGCAACGGGCTGGATACCCTGGCCGAGGCTCCCGACGCCCTGCCGGCCCTGCTGCCGGCCCTGCAGCAGCGGGTGGCCTTTGTCCGCAGTCTGACGGAAGACCTTTTTCTGGCGGCCAAGCTCGAGCAGAAGCAGGTGCTGCTCAATGAGGACCGGGTGGCCCTGAACGAAGCCACCGCCGCCGTCTGCGCCGCCTGCCAGAGCGAAGCCGCCCAGAAAGGGGTCACCCTCCGGGCGGAGACGGACTGCTTCCTGCCCGTCTGGGGCGATAACGTGCGCTTACAGCAGGTGGTGCAGAACCTCGTTACCAACGCCATCCACTATACTCCTGCGGGCGGTGTGGTCACAGTGACCTGCGCGCGGGAGGGCGGAACCGCCCGGGTGACAGTGCAGGACACCGGGTGTGGCATTGCGCCGGAAGATCAGACAGCCGTGTTCGACCGCTATTTTCACACCACGGCCAACACCAAGCACGATTCCACCGGCCTTGGGCTGACCATCGCGCAGGAGCTGGCTCATCTCCACCACGGGGAGATCACCCTGCAAAGCGAGGTGGGCAAGGGCAGCCGCTTTACGCTGAAGCTGCCAATTTTGGAATAACGTCCTTGCCCTCTCAGGCGCGTCCGCGTCAGCTGTGGCGGAGAGGTTGCCTTAGTTTTTAAAGTAAGCGTTCTGCACGGCCAGCAGCACACCGGCACGGCTGGCGGCAAAGTTCAGGCCGCCCTGCAGGTAGCAGGTGTAGGGAGCGCGGAGGGGACCGTCGCAGGAGAGCTCAATGGTGCTGCCCTGGGTAAAACTGCCGCTGGCCATGATCACCTCATCGGTGTAACCCGGTTCCGGGCAGGGTTCCGGGGCCGCGTAGCTGTCCACCGGGCTGGCGGCCTGCACACCGCGGCAGAAGCCCACAAGGGCGTCCGCCGTGCCGGCATCAAAGCAGGTCACGATGTCGTTGTGGTCGTCGCAGTAGCGCGGGATGGGGTTCTTGCCCAGCAGCTCCAGCAGGCACTGCGCATAGATGGCGGTCTTGATGGCCTCGCAGACCACGCCGGGGGCATAGTAGAAGCCCAGGTACATATCACGGGGCGTTTCCAGCGTGCAGCCCAGCTCCTTGCCCAGGCCGGGGGCGTTCAGACGGTAGGCGCACAGCTCCACCAGATCTTTCCGGCCTGCGATGTAGCCGCCCGTGGGGGCAATGCCGCCGCCGGGGTTCTTGATGAGGCTGCCCACCACGAGGTCCGCGCCCACCTGGCAGGGCTCCTGCGTCTGGGTGAACTCGCCGTAGCAGTTGTCCACAAAGATGATGATGTCCGGGTTTGCCCTGCGGGCCGTCTCGGCGATCTTGCGGATGGTCTCGAGGTCAAAGGCGTTGCGCTGCAGGTAACCACGGCTGCGCTGGATGTGGCAGACCTTAGCCCCCGGGGCTTTCTGGGCAATCAGCTCATAATCCGGGGTAAAATCAGGCTTGAGGGGAGCTTCGTCGTACTTTACGCCGTAGTCCATCAGGGTGCCGGTGCCCTTGCCCTTGCCATCCAGACCAATGACACCCTCCAGCGTATCGTAGGGACGGCCGGTGGCGGCCAGCAGGGTATCCCCTGCCCGCAGCAGGCCAAACAGGGCCACGGCCAGAGTATGGGTGCCGCTCTGGAACTGGCTGCGCACAAGGGCGTCTTCCGCGCCCATCACCTGGGCAAAGATCTGCTCGAGTTTGGCGCGGCCGGAATCCCACAGGCCATAGCCCGTGGTGCCAAGCATATCGGTAGAAGACATCTGGGTATCACCAAAAGCCTTGAGCATCTTGAGCTGGTTGAAATCCCGGATCTCCTCCATGTGGCGGAAATAGGGCTGGCAGAGCTCCATGGCCTTTTCGTCCAGGGCGAGCACCTCGGGTTTATAATCAAAGAAATGGTTCAGCATTGACATGTTTAAAAATTTTAATCCTTTCCAATCGGGCTTTCGTAACGCGCAAGGGTGCCAAGCGGGTGGAAGCCGAGTTGTGTGTAAAAATGCACCCGCTCGGGGCTGCAGAGGAAAACGGGCTGATCCCCCTGCGCGGAGAGGGCGTTGGCCATCTGGACGATGAGCCGCCCGCCGACCCGCTGGCCCCGGAGAGCTTCGGCGGTCTGGCCGCAGGCCATGTAGGCCTGCCCGTTGCAAAGGGCGTAGGCTCCCACCGTGCAGACGATGTTCCCGCCCTGCTCCAAGGTCCAGACCAGTGCCTTGCCCCGGCTGCGCTTGGTGCAGAGCTCCGAGTAAAAATCATCCCGCCGGGCAGGCCGGTCCGGGAACAGATTTTCCGCCACCGGGCCGGAAGCCGGATCTCCCACAAAGGTCAGGCTGTCCCAGAGGGCTTTCTGCGCCTCGGTCTGGGCTGGCAGGGGCAGCTGTTCCCCCGCCGCAAGGCCGAAGATGGTGTGGTCACACGTCTTTTGCCAGCCCACAGGGGGCGGGCACTCGGCCTCATCCAGAATGACGGCCCTGCAGCCGCAGAAATTCAGAAAACTGGCCAGCTCCTCGGGGTTGGCGTGGCCTGCCGCCCAAGCCGTGCGGCCGCCGATGTCCAGCGCCAGCGTCGGCCCGGCAAAAAAACGGCCCGGCTGGGCTTTGCCCAGCAGCTGCAGCGCCAGCGGCAGGGTGGCCCCGCAGCAGAGCTTCCCCCGGCAGGCGTTCAAAAAGCGCTGACGCTGGCGGGGCGTGTTTACCTGTGCGATCACTTGAGCTCGTTGACGATCTTCTTGAACTCGCGGCCGCGCACCTCAAAGTTGGGGTAGAGGTCAAAGGAGGCGCTGGCGGGCGAGAGAATGATCTCATCGCCAGGGTGAGCGGCGGCTCGGGCCAGCTCCACAGCATGCTGCATGTTATCAGCGTGCTCGATGACGAGGCCGCTGGCGGCAAAATCCGGATGCTCCCGCACCACTTTTTCAATGCGGGGGCCGGTAGCGCCCATGAGGATCAGGGTCTTGACGTGCCGGATGACCTCCGGTGCCAGAGGCTCATAGGGGATGTGCTTGTCGTAGCCGCCCGCGATGAGGATGAGCTTCTGGTTGAAGCTGCGCAGGCCCGCGATGGTACGGGTGGGGCTGGTGCCGATGGAGTCATTATAATAAGTAACGCCGTCCAGCACACGGACCGGCTCAATGCGGTGCTCCACACCCGTAAAGGTGCTGCCCACTTTCTGGATGGCTTCTACCGGCACCTCGCCCCAGACGGCAGCGGCAGCTGCCAGCAGATTCTCGATGTTGTGCAGGCCCCGCAGCTTGACGTCTTTCTGGGCCAGGAACGGTGTCACAACGCCGTCCTCGGCCATGCAGAGCATCCCGTCATCCCGCAGGAAAGCACCATTGTCGGTCTCGTGCAGGCGGGTGAACCAGACCTGCTTGCCCTTGCAGTCGGCCTGCATCCCACGGGTGATCTCGTTCTCATAGCCCAACACCTCGCGGCAGGGCGGCACCTGATGGATGAGGATGTTCCGCTTGGCGTCGATGTACTCCTGCATATCCTTGTGGTGGTCCAGATGGTTGGGGGTAACGTTGGTGACCACCGCGATCTTCGGGCTCTTGTGCATACTGATCAGCTGGAAGCTGGACAGCTCCACAACCGCCACATCCTCCGGAGCCACCTCGGGCAGCATGGGCAGCAGAGCGGCGCCGATGTTGCCACCCAGGTGCACCTTGCGGCCAGCGGCCTCGTAGAACTTGGAGATGAGGGTGGTGGTGGTGGTCTTGCCGTCGGAGCCGGTCACGCCCACGATCTCACAGGGGCAGAAATCAAAGAAAAGCTCCACCTCGCTGGTGACCATGGTACCCGCCGCCATAGCGTCCTGCAGGGGCTTTTCAAAATAGCCCACAAAGCCGGGGGTACGCATGATGATGTCCTGGCCTTTGAAGCCTTCGAGGTAGTTTTCGCCCAGGCTCAGGTCAACGCCCAGCTCCCGGATGGTGGCAGCGTAATCGCCAAAATCGTCCACGGACTTCTTCTGGTCGCAGAGGGTCACATGAGCGCCCAGCTCCACAAACTCCTTGATGAGCGCCTTATGGCTGACGCCGGCACCAATGAATGCAACCTTTTTGCCCTTGATCAGTGCGGCAAGCTGCTGCTGTTCTTTCTGCATAAATCAGGTTCCTCCTATATAAATACAAAGTGATGCACTATTTCAAAAGGGATTCCGCCTTATTTTACACCTTTTCGGTCTGCTTGGCAACGGAAAACCGCCAAACGGAGCAACAAAATCCCCTGAGAAATTCACAAAAAGACAATTGTCTTTTCCCCTGCTTTCTGCTACACTTACAGTGCGCCTTTTTTCGACGCTGCATCAACGGGTTATTCCGGCCCGTGCCCTGCAGCGCCCGGCACACGCAAAACGGGGGCCTGGAGCCCTGAAAGGAACTTTCCCTTTGAAACGATCTACCAAACAAAATCTTTCCCACGGCCCGCGCCGGGTGCTCTGTGCCCTCCTCGCTGCCGTGTTTGTGCTCAGTCTGGCCGGGTGCGGCTCGGGCTCGGCCAGTTTTACCTGGTTCGTGGATACCATCCCGTCAAACCTCGACCCGCAGGTAGCCTCCACGGCTTCGGACGTCATCGCCTGCGAAAACCTTTACAGCGGCCTTGTCCGTAAGGACGCCAGCGGCAAGCTTGTCCCCGCCCTTGCGGAACACTGGGAAGTCTCCCCGGACCGCCGCACCTACACCTTTACGTTAAAGAGCGGCCTGACCTATGCCGCCACCAAGGGCGCAGCCACCGACTACGCCATCACAGCCGAAGATTTCGTGTTCGCGTTCCGGCGGATGTTCCGGGCCGATACTGCTTCTCCCTATGCGGTGGAATTTTCCCCCATTGAGAACAGCGCCGCTGTGCTGGCAGGCCAGCTGCCCGAGACAGCCCTCGGCGTTCAGGCGCGTGGGGATGCCACCCTTGTGTTCTGCCTGAGCGAGCCGGACGAGAATTTTCTCTCCAAGCTCACCCTGCCCGGCGCCATGCCCTGCGACGAGGACTTTTTCAACAGCACCCGGGGTACTTATGGCCTGAGCGCCGCCTCCACCCTTTCCAGCGGCAGCTTTTACCTTTATAACTGGACCGCCAGCGGCCTGTTCCTCCGCCGGGAACCCAGCGGGAACCGCGTTGACAGCCTGCGGCTGGTGCAGAATACCGGTGCCTCCGGCCAGTCGGCAGCCCAGCTCATTGCCAATGAAAAATGCTCCGCGGCTCTGGACGAAACCGGCGAAGCCACCAGCCTGCAGAGCATCTCCTACTCGGATACTACCTGGAGCCTGCTCTTCAACTGCAATTCCGTGTTTGGCTCTCCCCCGTTGCGGCAGGCGCTGGCCGAGGTGGCCCGCACCGCCGCCAGTACCCCGGACTCCGGGCTGTTCGCACCGGCCACGGGGCTCATCCCGGACGGGCTGACCGTGGACGGCATCGATTACCGCGACGCCGCAGGCGACCCTACCCCTGCCCCGGTCGATGCTGCCAGCCTCTACCGCGAGGCCCGGCAGGGAATGTCCAACTCTGATTTTAACAATGTCACCCTCCTGCTGCCCGCCGGCAGCGGCCTGACTCAGGCAGCCGAGGAGATCAACGGCGAGTGGCAGAAACAGTTTTCCCTCTTCTTCTCGCTGGAAGAAGTGGAGCCGGAGGAATTTGAAAAGCGGCTTGCCGAGGGCAATTACACCATTGCGCTGGCCCCCATCAGCGCCGAGAGCGGCAGCGTATACAACGTGCTGGCCCAGTTCACCGCCCAGGGCGGCGGGCTGACGGGCTACGCCAACTCCCTTTACGCCACCCAGCTTGCCGCCAGCAGCACCGCCACGGGCAGCGCCCGGTGTTCCCTGCTGGCCGACTGTGAGCGCCAGCTGCTGAGTGACTGTGCCGTGGTGCCGCTGTTCAGCCAGCAGAAGCGGCTGCTCATCGCGGACGGCATCCAGGGACTGGTGTTTGACCCCTTTGGCCCGGTGCTGGACCTGACCGACACGACCCAGAATTAAAGGCCAGATCTTTTTACGGCAAAAGGCCGGAGCTCCTGCAAACGCAGAGGCCCCGGCCTTTTTGTTGTGTTTTACAGCGCCGTGCCGTTTGTCGGCACAAAAAAGCGGCTCATGTCCGCATGTTCCAGCTGCAGCAGGCGCACTTTTTTCTCAATGCCCCCGGCATAGCCTGTCAGGCTGCCGCTGGTTCCCACCACCCGGTGGCAGGGGATGATGATGGAGATTTCATTGTGGCCTACCGCCCCGCCGACTGCCTGTGCCGACATCCGGGTCTTGCCCTGTTTTGCAGCCAGTTGCCGTGCCAGCGCGCCATAGGTCGTGGTCTGGCCGTAAGGGATCTGGAGCAGCAGCTCCCACACGGCCCGCCGGAACGGCGACCCAACGGGGTGGAGCGGTGGGGTAAAATCCGGCTCCCGGCCGCTGAAATAAACCTCCAGCCAGCGCTTTGCCGTTTGTAAGGCAGGCGTCTCTCGCTCCTGCTGTTCCGGGCCAAGGAGATTGGCGAAATATTTTTCTCCCTCAAACCAGAGGCCGGTCAGGCCCGCTTCATCCGCCGCCAGCAGGATGCCGCCCAGCGGGGAATCGTAATGCAGGGTGTACATCCTGTTGCATTCTTCTTTCTGGCTCAGGCAGGTAGTCTCTCCCACTCCATCCTGAAATCGCATTTACATCTCGCTCCCTATTTGAACGGCTCCCTGCTCCCGCAGTTTCAGGCGGTAACAGCTGCCCGGGCCAAACACGCCCTCGATGGCCGCGCAGTAAGCTTCCAGCAGCGGGGCAGGCACAAAGGCCTGGATCGTCCCCGCAAAACCGCCGCCCTGCATCCGCCAGGCTCCGCCGCCCGCTTCGAGGATGCTCTGGCTCAGCGCCAGCGCGATGCTCAGCCCCTGATGCCGCGGGTCGGAGGTGCAGTAGACGTTCTGACAGTACTCAAACGAGGAATGGCCATTTGCCCGGATGAGATGCAGAAACTCCGCAAAGTCTCCTCGTTGCAGGGCATTCTTCTGGGCCAGCGCCCGGGCGTTTTCCTGATAATAATGGATGGCCCGCAGGACCGCTCGATCCCCGCATTGAGTGCGCAGCCGGGGCAGCGCCTGCCAGAATGCTGTTTCCGACACCCGCCCCAGCACATTCTGGCCCAGACAGGCCGCCACAGCCTCCATTTCCCGGCGAATGGCCGCGAATTCCCCGGTCAGCTCGCTGTGGCTGGCCTGGGTATCGGTCACGCAAAGAGTAACCCCCTCCGGCAGCAGACCCGCCGCGTGGATTTTTTCAATTTCAGGGGCACAGGGGTCCGCAAAATTTGCAAAGATGACGCCGCCCACGGCACTGGTCAGCTGGTCCAGCAGGCCGCAGGGCTTGCCGAAATAAGTATTCTCCGCATACTGGCAGATCTTTGCCATCTCCGGCCCCGAGAGGCCACAGCCATACTCCCCGTTGAGGACGACGGCCATTCCCATCTCAAACGCCGCCGAGCTGGAAAGGCCGGACCCCCGCAGAACATCGCTGGCGGTGTAGGCATCAAAGCCGCCGATCTCTTTCCCCAGCGCCCGGAACCCCTCCGCAATGCCCCGGATCAGGCTGGCGGAATGGGTACTCTCCCCCTGTTGGGGCTCCGGCTCGCTCAGGTCAATGACGTCCAGCTTGTTGAATCCCCGGGATTTGACCCGGATGAACCCGTCGTCGCTGGGGGACGCCACCGCGATCAGATCCAGTGTCACCGCCGCCGCCAGCCCATAACCGTGCTGGTGGTCGGTGTGGTTGCCGCCCAGCTCGGTCCGGCCCGGGGCCGAGTACAGCCGCACCTGCCGCCCCGGCCCAAAGTAGAGCTCAAACTGTTCCAGTGCCGCCGCATAGCGTGCCCGCTGCCGCCTCAGCTCTGCCGCACCGCCGCCGTACAGCACCCCCAGTGTCTCGTCCCATTTACCCGCCAGAATTTCGTCCCGGACCTGTGCACTCGTTGCCATCGCAGAACCTCCCCGCAAAATTCCTCCATGCTGGTTTGATACAACTATTTTAATGCATCGACGCCCGATTTTCAATTCGATTGCCGAAAAAAGCATTTTTTTGGTGTCCAGCCCAAAGAATAAGATGTACTTTTGTTGAATTTGCAAGGGCAATTGTGGTATACTGGCACCAGAAATCTGACAGGCGGGAGGGAGCCACAATGGCAGACGTTTATAAACAGTCGTTCAAGCAGAGCGACACCAATAATATTGAACTTTCCATCTTCAACTGTGGTTTGGAGCGCTGCGCCCCCGGCCAGACCTGGGGGCCCGGCATCCGCGACCATTACCTCATCCACCTGGTCGTCTCCGGCCGGGGCGTATTTGAGGTGGGCGGCAAGACCTTTGCGGTCGCGCCGGGCGATCTGTTCTTTGCCAAGCCCAGCCAGCTCATCCGGTATACGGCGGATGAGCAACAGCCCTGGGAGTACAGCTGGGTCGGCTTCAACGGTGCCTGCGCCCATAAGCTGGCCGCTCAGCTCCCCTTTACCGATGAAGCACCTGTCCACCACACGCAGGACCCGGAGGGGATGCGGGCAGCCCTGACCAACATCTACTCCTCCCGCGGGCTGCAGCCTCAGGACGAGGCTGCCATGGTGGGCTATCTCTACCTGTTCATCTCCGCCCTCATGCGGGAGACCAGCGAGTCCAAGCCCCACAGCACTTCTTCCTCCAGCCAGTATGTGCTCAACGCCATCAAGTACATCCAGTTTAACTACTCCCACGACATTTCCATCGACGATGTGGCCAAGAGCGTGGGAGTTTCCCGCAGCCATCTGTACCGGGTGTTCATGCTCAACGTGGGCCAGAGCCCCATTGATTACCTGACCGAATACCGCATCAACGAGGCCTGCAAGCTGCTGCGGGCAGGCAACTTGTCCATTGCAGAGGTGGCCATCTCGGTAGGCTTCTTTGATCAGTTCTATTTTTCGCGGGTGTTCAAGCGCGCCAAGGGCGTGCCGCCCAGCAAATACATGGCCACCCAGACCGATCCTGCCGCCGCCGCGCCGCAGGAAAAACCATAAGGAGACCGTTCCAACATGCCTTTACAGAAAAATCAACTCCTGACCCTCCGCATTGAGCGCCTTTCCAGCGACGGCAGCGGCGTGGCCCACTCCGCGGACGGCGAGGCCGTTTTTGTACCCAACACTGCCCCCGGCGATGAAGCGCGGATCAAGATCGTCAAAGACTGCGGCCGCTACGCGTTTGGCATTCTGGACCAACTGCTCACCCCCTCGCCCGACCGCGTGGAGGTAGACTGCCCGGCCGCCGGTCCCTGCGGCGGCTGCAGCCTGCGTCATCTCAGCTATAAGGCAGAGCTGCAGGCCAAACACGAGAACGTAACAGACGCGTTCCGCCGCATTGGCGGGCTGGATGTCCCTGTGCTGCCCACAGTCCCCTCCCCCGAGGTGGACCGCTACCGCAATAAAGTGCAATTCCCGGTCGGGCGGGACAAAAACGGCCAGCCCTGCATTGGTTTTTATGCTGGCCGCACCCATCGCATCGTCCCCTGCCCGGACTGTAAGCTGCAGCCCGGCGTGCTCAATGAGATCGGCAACGCGCTCTGCGCATTCTTCGCCGCCCATGGCATCCAGCCCTACGACGAGGAGAGCGGCAAGGGCCTTGTCCGCCACATCTTCCTGCGGCGGGGGGCACACAGCGGCCAAATCATGGTCTGCCTCGTCTGCACCAGGGCAAAGCTCCCCCACAGTGAGGAGCTGGTGGCCCAGCTGCGGGAGCAGTTTCCGGCCATTGCCACCATCTTACTGAATGTCAACGCAAAAAATACGAATGTCATTCTGGGCAGCGAGACCCACCTCCTGTATGGCCCTGGCTACCTCGAAGACACCCTCTGCGGCGTCCCTGTCCGGCTGGGCCCCCTGTCGTTCTATCAGGTCAACACACTGGCCGCTGAGCAACTCTACGGCATCGCGGCCCAATATGCCCAGCTCACCCCGGACGACCTGCTGCTGGACCTCTACTGCGGCATGGGCACCATCGGCCTTTCGATGGTAGACCACTGCCGGGAGCTGGTGGGTGTGGAGATCGTACCAGAAGCGATTGAAAGCGCTAAGGCAAATGCCGCCCGGATGGGCGACGCCATCGCCACCAAGAGCCGCTTTTTCTGCGCCGACGCCGGCGCTGCCGCCACCCGCCTCGCGGCTGAGGGCCTGCGCCCGGACGTCATCGTCCTCGACCCGCCCCGCAAAGGCTGCGATGAAGCCACCCTTTCTGCTGTTGTCAAGATGAATCCCCAGCGGGTGGTCTATGTCAGCTGCAACCCGGCCACCGCCGCCCGGGACGCCAAGTGGCTGGAGACACAGGGGTACCGCACGGAAAAGGTGCAGCCTGTGGATTTGTTCCCGAGGACGAAGCATTGCGAGGTTGTGAGTTGTTATACCAAAACGATGTAACAAACGCAACCCTTAAGCCATTGCGAAGCGGTTCTCCTTTTGACCAAACTCAATGTCGAGCGACACATCGAAGTGGACGTCAGCATGGATGAACTGGATGTGACTGCTGCGGAAAGCAAGGCGACTTACAACGAGATTCTGGATTATGTGTGGGAGCATCATCAGTTGAAGGTCTCCAATCTCTATATCGCACAGGTGAAGCAGAAACACGGCATTATTGAGCGGGAGAATTACAACAAGCCCAAGTCTGACGATGCCAGACAGCCCCAATGTCCGCCGGAAAAAGAGAAAGCAATCAAAGAGGCGTTGAAGCACTTCGGAATGATTTAGTTCAATATAAGATTCGGCTGGCAGGTCTATTCAAGAAAAAGAGTAGACTTGCCTGCTTTTTTATGCGCTCTATAGCAACGATCATATGTTATCAGAGTTTTCCTGATATAACCTGAATAACCACACAAAACGGCTGTGCTTTGAGGCATCATTGGTTCATTTTCCATACGTTTTAGGCATATCTCGACACAAGATATGTTAAGTTGATGCAAAAAATCTGCTATAATCATTCTAATTCAAACGAGGTGATGGATATGGAGCTAAGAGTCTTAAAGTATTTCCTGATGGTGGCAAGAGAAGAAAATATAATCAAAGCAGCACAGCTCCTGCATCTGACACAGCCTACCCTCTCCCGGCAGCTCATGCAGCTGGAGGAAGAATTGGGAGTGCAGCTATTTCACCGTGGAAAACACAATGTCACTCTGACCGAGGACGGGATGCTGCTGCGTCGGCGGGCGCAGGAGCTGGTTTCCCTGTCCGAAAAAACGAAGATGGAACTGCAGCACAAGGAGGAAATGCCCACCGGTGAAATTGCCATTGGCTGCGGAGAGACGAAGAGCATGGCGGCACTCTCCGAGAAGATGGTCTCTTTCCGTCAAAAGTATCCGCTGGTCCAGTTCAGCATTTACAGCGCTATTGCAGATGACATCAAGGAGCGTCTTGAAAAAGGACTGCTGGATATGGGGCTGCTGGTGGAGCCTGTGGACATTTCCAAGTATGAATTTATCCGTCTGCCGCTCAAAGAACAGTGGGGCGTATTGGTGCGAGCCGATTCTCCACTGGCTGAGAAAGAATTTGTCATGCCGGAGGACTTGCGTGGCGTTCCGCTGCTCATGGTGCGCAGAGAACCGGTGAAAAATGAACTGACGAACTGGTTTGGTGATTCCTTTGACCAGTTGGAAATCGCGGCAACATACAACCTGATTGTGAATGCGGCGTTCATGGTGGAGCAGGGACTGGGCGTCGCTTTGTGCTTTGATCTGGGAGCCGTTTTTGAGAATCTTCGCTTTGTTCCGCTTACTCCCCGGATGGAAACAGGCTCCGTGCTGGTCTGGAAAAAGAACCAGATGCTTTCAGTGGCGAACGCGCTGTTTATCCAGCATATTAGAAATACGATTTAAGCATTTTTTGAAATAGAATATAAGCATTAGACATTTCTTAAGCTTAGCGATACGATATAGGTGTTCGAAAGGACACCTATATTTTTTGTGTGAAAGTGAAGGAGAAACCATGACGAAGCAGGAAGCGAGTGAGCGCTACAACATCCCAATCTGGCTTCTGGACGAATATGAAAGCTGGGGGCTTTGCCAGGAAGTCAAAAAAGTGATGGGATCCTGGCAGTACGATGACAGCGATCTGGAGCGCCTCAGCATGATTATGACGCTGCACGATGCCAAGTATTCCATCGGGCAGTCGTATCTGAACCCGCTGACGAGGCCGGAAAGCGGGCTTTTCCTGGCAAATGTCACCTTTGAGCCGGGGTGCCGGAACAACTGGCATATCCACCACGCAAAAAAAGGCGGCGGACAGATGCTGATCTGCACCGCCGGTGAGGGCTGGTATCAGGAGGAGGGCAAAGCGCCGGTGTCTCTGACTGCCGGCACGGTCATTACCATTCCGCCCGAAGTTAAGCACTGGCATGGAGCGAAGAAAGATAGCTGGTTTTCCCATATTGCTGTCGAGGTTCCCGGCGAGGATACCTCCAACGAGTGGTGCGAGCCGGTGACAGAGAAAGAATGCTGTGAATTGGAGGAAAGATGAAATGAGCAAGAAACTGGTAGCCTACTTTTCCGCCAGCGGCACGACAAAAAAGGCCGCTGAGCGTTTGGCAAAGGCCACGGGCGCTGACCTGTTCGAGATCAAGCCCAAAGTCCCGTACAGCAGCGCCGACCTGAACTGGATGGACAAAAAGAGCCGCAGCAGCGTGGAGATGAGTGACCCGTCCTCCCGCCCGGAGATTGCCGAGAAGATTCCCAATCTGGCGGACTACGACACGGTGTTCCTTGGCTTCCCCATCTGGTGGTATGTTGCGCCCCGTATCATCAACACCTTTGTGGAGAGCTATGACTTTACCGGAAAGACTCTGGTGCCCTTTGCCACCTCCGGCGGCAGCGGCATGGGAAGAACGGTGGATGAATTGCGAAAACTCTGCCCGAATGCGGATTGGAAAGCCGGTAAAATGATGAACGGCGTATCCGACAAAGCACTTGCGGACTGGGCAAATGCGCTTTAAGGAGGGTGCCCCATGGAACTGCAAAAGACTGACCCGGAATTTATGGAGCGTTTCCGGCACTTCGCCTTTGATGAGGTGGCGAAGGAAGAAAACCAGCAGCTTGATGCACCTACGCGCTATCTGGCAATTCTCGCCGCTTTGATCGGATGCGGCGGCGTGGATGCCTTCCGGGAAATGCTGCCCGCTGCGCTGGAAAACAGCGTCACGCCGGTGATGGTCAAGGAGACCGTTTATCAGGCTGCGGATTACCTCGGCTACGGACGGATGCTTCCCTTTTTGAACGTGACCAACGAAACCTTTACGCAGATGGAGATTGCGTTGCCCCTGCCCGGTCAGGCCACCACGACTATGAATGACCGGCTGGAAAAAGGCGTGGAGGCTCAGGCCAAGATCTTCGGAGAACACATGAAAGAGGCGTGGAAGAAGGGCCACATCAACCGCTGGCCGGCCGCTAACTGCTTCGGAGATTTTTACACCCGCACCGGCCTTGACCTCCCGCAGCGGGAGATGATCACCTTCTGTTTTCTCATGGCCCAGGGCGGCTGTGAACCGCAGCTCATCGCCCACGCCAAGGGAAATATGAACCTGGGCAACGACAAGGATTTCCTTGTCCGGGTAGTGTCCCAGTGCCTGCCCTACATCGGTTATCCCCGCAGTCTGAACGCTGTAAGCGTTTTAGACAAGTGCTGAAATATAAATGGAGGAACGATCATGAACAGGATCACTCTGAACAATAACATTCAAATGCCTATGATCGGCTTTGGAACATTTCTGATGGGCGGCTCCAAATGTGAGGAAAGTGTCCTGACTGCCATCCGAAGCGGCTACCGCCTGATCGATACGGCGGAGGCATACGGGAATGAGGAGGCCGTTGGCAACGCAATCGTGAGAAGCGGTATCCCCCGCGAGGAATTGTTTCTCGTGACGAAAGTGAACTTCCGTTCTTATGAAAATACCCGTGAAACCGTGGAAGCATCCCTGAACAAACTGAAAACCAGCTATCTCGACCTTGTTTTGCTGCACTGGCCCTTTGGCAATTACTATGCGGCATGGCGTGAGCTGGAAAAGATGTACCACGAAGGAAAAATCCGGGCGATCGGTGTTTCCAATTTTGATCCGGGCCGTCTGATCGACCTGATTGAATTCAATGAGGTCGTACCAGCTGTCAACCAGATTGAAACCCATCTGCTCTGCCAGCGCCGTGCCGAACATGAATGGCTGGAAAAATATCATGTTCAGCATATGGCTTACGCTCCGCTGGGTCAGGGGAGAAAGAATGAAATGTTCGAAAATCCCGATTTGGTGGAGATTGCAAAAACACATGGTAAAACCGCGGCTCAAATCGCACTGCGGTATCTCATGCAGAGTGGTGTGATCGTCATTCCAAAATCAGTCCATGGAGAATTCCGGGAGAAGTAAAACAGTTTTCCCTTTTTATTTGCTTAAAACAGCCTGCATCCACGGGATGCAGTTCAAGGGTTTGGGTGTTCCCAACAAGTATTTTGCAACGCAAAAGCCGCTGTTGTATATACGTCTGCATTGCTTGCTGGCACTGCGTACCGTAAAACTCCCGTTTCAATCTTCACGAGTGATTTTTCTTGGAAGAAGCCCCGCCGAAGAACATCTGCCCGGCATTATACAAGCGAAAGAATGTATGAAAAAGAAGAAACCCATCTCAGAAGAGCAGCATTATCTCTGTGAAATCGGTCTGGAAAAGATGCCATATGGATTTTCCTGGCTCTACAAATCTTATACAGCGGAAAGCATCACGCACATCACGATTACGGCCTATTATAATGTGGACGAGGCGTTTCTTCAAACTCCCACTGCAGCATGGGGAAATCTATGGGATTGCCGTGCCGCGCTTCGCAAGTTGGTATCCTCCGTCTATCTGGAAAGCGATTTGAACCTTCCATTCGGAAAAAGCGGAAAATTCTTATTCCAACTTGGGTATACTCCTGTTGTGTCCGACATGAAGAAAATCGTTCAGAAAACTGCCGCATCGTCTTTCCCCACATGGACGTTAGCCGTATGGGATATGGATACTGCAACATTATATATGGTCAAATACGACAGAAGTCATTGATTTTCTTTGTTTATCTGTGATACCATTCGTTACGAGACCAACGGCGTTGCTCTCTTCGCCTATGGTGGAGACTCCGGCACTCAAAGAAATTTTCCGAAAAACACAACGAGGTGACCATTTTTGAAACGTCGAACTTTTCTTGTCTGCTCCGCTGCACTTTTTTGCGGTGCGCTTCTGGCAGGGGGCTGCACTCAAAAAGTTTCTCAGCCCGTCCTTCAGCAAATCGAATACTCCAATTTAGCAGATTCGGATACACAGGATCTTCTTTCCAAACTTTTGCAGGATGCCGGCGTATCCGACCTGCGGATACAGACCTTCTTTGATCATGTGCAAAAATTCAACAATGTTGTGGACCCGGCATGGCTCACCACAGGTTTTGAAAACGCCAAGCCTTCGGATCTGAAATACGATCCTTACTCCATGCAGGACGCATGGACAGAAAAATACGATACCTTCCCCGGCTGGAACTGTC
>ENA-UEQX01001046-UEQX01001046.1-human-gut-metagenome-genome-assembly--contig:-NODE-1046-length-17515-cov-5.852334_pt1 | contig 17515 bp, 17 predicted proteins | sample MGYA00242952_ERZ507952 | MGnify/ENA primary metagenome ERZ507952 (study PRJEB26167, sample SAMN06115425) | human gut metagenome | host: Homo sapiens | place: China:Sichuan | collected 2015-04-07... | reverse complement strand
CGCTGGACGCCGACGGCACCATCACCGTTTCGGGCGGCACGGTGCTCGCCGCGGGCGGCAGCAGCGGCATGGGCATGAACCTGGAGGCCGCGCAGCCCTGCGTCATTTACGGCTCAACGGGCTTTGGCGGCATGCCGGGCAGTACGCAGAGCAGCCTGATCGCCGCGGACGCGGATTTCACGATTGAAGACGCCGACGGCAATGCTGTGTACAGCGGCACAGCCAGATGCGGTGCGAACTTCATCCTCTTCTCATCTGCCGATGTGGTGGCGGACAGTGCGTATACCCTCAAGGCGGGCGACAGCTCCACCGAAGGGACCGCGCAGAGCGGGACGGTTTCCACCGGCATGGGCATGGGCGGCGGCTTCCCCGGCGGCGGACAGAAGCCAGACGGTGAACCGCCCGAGAGCTTTGACGGTCAGATGCCAAACGGCGAGAAGTCAGAGCTTCCCGACGGGGAAGTGCCCGAAATGCCCGGCGGCGAGCGCCTCACACCGCCCAGTGGGCAGGGAAGCCCCGCTGACGGCAACGCCCCAGCGGGCGACAGTACCTCCGATACCACTCCAACTGCCTAATGGCAGAGATAAAGAAAAGCAGACGGCTCACGCAGGCCGTCTGCTTTTTGCTGTCTGTTCGGTTTTACATCGTCTCAAAACCGACAATCACGCCGCCGCGCTCGGCATAGTAGCTGCAAAGACCACGGCAGGGACGGATCTCAATGTCTGCTTCGGGAAAGTGCCCGCGCAGCGAAGCGGCGAGCGCCCCAGCCGCCTCTGGATTTTCGGCGTGGTGGATGCGCACCTTGCCGCCGTGGTAGTCAGCTTCCAGAAGCTTCTGTACCATCGCCGCGCACGTCTTTTTTTCGCCGCGGCATTTTTCAACGGGCTGGATCGTGCCCTCAAGACTTGCGGTGGCGAGGATCTGAATGCCGAGAATGCCGATGGCGCCCGCGGCGATTTTGCTGACGCGGCCGTTTTGCGCCAGATTGTGCAGGGACTTAAGACTGAAGAAGAGGTGCGTGGTGGCAAGATATTCCTGTGCCTTTTCGCAGATCACATCGAAGGGGAGGCCCTTGGCGTGCAGCTCTGCGAGCTTCTCTGCGAGCAACTGCATCTCCGGTCCCGTGCTCAGCGTGTCAAAGATGTGAATTTTGACCTCGGGATGCGACTGGAGATACACGTCGCGCGCGGCCATGGCCGAGGCACAGGTGCCGGACAGGCTGCTTGTGATGGTAATGACGAAAATCTCATCCGCGCCCTCGAACGCCTTGAGCCAGCCGTCGAGGCTGGGGCAGGCCGTGCCGGATTTGCCGTTGTGGGCCGCGAGATAGTCGAGCAGCTCGTGTGTGTCGAGCGTTTCATCGTCCACGAAGTCGCGCTCGCCGGCGCGGATGGTCATGGGCACGCTCTGATAGGTTACGCCCTCCAGCATCGTGAGGTTGGCAGAGGAGTCGGCGATCAGTTTCATCATGGGGAAGCCTCCAAAAAAATAATCGGTTATTCAAAAACCTGTTGTCAGGTGAAATTATCTTTGACTACAATACAACGATTTTCAATAACTGTCAATCGGTTTTTGGAAAACTTATTGACATTTTTTTCACCAAAGTTTAAGATGATGAAAACGCAGTTTGAACGGAGGAGCAGCTATGGACGAAAATATGCGCAGCCGTCTGGCGGAGTCTGTCCGAAGCTTTCATATCCCGCGGCTCGGGGAGATCCCCGACGTGGGGCTGTATCTCGAACAGGTGACGCGTTATGTCAATCAATCCATCACGGGATGCGGGCTCAGTCCCATCACGGCCTCGATGGTCAGCAATTATGTTAAGCAGAAGATCATCCCCGGGCCAGAGAAAAAGGCCTACGGCGCGGAGAGCATTGCGTACCTCATCTTTGTCTCGTGCATCAAGAGCGTCGTCGCGATGGACGACATCCGCGCGCTGATCGGCATTCAGCACGAGACCTACGATCTGCCGACCGCTTATCACTACTTCTGCGAGGAATTTGAAAATCTCATCCGCTATGTCTTCGGCGCGAGCGACCATCTTGCAAGCGTCGGACAGGACGAGTCGGATGAAAAGGAACTGCTGCGCTCGGCACTTTTAAGCGTGACGCACAAGCTCTATCTCGACGCCTATCTGCGGCTGCTGAGGCAAGACGCGGAGCGCGCACAAAAGGAAACAGAGGAAGCGCAATGATCGTTGAACAGTTTGTCATGGCCTACGGCGCGGAGCAGGACCGTCTGCGCGCCCTGCTGCCGGAGGGCTTTGCCTCGCTGCGGCCGGTGCTGCGCATCAACGCGGAGGTGCGCGACGGCAAAACGGGGGTTCTCGAGTTCAACACTGCCGCGGAAAAAGCCGACAATCGCGGCTGGGTCAACATCGGCCGCTGGGACGATGTTCCCTTTACGAAGGACGGCAAAAAGACGACCTTCACGCTGCCGGAGCTGACGATCTCGTTCACCGGCGTCGGCATCGAGGGCGGCTGCCCTGCGGAAAAGGACAACGTAGGCTGCTATTACTTGAAAGACGGTACGTTTACGCTCGTGCCCGCGGAGAAGATCACAGCAAACAAGGAATTCTGCGACTGTGAATTCGCCTGGCGCTTTGCAGGCGGCGCGCACGGTGTCAGCCTTGGCAAAACGCTGCCCGCCATCCCCGAAGAGGAGACGACGCACTATGAAAAGGCGGCTTTCACGGTCGAAAATGCCGCCGTCATCCCCTGCACGCAGGTGTTGGGGGCCTATCAGGTGACGTTCGAGCGCTGATTTTTGAAAAAGGGCTTGCATTTTTGCCCGCGCTTTGCTATACTGCGCAATCGGGAATGAGGTTCTCCCACGGCACTGCCGAAACCGCTTTTTTGAGCTGATGACTTCTGTGATTTTGAACGGTCACAGGGGGCATCAGCTTTTTTTGTATCCGGAGGAGGAAATTTATGTTAACTTCACTCGCACTCATCTTTTTGGTTGGCCTTGCGCTGGCCGCGCTGTGTCAGAAGCTGAAGCTGCCGCGCATCATCGGCATGCTGGCGACGGGCATCCTGCTGGGGCCGTGCGTGCTCAACGTGCTGGACGGCTCGATTTTGTCGATCTCAGCCGACCTGCGCAAGCTCGCGCTCGTTATTATCCTGCTCAAGGCGGGACTGTCGCTCGATTTGGGCGACCTCAAAAAGGTCGGCCGTCCGGCAATCTTGATGTCGTGTTTGCCCGCGACGTGCGAGATCATCGGCTATATGCTGCTCGCGCCGTACTTCCTCGGCGTCACGCGCGCGGAGGCGGCGGTCATGGGCTCGGTGCTCGCGGCGGTGTCGCCCGCGGTCGTCGTGCCGCGCATGGTGCAGCTGATGGAAAGCGGCCGCGGAACGGACAAGAGCATCCCGCAGATGATCCTGGCCGGCGCATCGTGCGACGATATCTTCGTCATTGTGCTGTTTACAACGTTTCTGCACACGGCGCAGGGCGGCAGCGCCAACGCCGCGGACTTTTTGAGCATCCCTGCGTCGATCGTGCTCGGCGTTGCGCTGGGTGCGCTTGTCGGGTGGCTGCTCAGCCGCTTTTTCGAGACTGCCTATGCCCGAGCGCACTGCATCCGCAACAGCATGAAGGTCATCATCGTGCTGGGGGTCTCGCTGCTGCTCGTCGCGGCGGAGGGCTGGCTCGAGGGCATCGTGCCGGTGTCGGGCCTGCTCGCGGTCGTCAGCATGGCGTGCTTACTTAAGATGAAGTGCACGCCGTTCGTTGCCAAGCGGCTCTCTGAAAAATTCGGCAAGCTATGGCTGGCGGCGGAGGTCGTTTTGTTCGTCCTCGTCGGAGCGGCGGTCGATATCCGCTATATGGCGGGCGTGGGCCTTGCGGCGGTCGGCATGATCTTCTCGGCGCTCATTTTCCGCGCCGTGGGTGTGTGCCTTTGCCTTGTCAGAACGCCGCTCACGGCGAAAGAGAGGCTTTACTGCGTGTTTGCCTATCTTCCCAAGGCGACGGTGCAGGCGGCCATCGGCTCGGTGCCGCTTGCGGCGGGGCTGCCCTGCGGCAGCATCGTGCTGTCAGTCGCGGTGCTCGGCATCGTCATCACCGCGCCGCTCGGGGCGTTTTTGATGGACACGAGCGCGCCGAAGCTGCTGAGTAAAGCGGAGGAATAAAGAAAAGGACTTGGACGCTTTCGTCCAAGTCCTTTTCTGTTTTTATCAAGTGCTCACACGTCGAGCGCCATATTTGTGCGCTCCATTACCACCACAAGGATGGGAATGAGGATGAGCTGCAAGATGATGCCGGGGATGGCCGTCGTCACCGCGCCGGAGAGGAAGAGGGCGAGGCTGAACTCCGTGCCCTGAAGGCCCGCGAGCAGGAACTTCACAAGGCCCCACACAAGGCGGCCCGCGACCATCGCGGAGATGAGCGAGGCATAGATGCGCCAGCCTGTTTTCGGCAGCTTGCGGTACAGAAGACCGGCGATGGCGCCGTAGGTCGCCATTTCAAACGCCATGGCGATGGCGACCCAAACGGGAGGCATGCCGAAGATCATCGAGCGCAGCAGCGGGGAGATAAAGCCGACCGCGAGTCCCCACGGCCAGCCGCACATGAAGCCGCACAGCAGCGCGGGCAGGTGCATGGGACAGAGCATGGAGCCGATCTCGGGGATCTGGCCGGTCAAAAACGGCAGGACCATCGCCAAGGCGAGGAAGAGCGCGGAATAGGTGAGCTTTCTCACCGGGGAAGCGGTACGGGCAGTTGCAGTGGCAGCGTTGTTCATGGTTTGTTCTCCATTCCTTCGAGCAGCGAACGGATGTGCGCCATGGCGTCGTCCAGAATGGCGGAGGACTTTTTGTCCACGCCCGCGACATACGTGCTGCATAGATTCATCGGGATGAGCACACGGTAGGCATTGCTTGACGCGACGGCGTTTGCCATGGCGGGGGAGATCTCGCCCATCAGCGCATCGGCGATCGCGATGCCGATGGGGCCGACGATGATCTGCGCGCTGCGGCAGGCCACGATGACGGGGTTTTCGCCCGTGGCCACGCGGTCAGCGCCCGCGCGGCGCATCACGTCGGAAGCGGCGCTGTTCGTACCGACCGCCATGATCTCGAGGTGCGGGAAGGACTTTTTGATGTTCTCGACCAAAGTTTTGCCGAGCTTTCCGCCCTGGCCGTCGATGACAAGGATCGTCACGGTGTTCTCATCCTCTCTTGCGTCTTGTTTTCTGCGCGAAAACCCTTGAAAAGACAAAGAAAAGGCATCAATATTCCCCTTGCAGGGAGATTGATACCTTGGTGATACCTCGTTTGCTTTCAGGGAACGCGCGGAAGAAAAGTCAGCTTGTGCCAACGCTGCCGGCTTGTGCCGACGCAGGAATTTTATCAAAAAAGCGCAGGGCTGTCAATCCCTTGCCCCTTGCGAAAGGGGCGAAAAAGCGCTATGATAAACGAAACTTTTTGGTAAAGGAACCCCGCCGCTATGACGAATTTTACCGATATTCGCGACTTTCTGCGCGCCCACTGCGCGCGCTATCCAGAGCTGGCGCTTCAGGACGTCTTCAAGGCGCTCTATCAGAGCGCCTTTGGCTGCGAGCATCTGATCGCCGACCCGTCCGCCGCCGCAGACTACATCCGCGCCGAAGCGGCGCGAAGCGGTGACCGTATCTCCGAGCTCGTCGAGCTGCTCGGCGGCGACTACTGCCGTGTGCACCTCGGCATTTTGCAGGACGGCTTGAGCGCGGAGACGTTTGCGCGGCTCTTCGCCCTCTCTGCGCGGCACGAGGAGTGCGGGCGCGAAAAGCTCGAAGCGATGCTCACCGCCTTGCAGACAATGGCCGGCGCGGGCGAGCTGCCGTTTTCTGCGCAGGAGACGGCGGAAGCTGTTGAGAGGTGGCGCAAGGACGGCTTTCCGCCGCTGCACCACTCCGAGATATTTCGGCAGAATTACGCGCCCGCCTACCGCGTCCTGCGGCGCGACTTCGCCCGCGCGCTGCCGCTGTTTGCGCGCATCGACCGCCTGACGGCGGAAAGAAGCCGCGTGCTCGTCGCCATCGAGGGCGGCAGCGCCAGCGGCAAGACGACGCTCGGCGAGCTGCTGCAAAATGTTTACGGCTGCCCTGTCTTCCACATGGACGACTTTTTCCTCCGGCCCGAGCAGCGCACGGAGGCGCGCTTCACGCAGCCCGGCGGCAACGTCGACCGCGAGCGCTTTTTGGAAGAGGTGCTGATCCCTCTGCGCAAGGGAAGACCCGTCGACTACCGCCGCTTCGACTGCGCGACGTTTACCATCGCCCCGCCGCAGCGGATTAAGGCGGGAACACTCAACATTGTCGAGGGCGCGTACTCCATGCACCCCGACCTTGCGCCGTACTACGATCTATCCGTTTTTCTGCCGATTTCGGCAGAAAAACAGCGCGAGCGCATCCTCAAACGGAATGCGCCCGCGCATGCAAAGCAGTTTTTCGACCGCTGGATCCCTTTCGAGCAGCGCTATTTCGACGCGCTCGATGTGCGGAACCGCTGCGATCTCATCCTTTCGGCGGACGATTAAATGAGCGTGCCGCTCGGCGCGATGCCGAGCACATATTCGACCGCAATCGCCACAAGAACGACCAGCAGCGAAATGATGAAGCCGTGAAGCATCGGCTTTGCGCCAGACTTGCACAGCGCCGCGAAGTTCGTATTGAGGCCGATGGCGGCGAGCGCCGCGACCATCAGGAACTTGCTGATACTCTTGAGCGTCGTAGCGAGGCCCGCGGGAATGACGCCGACGCTGCACAGAATGGACATTGCAAGGAAACCGAGGATGAACCACGGGAACACCGACTTCATATTGACCTTGACGCCATGGCCGTCGCTTTGCGCGGCGGCCTTTTTCTTGAGGTGCACGCTGATGGCGGCGAAGACCAGCACCGTCGGGATGATGGCGAGTGTGCGCGTCAGCTTGACCATCGTGGCAAAGTCGCCTGCGGCCTCGCTGAAGGCGTAGCCCGTGGCGACGACGCTCGAGGTGTCGTTGACCGCCGTGCCGGCCCACAGGCCGAACGCCGCGTCGGAAAGGCCCATCGCGCGGCCGAGCAGCGGGAACACGACGACCATGATCGTGTCAAAGAGGAACGTTGCCGACATGCCGTAGGCGATGTCCATGTCCGTTGCCTCGATGACCGGCGCGATGGCGGCGATGGCGCTGCCGCCGCAGATGCCCGTGCCCGCGTTGATGAGGCTGCTCGTCTTCCAGTCAAGCCCCAGCGCCTTGCCGATCACATAGCCGAGGCCGAAGCACGTCGCCAGTGTGAAGAGCATGACGGTGAGCGAGAACTTACCGACCGTCAGCACGGTCGTGATGTTCAGGCTGGCGCCGAGCAGGATGATGGCGAATTTCAGAATTTTCTTCGAGGTGAATTTGATGCCGGGCTTCGTCCTGTCATTCGGCGCGTAAAAGCGGTTCACGATCATGCCGATGAACATCGCGATGACCGACGCGCCGATCAGGTGCAGCCCCACGGATTCCTCCAGCTGCTCTAAAAACTTGGCCACCACGGCGATGACGAGCGCGATGGCGCAGCCGGGCAGCATTTTCTTTACGGATTCGATAAATTTCATGTGCTTTTTCTCTCCTCCAATGCGTGTTGCGGGTGTATTATATCACCGACTTATGATATAATAAAATTATAAATAAGAATATGTCGATTCCTGTTTGTTATCGACAAAGGAGAGAGAACATGGACCAGCGGCTTGAGACCTTTTTGACTGTGTGCGCCACGATGAACTACCGCAAGGCGGCGGAGCAGCTGCATTTGACGCAGCCCGCCGTGACGAAACAAATTCAGGCGCTTGAAGCGCTGTACGGCGTGCGCCTTTTTACCTACGACAGCCGAAAGCTCAGAAAAACGCCGCAGGGCGAAACGCTTGAGATCTATGCCATCAGCCAGCGCTATCAGGACGAGGAGCTGCGCCGTGCGCTCAAACGGCAGGAGAAGACGAGCCTTCGCATCGGCGCGACGAAGTCCATCGGCGACTATATCCTGCCGCCGCAGATCATCCGCTTTTTGAAAGAACCGGACAACGAGCTCTTTTTTACCGTCGACAATACGGCACACCTGCTCGCCCAGCTCGAGGGAGGTGAGCTTGACTTCGTCGTGCTCGAGGGCATTTTCGACAAGAGCCGGTACGAGAGCTTTCTGCTGCGCAACGAGCCCTACATCGGCATCTGCGCGAAAGATCACCCGTTTTCGGGCTGTGAGGTGCCGATGGATGAGCTCTTTTCCGAGCGGCTCATCCTGCGCGAGCCTGGCTCCGGTACGCGAAAGATTTTAGAGCGAGAGCTCATGCAGTGCGGCTACACGGTCGAGGCGTTTCGCGCGAATGTCTGCATCAGCAGCTTCAAGCTCATCCGGCATCTGGTGAGCGAGGGCTGCGGCGTGAGCTTCCTCTACGAGGCCGTCGTCAAGAATGATGCGCAGTTCGGGCATTTTTCCTGCCCGCCGCTCACGGGCGTGCACGAGCTGAACGTCGTGTGCCTCAAAAACACCAATGTGCCCGCGCTTGCGCGGCGGTTCCTTGATCTGTAAATTTGGGCAATTCTGCCGATCTGCGCAAAAATGCGGGGAATTGAGCGATATGACTGCGGTTTATGGAATCAGTCAATGGAAAAATCCAACATTTTCCTGTAAAATAGAGCTTGGATAAGATGGGTGATGATCGCCGCGCGATATTTTTGCTGCGCGGCGGCAAGCACGCGGTACGCCGCGAAAAGGGAGAGCAGGAACATGAGCGATATCAACGGCAGCAAGCCCACGAATTTCCCTCTCGACGAGAGTAAACTGGATTTCAAAATACCCCGCACGGACGCTCCGCGCGAAAACGTCCTCAAGCTCGGCAGCATGATCACGAACCGCATCGGCCTCAAGGCCACGGCGGACGACCCCGAGTACTGGGGCCTTGCCGGCGTGATGACCGACGAGATGGTCGACGTCGCGCTCAAAATGGGCGTGCGCAAGCCCAAGACGACCGAGCAATTGATGAAGCTCACCAAAATGGAGCGCGAGCCGCTCGAAAAGCTCCTCACGGAGATGGCGTGGACAGGCATCATCGAGTACAACTGGGAGAACCTGGACGGCAAGAACCCCAAGCATGAAAAGCGCTGGGTGCTGCCGCTGTTCGTCCCCGGCAGCGCGGAATTTCTGAACATGCGCAAAAGCCAGATCGACGAGCATCCCGAGGTCGCGGCGTTCTTTGAGCGCATGACGATGCTCCCGCTCGAAAAGATCACGCCCATGGTGCCGCCGGGAGGCGCAGGCATCGGCATGCACGTTATCCCTGTGGAAAAGGCCATCGAGACGGAGAACGAGTCCGTTGACTTAGAGCACATCTCCTACTGGCTCAGCAAGTACGAGGGCAAGTACGCCAAGAGCATGTGCTCCTGCCGCGCTAGCCGCGCCAAGCTCGGCGAGGGCTGCGGCGATGACGCCGAAAGCTGGTGCATCGGTGTGGGCGACATGGCCGACTACATCGTCGAAACACAGCGCGGCGAATACATCACGAAGGACGAAACGCTCGAAATTTTCAAAAAGGCCGAGGACAACGGCTTTGTCCACCAGATCACGAATATCGACGGTGAGCAGAAAATTTTCGGCATCTGCAACTGCAACGTCAATGTCTGCAACGCGCTGCGCACATCGCAGCTGTTCAACACGCCGAACCTGTCGCGCAGCGCGTATGTTGCGAGCGTCGAGAGCGAGAGCTGTGTCGCCTGCGGCCGCTGCGTCGAAAACTGCCCCGCGGGCGCGGTCAAGCTGGGACAGAAGCTCTGCACGAAGGACGGCTACATCGAATATCCCCGTCAGGAATTACCCGACGATGTCAAGTGGGGGCCGGAAAAGTGGAGCGTCGACTACCGCGACAGGAACCGCATCAACTGCTACGATACCGGTACCTCGCCGTGCAAGACGGCCTGCCCAGCGCACATCGCGGTGCAGGGCTATCTGAAGCTCGCCGCGCAGGGCAAGTACCGCGAAGCCTTGCAGCTCATCAAGCGCGAAAATCCGTTCCCCGCGGTCTGCGGCCGCATCTGCAACCGCCGCTGCGAGGATGCCTGCACGCGCGGTACGGTCGATCAGGCCGTCGCCATCGACGAGGTCAAGCGTTTCATCGCCCAGCAGGACCTGAACGCGGAAACGCGCTTTGTGCCCGAAAAGGTCATTCCGAAGGTCGACGGCGAATTTTCCGAGAAGATCGCCGTCATCGGCGGCGGCCCCGCGGGCCTGTCGTGCGCATACTACCTCGCTGAAAAGGGCTACCGCCCGACGGTGTTTGAAAGGGAAGCGCGTCCCGGCGGCATGCTGATGAACGGCATTCCGAGCTTCCGCCTCGAAAAAGACGTGGTGGAGGCAGAAATCGACATCTTGCGTGAACTCGGTGTCGAGTTCCGCTGCGGCGTGGAGGTCGGAAAAGACGTGACCATCGCGCAGCTGCGCGAGCAGGGCTATCAGGGCTTCTATGTGGCCGTCGGCCTCCAGTCCGGCGGCAAGCTGAATATCCCCGGCGGTGACGCGGACGGCGTCATGGCGGGTATCGACTTTATGCGGCAGGTCAACCTGCATGAAAAGAAGACGCTTTCCGGTAAGGTCGTCGTCATCGGCGGCGGCAACATCGGCGCGGACGTTGCGCGCACGGCGGTGCGCTGCGGCGCGGAGAGCGTTGACCTCTACTGCTTAGAGGCTTACGACGATATGCCGATGGGCGAGGAAGACCGCAGCGAGTGCGAGCGCGACGGCATCACCGTCCACGCCGGCTGGGGCCAGACCGAGATCGTGGTGGAGGACGGCAAGTGCGCGGGCATCAGGTTCCGCAAGTGCACGCGCGTCAAGAACGACGAGGGCCGCTTCGCACCTGAGTTTGACGACAGTGTGAGCGAGCAGGCCGAGTGCACGACGGTTCTCTACTGCATCGGCCAGAAGGTCGACTGGCGTGAGCTGCTCACCGGCACCGCTGTTGAGTTCAACCCCAACGGCACGGTCAAGGCAGACCTCGTCACGTATCAGACGGCGGAAAAGGATATCTTCGTCGGCGGCGACGCTTATACGGGTCAGAAATTTGCCATCGACGCCATCGCTGCGGGCAAGGAGGGCGCGATCTCGCTGCACCGTTTTGTCCAGCACGCGACGTTGACGGTCGGCCGCAACCGCCGCCAGTTCATTGAGCTCAACAAGGAGAACGCTCTGATCCCCGTCAATTACGACACAACGCCGCGCCAGCGCATCGGCTATAACGAGGCGCTGCGCAGGACGTTTAGCGACGAGCGCGTCGCGTTCACCGAAGAGCAGATCAAAAAGGAGACCGCGCGCTGCCTTAGCTGCGGCGCGAGCATCGTCGACCCGAACAAGTGCATCGGCTGCGGCGTCTGCACGACGAAGTGCGCGTTCGACGCCATCCACCTGCACCGCGAGAGACCGGAGTGCAGCAAGATGTACGCCTGTGAGGACAAGATGAAGGCCATCCTGCCGTACATGATCAAGCGTGAGTTCAAGATCAAGCGTGCGGCGAGAAAGAGCAAGTAATGCACGAGCTGGGCATTGTCTTCCACGTCATCAAGAGCGTGGAAAAGATCGGAGAGGAAAACGGCCTGACGAACGTCGCGTCCGTGACGCTCGAGCTCGGCGAGGTGTCCGGTGCGATCCCGCACGAACTTGAAAGCTGCTGGAACTGGGCAGTCAAGAGGACCGAGCTTTTACCGGAGGCCGCGCTCAAGATCGAGACCATCCCCGCCGTTACGTACTGCGAGAGCTGCGGGCGCGACTATCCCACCGTGCAGTTTGGCCGCACCTGCCCGCACTGCGGCAGTGAAAAAACGTGGCTCAAGCAGGGCAGCGAGATCAACTTAAAGGAGATTGAGGCGATATGACAGAACCCTATAAGATCATCGAGGTGAAAGAGAGCGTCTTCGCCGACAACGACCGCGAGGCTGCGCGCCTGCGCACGCAGCTCAAGCAGGACAGAACGTTTCTGCTGAACCTGATGTCCTCGCCGGGCAGCGGCAAGACGACGACGCTGCTGCGCACGCTTGAAGCGCTCAAGGATGAGCTGCACATCGGCGTGATGGAGGCAGACATCGACTCCGACGTGGACGCGAAGACTATCGCGGACGCGGGCGTCAAGTCCATCCAGCTCCACACGGGCGGCATGTGCCACCTCGATGCAAGCATGACGGAGCAGGGCCTCAAGGAGATCGGCACGAAGGACTTGGACCTCGTCGTGCTCGAAAACGTCGGCAACCTCGTCTGCCCCGCGGAGTTCGACACGGGCGCGGTCAAAAACGCGATGATCCTCTCCGTGCCGGAGGGGCACGACAAGCCGCTCAAGTACCCGCTCATCTTCACTGTGTGCGACGCGCTCATCATCAACAAGATCGACGTGCTGCCGTATTTCGACTTTGACATGGAAAAGGTCGTCGAATACGCGCACATGCGCAACCCGAAGCTCAAGATATTCCCCCTCTCCGCCAAAACCGGCGAGGGCGTGGACGCTTGGTGTAATTGGCTGCGCGAGCAGGTGCGCGCTTGGAACGGGTGAGAAAAGAGAAAGAGATGTACCGCAAGGTACATCTCTTTTTTTGTTATGCGTCCAGCCGAAAGACCGACGGGTAAATTTGTCCGTCCCTGAATTCGAGTACGCCGTAGGTCGGGCGGCGGGGATCGCCAATCGAACCGGGATTCATCATCATCGGCCGCGACGCCGCGTCCACGAGCGGCACGTGCGTGTGGCCGAAGAGCAGAATGTCGGCGTTCATCTCGAGCGCGCGGTACTGCGCGCGGAGAAGTCCGGTCTTCACCCCTAACGTGTGCCCGTGCGCGATGAGCACGCGGTGATCGTCCAGAATCAGCACGCGCTCAAGCGCTTCAAAGCGCCCGAAATCGCAGTTGCCGGGGACCTGCTCGAGCGGCAGGCTGGGGAAAAGTTCACGCAGCTCCTCGACATCGCGCCAGCCGTCGCCAAGATGGATGATGCCCTGCGGCTTTACGAGCTCTACCGCGCGCACCATGTTGTCGACATTGCCGTGCGAGTCGGATAGTACCAAGTATTTCATAGCGCTTACAGGAACTTGTCGAGCTCGCGCTCGACCTCATCCATCTTCTTGATCTGCGGTTTGTCGATGCGGTAGCCGCCCTTGACGACCATGTCGAGCTCACGCAGCGCGCTCAAATTCTGAAGAGGGTTGCCGGAGCAGACGATCAGGTCGGCCTGCTTGTCCGCCTCAATGCTGCCGGTCAGATCACCGATACCCGCGAGCCGGGCATTGAGTTTCGTCGCGCTGTAGAGCGCGAACGCGGGCGTCACGCCGCAGTATTTGACGAAATAGTGCAGCTCGCGCCACATGTCGTAATGTGTGATGTACGGGCAGCCGACGTCCGTGCCGAGACCGACTGGCACGCCCGCGGCGAGGTTTGCCTTTGCGAGCGCGACGATGCCGTCGAAGACGATCCTGCCGTTTTCCTGCTGCTCATACGTCGCGTGCGAAATGCTGCGGTCGAAGAGCGCGTAGGGCAGGGCGGGGGAAATGGTCGAAATTTGGAACGCCTTGCGCTGCTTGAAGAGAGTGATCATTTCATCGCTTGGCTGCGCGCCATGCTCGATGGAGTCGACGCCGTTTTGCAGCGCGACCATCACGCCCTCAGGGCTCTCAACGTGCGCCGCGACGATCATGCCGAGCGAATGTGCCTTGTCGCACGCGGCCTTGACAAGCTCGGGCTGCATGCGCAGCACGCCCGGCTCGCCCACGACTTCGGCGTCCAGCACGCCGCCGGTGATCATCAGCTTGATGAGGTCGGGCTTTTCGGCGGCGATCTTTTCGACGAGCGCCGCGGCCTCTTCGGCGGAGTGCGCCTCGTAGGCGAGCGAACCCGCCATGTGCCCGCCGGGGACGGAGACCGCCATGTTCGACGCCAGCACGCGCGGGGCAAGAATTTTGCCCGCCGCGGCGAGGTCGCGAATTTTCGTGTCGTAATCGGCGACGCCGCCGACTGTGCGGATGGTCGTGACGCCGGAGAGCAGCTCGGTTTTGGCGTAGCCCTCGCACATGTTGACGCCGATCCTGTTCGTCAGCGCGCAGAAGGTGATGAGCTTGACGAGCTTTTTGGGGTCGCTTGCCTTCTTTTTCGGCTTGCCCGAGGCGGGCAGGTGCACGTGCATGTTGATGAGACCCGGCAGCACATATTTTCCGCCGAGGTCGACTGCCTCATAGCCTGCGGGGATATGCTGTGCGTCGACGATCTCATTGATTTTCTCGCCGTCGATGCACACGGCCTTGTCCGTCTGCGGCTCCATGTGCTCAGAGCCGTCGAGAAGCACGCAGTTTGTCAATGCGTACTTTTTGTCGTTGTGGTACATCGGAGTGTGCGCCTTTCTTCTTATCGGATCTGGCCGCTGCCGGTGATGACGTATTTATAGGTGCTCAGCTCGTCGAGCCCCATCGGGCCGCGCGCGTGGAGCTTCTGCGTCGAAATGCCCATCTCGCAGCCGAGGCCGAACTCCCCGCCGTCGGTGAAGCGGGTGGAGACGTTGACGTACACCGCCGCGCTGTCGACCTCGTCGACAAAGCGGTCGGCCGCGGCTTGGTTCTCGGTCACGATGCAATCGCTGTGGTGCGTCGAGTGATGCTGGACATGCGCGATGGCCGCATCCAGATCATCTACGACCGCGACGGCGAGAATGTAATCGAGAAATTCCGTGTCGAAGTCGAGCTCCGTTGCCGCCGTGCCGGGAATGATCTCCGCCGCGGCTTCGTCGAGCCGCAGCTCGACGGGGACAAGGCCCGCTTCCCTACGCTTGTCGACAAGCGCGGCCTTGAGCTTGGGGAGAAATTCCTTTGCAATGTCGCGGTGGACAAGGCAGACCTCCTCCGCGTTGCAGACGGACGGGCGGCTCGTCTTGGCGTTTTCGATGATCTTTACCGCCATGTTGAGGTCAGCGTCCCTGTCGACGTACACATGGCAGATGCCCGTGCCGGTCTCGATGCAGGGAACGCTTGCATTTTCCACGCACGCGCGGATGAGCCCCTTGCCGCCGCGGGGGATCAGCAGGTCGACAAGGCCGTCCGCCGTCATCAATACCTGCGCGCTCGCATGCGTTGTATCCTCAACGATGTTGACAATGTCGGAATCGCCGCCGACGGACTCAACGCCCGCCTTGAGCGCCGTGACGATGGCGTGAGAGGAGCGATAGGCCTCCTTGCCGCTGCGCAGCATGCAGACGTTGCCGCTCTTGATGCACAGCGCCGCGGCGTCCGACGTGACGTTCGGGCGGCTCTCGTAGATGATGGCGACCAGACCGAGCGGCACCTGCCGCTTGGTGATGGTCATACCATTGGGGCGCTTGAACTGCGCGAGCGCGCGGCCCATGTGGTCGGGCAGCGCCGCGGCCTCGCGGATGCCCTCGGCCATCGCGTGGATGCGGCTCTCCGTCAGGGCGAGACGGTCGAGCATCACGTCGGAGATCGTGCCCTTCGCCGCCTCCATGTCCTTGGCATTTTCGCGCAGGATATCTTCGCTGTTGGCCTCAAGGCTCTCCGCCATCGCGAGCAGCAGCCGGTCCTTCTCCTCGGCGCTTGCGCTGCGGATGCTGCCCCAGGCAGCTTTTGTGCGTTCCAGAAGTTCGATCGTTGTCATGCTTCATCCCTCTTTGCCAAAAATCTTGTGCCCACGCGCTTGCCCGCGGCCACATCGTAGAGTACCTCGGGCGACTGGCCGTTGGCGATGACCATTTCGCAGCCTGCTGCCGTCGCCATCTGCGCGGCGCGGAGCTTGGTCGCCATGCCGCCGGTGCCGAGGCTCGACCCGCTGCCCCCGCCGAGCGAAATGATGTGCTCGTCGATCTTTTCCACCGTGTCGATGAGCTTCGCGTCGGGGTTCTTGCGCGGGTCTCCGTCGAAGAGCCCGTCGATGTCCGAAAGCAGAATGAGGAGGTCCGCCTGGATCGTCACGGCCACGATGGCAGAGAGCGTATCGTTGTCGCCGATGCCGAACTCCTCGGTGGAGATGGTGTCGTTCTCGTTGATGACCGGCAGCGCGCCGAGCTCTAAAAGCCGCGCGAGCGTGTTGTGGAAGTTCTGCTTGCGCACGCCGCCCTCTTCGATATCCGGTGCGGTGATGAGCAGCTGTGCCACGGTGTGGTTATACTCGGTGAAGAGCTTGTCGTAAACGTACATCAGCTCGCACTGGCCGACAGCGGCGGAGGCCTGCTTCGTCGGCACGTCTTTCGGCCGTTCGCTCAGGTTGAGCTTGCCAAAGCCCATGGCGATGGCGCCAGAGGAGACGAGGATGATCTCGTGTCCCATATTTTTAAGGTCGCTTAAAACCTTGCACAGCTTTTCCATACGCTGGATGTTCAGCCGCCCCGTGGGGTGTGCCAGCGTGGATGTGCCGACCTTGACGACAATTCTCATATCGTGATCCCTCCGATCAAAGCGGGCGCGCGATGCGCGCGGACGCTGGAATTTGCCCATTATTATACCGCGCCGATTTGCATTTTGCACTCTTTTTTTGCAAATTTTACGCCGTAATGACACAGTAAAGTGAAAAAGCACAGGCGCGCGAAAGCGCACCTGTGCTTTTTTGTGAGATTCTGCTTAAAACGGCTTTTTCGCGACCTCTAAGATCACGTCGAGCATGCCTTGGATCTGCGGGGTGATGACCTTGTTGCGGTGATAAAGCACCTGCCGCCACTGGCTCATCTGACAGTCGGCCACAGGGATGATGGCAAGGTTGCCCTTGTGAATGCTCATCTTCGCCGTGTAGCGCGGCAGCACGGAGAGATACTCTGGATTCTCGCGGATGAGCTTGAGCGCGAGCGTGTCGCTCTCAAGCTCCAAAAACGGCTCGACACTTAGATCCTGACGGGCAAGCTCGCGGTCGAACTGGTCGCGGTAGGGGTTGCCGTGGTTCATCAGGATGAACGGGTGCGACACAAGGTCGGCAAGGTGCACATCATCGCGGGCAGAGAGCGGGTTTTCCGTGTTCGTCACGATGACGACGTCCTCCTGCGCTTCAAAGACTTTGACAAACTGCGTGTCGAAGATCTGCTCATCGAGCGTGTAGATGATGTCGAGCTCATTCTTGACGAGCATTTCGGTGATGGAGGCGATATTGCCCGCGTGCAGGCTGATCTGCACGTGCGGAAAACGCTCGTGGTAGAGCGGCACGATGTTAGAGAACGAGGCGGTGAGCAGCGAATTGAGCGTGCCGACGCGCACGGTGCCGCTCAGCTCGGAATCCGACGAGGCAAAGGCGCTGGCACGCGCGATGGCGCTCACCACGTCGCGCGCGTAGGAGACAAAGTCCTTGCCGTACTGCGTGATGGAGACCGTTTTGCCGATGCGGTCAAAGAGCTGCACGCCCAGCTCACGCTCGAGCTGCTGGATCTGCACCGTGACGGCGGACTGGGAATAATCCAGAGCTTCCGCCGCACGGGAGAAGCTCTTGAGCTCCGTGACTTTTAAGAATGTGACCAGGTTGCGGACTTCCATGGCTGTCCTCCGATTCAAATTTGTAATA
>ENA-UEQX01001029-UEQX01001029.1-human-gut-metagenome-genome-assembly--contig:-NODE-1029-length-17696-cov-3.841251_pt1 | contig 17696 bp, 18 predicted proteins | sample MGYA00242952_ERZ507952 | MGnify/ENA primary metagenome ERZ507952 (study PRJEB26167, sample SAMN06115425) | human gut metagenome | host: Homo sapiens | place: China:Sichuan | collected 2015-04-07... | reverse complement strand
CTCTGCATAAGGGCTAATATATTTGCCATCCCAGTTTGCCATAATGCACCTTAAATAACCTGATAATTTATCCGTATTTTAATGAAAAATAAGCAAAATGACAATCTAGACGGCTAAAAGTATAGCAATCTAGATAAGATAAATAAAAACCACCTTTCGGTGGTTTCAATCAATTATAAGGTTTTTGCAAGATCTTTTAGGAAAGCTTTAAACTCTTTGCCTAATTTATCATGACGAAGACCATATTCTACAAAAGCTTCCATATAGCCAATCTTATCACCACAGTCAAAGCTTCTTCCAGTCATATGGAATGCTTCAACGATCTCTTTCTCTATAAGCATATCGATCGCATCCGTTAATTGGATTTCATCCCCCACACCAACAGGTGTTCTTTCTAATAAATCCCAGATTTCAGCAGAGAATACATAACGACCTACAACCGCAAGATTTGATGGAGCATCTTCAACAGAGGGTTTTTCAACAATGCTGTTAATTTTGACGCTATCACCACCTTTTAACTCTACGCCACCACAATCAGCAATACCATAGCTACTCACTTCATCAGCGGAAACAGGCGCTACCATAATTTGGCTCGCTTTGGTTTCTTTGAAACGTTTAATCATCGCAGAAAGATTTTCTTTCTTTTGATTTGCCGTAAAATCCGCTAAAAGCACATCAGGTAACACCACTGCAAACGGCTCGTTTCCAACGACAGGACGACCACATAACACGGCATGGCCTAAACCTTTCGCATTGCCTTGACGAACGTGCATGATGGTTACATCTTTAGGACAAATAGAACGAACCTCTTCCAAAAGTTGACGCTTAACACGTTTCTCAAGCATGGTTTCCAACTCAAAAGACGTATCAAAGTGGTTTTCAATTGCATTTTTAGAAGAATGTGTGACTAACACGATTTCTTTAATTCCTGCTGCGACACACTCATTCACAACATATTGAATCAGTGGTTTATCCACAAGCGTTAACATTTCTTTTGGAATCGCTTTTGTTGCGGGTAACATTCGAGTACCTAAACCTGCTACGGGAATAATGACTTTCATTGATTTTCCTTTTTATTTAAATATGGAATGACCACACTTCTCTGAAAAAGTGCGGTCATTATTTATTAAACTTTGATAGATTTAAGTTGGAAAAGTTCCTTCTCTACCCTTTATCACTGAAATTTCCGTTATTTTAAATTTTACAAACCAATGGGTTTAATTTTTGAAAAAACGTTAATTAAAGTATAAACAGAATGTTAAAACATTCATAAAACTCGTAAACCTAAGATGTGCCGTCTACATGTTCATCTTTTGACTGCAGAATTCGTTGGTAAATTTCCTCTCGGTGAACAGATACTTCTTTAGGCGCTTGCACACCGAGTTTGACTTGGTTTACACATACACTCAAAACCGTGATAGAAATATCGTCCCCAACAAGAACACTTTCGCCAACTTTTCGAGTTAAGATTAACATCTTTTATCTCCTTAGTTTGCATTTATTAGATATCCCTATCAATCAAGTAAAGATCGGCATCCCACCGACCTGCTTGTACTACAGATTATTGCTTAACCAGTTTTGTGCGACAGTTAATGCTAGATTCACATTTTCTGGTTGGGAGCCTCCTGCCATTGCCATATCAGGGCGACCACCACCTTTCCCACCAACTTGCTGAGCCATTAAATTCACTAGCTCACCAGCCTTCACTTTAGTAGTTAAATCGCTTGTTACGCCAACGACGAGGTTGACTTTATCATCTAAAATAGATGCAAATACAATTACGCCTGAACCAAGTTGATTTTTTAAATCATCAACCATCACACGTAACGATTTAGTTTCAATTCCGTCTAGTTGATGTACGATTACAGAAACATCATTAATTTTAACCGCACTTTTCACTAAATCGGACCCCGCTTGCATTGCGGCTTTTTCTTTTAATCCTTGTAATTCTTTTTCTGCTTTCTTCGCTTTATCTTGAAGTTGCTGAATTTTCTCAACAAGGGTATTAACGTCAGATTTAAATAAATCTGCACTTTGAGTAAGAATGCGTTGTTGATTATGTAACCAATTCATTGCATTTTCACCCGTTACCGCTTCAATACGACGAACACCTGCTGCAACTGCAGTTTCCGCCACAATTTTAAATAAACCGATATCACCGGTACGTTTAGCATGAATGCCACCACAAAGTTCAACGGAGAAATCTCCCATTGTTAAAACTCGTACCACATCAGCATATTTTTCACCGAATAACGCCATTGCACCTTTTGCTTTTGCCGCTTCGATATCCATCACGTCCGTTTGAACCACAAAATTCTCACGTACTTTTTGGTTTACCAACGTTTCAATTTCGTTAAGCTGTGCTTTGGTAATCGCTTCCGGATGAGCAAAGTCAAAACGTAATGCTGTATCAGATACCAATGATCCTTTTTGCACTACATGGTGACCTAAAACTTGACGCAATGCGGCGTGTAATAAGTGTGTTGCAGAATGGTTAAGTGACGTTTGATGACGTCTTGCTGCATCCACAACCGCATTGACTGTTTGTCCGACTTTTAAAGTACCCTGTTCTAACTCTCCAATATGACCAAATACTTGACCATATTTTTGAGTATCTTTTACATTAAACTGAATGCCTTGAGAGGTTAAATAACCGCTGTCACCAATTTGACCACCTGATTCGGCATAGAATGGGGTGTTTTCTAAAATCACCACGGCACTTTGACCTGCAGTAATACTCTCTACTGATTTACCATCATGGAAAAGTGCGGTCACTTTGGCTAAAGATTCTGACTCAGTATAACCTTCAAATTTCGTTTCACCTTCTACACGAATAACATTGTTGTAATCCATGCCGAATTGGCTTGCAGATTGTGCACGTAAGCGTTGCGCTTCCATTTCACGTTCAAAACCTGCTTCATCAATTGCAATATCACACTCACGACATACGTCTGCAGTTAAATCAAGTGGGAAACCATAAGTATCATAAAGTTTAAAGGCTACTTCACCTGATAACACACCATCTTTCACTTGAGCTAGCGCATCATCTAATAAGCTTAATCCGCGCTCTAATGTACGAGCAAATTGTTCTTCTTCTAAACGAAGTAATTTTTCTACATTGGCTTGTTTTTCTTTAACTTCTTTGCCAGCTTCCGCCATGACTTCAATTAAAGTCGGCACAAGTTTATAGAAGAACGCTTCTTTTGCCCCTAACAAGTGGCCATGACGCACTGCACGACGAATAATACGACGTAATACATAACCACGACCTTCGTTTGATGGAATCACGCCATCTGCAATTAAATATGCACAAGAACGAATGTGGTCTGCAATTACGCGTAATGATTTGTTTGTTAAATCTGTTGTTCCTACGATTTCAGCTGTTTTCGCAATTAATTTTTGGAAAATATCGATCTCATAGTTAGAGTTTACGTGCTGTAATACAGCAGAAATACGCTCTAAACCCATCCCGGTATCAACCGATGGACGTGGTAATTTTTCCATTGTACCGTCTGCTTGACGGTTAAATTGCATGAATACCACGTTCCAAATTTCAATATAGCGGTCACCATCTTCTTCTGGTGAGCCTGGAGGGCCACCCCAAATGTGATCACCGTGATCGTAAAAAATTTCAGTACATGGACCACAAGGACCTGTGTCACCCATTGCCCAGAAGTTATCTGATGCATAAGGCGCACCTTTGTTATCACCGATACGAATAATACGTTCTGCTGGCACACCAACTTCTTTATGCCAAATATCATAAGCTTCATTATCAGTTTCATACACGGTTACCCATAATTTTTCTTTTGGTAACCCGAGCCATTGTGGAGAAGTCAAATACTCCCAGGCAAAATTAATCGCATCATGTTTGAAATAGTCGCCAAAACTGAAGTTGCCGAGCATTTCAAAGAAAGTATGGTGACGCGCCGTATAACCGACGTTTTCTAAGTCATTATGCTTACCACCTGCGCGCACACAACGTTGTGCAGTTGTCGCACGTGAGTAAGGACGTTTATCCATACCAAGGAACACGTCTTTAAATTGGTTCATCCCGGCATTGGTAAAAAGCAATGTCGGATCGTTTTCAGGTACAAGTGAACTACTTGCGACGACCTGATGCCCCTTGCTATGGAAAAAATCAAGGAATGACTGTCTAATTTCTGCTGTTGTTTTCATTGATAAAACCTTGTGTCTCTATCTCGATCACGATTTATAAAATAAGCTCACTATTCTTGCATATTTTGACCTAGAGAAAAAGGCTTTTTCACTGATCTTAAAAAAGAAAACCGCACTCTACTGCATTGATTGAGAAGTGCGGTTAAAATTTACGTTATTTTAATAGGGCTAAAATAATTTTTGATCACTATTCGTCGCGAAGTGGCACAACCAACATATCAATTTTAATGGTATTCATCACTTGACGTGTTGAAGACATTAATTTACTCCAGAAATCTTGGTGATGACCTGTCACTAGTAGATCTACATCATACTGATCAATAGCGTCCGTCAAAACTTGACCTAAATCACCGCTACCGCTCAATTTTTCTTTTACTGGATAACCAGCATGTTCTGCTAAATTAATTAGCGCTTTTTGTGTCTCGCTCGAAATTCTATCTTGCATTGATGACATATTGACATCAATCAAACCAGTATAGAGATCCGAGAAGTTTACATCTACATGGATAATGGAAAGTTGTGCATCATTGCGTTTTGCAATTCCCACGGCTTTTTTGAGTAGAAATTCACTTTCATCAGAAAGATCTACCGCCACTAAAACGTGTTTATACATAATCGACTCCTTACTGATTTAATTGGTCTTTTTTTACCTAACTGCATAGTAGCACTTTGGCTACAGGAAAAACTTGCACTAGATCACAAATTTGAGAATTTTTCTCAATTTTTCATTAAATTCTCAATGTCATCGATTTCTTTTGGTGCCGCTGCTGTCAGATTTTTGTTGCCGTATTCAGTCATCAACAAGTTATCTTCAATACGCACACCAATGCCTTTATATTGAGCTGGCACATCCGCCTCTTCTGAAATATAAATACCTGGCTCAACGGTGATGATCATCCCCACTTCAAGCTTACGGCTACGATCATCGTCGTAGCGACCAACATCGTGCACATCTAAGCCAAGCCAATGGCCTAAACCATGCATATAAAATTGACGATAAGCTTTTTCTTCAATCAGCTTATCTACATCCCCTTTCAGGATGCCTAAATCCACCAAGCCTTGAGTTTTAATACGGATCACTTCATCATTCGCCAATTTAATTGAATTACCTGGCACTAATAGCTCAATCGCACGTTTTTGTGCTTTTAAAACTAATTCATAAATCTCACGTTGTGGCTGAGTAAATTTACCATTTACAGGGAATGTACGTGTGATATCGCCTGCATACATAGCAAATTCACAACCTGCATCAATTAACACAAGATCGCCATCTTTCAAAGGTTGATCATTTTCAGTGTAGTGCAAGATACAGGCATTATCGCCCCCGGCAATAATGGAATTGTAAGACGGGAATCTAGCACCATGACGATTAAATTCATACAGAATTTCGCTTTCAATTTCATATTCAAAACGATTTGGACGAGTCACTTGCATCGCTTTAATATGTCCGAACGCTGTAATTTGTCCCGCTTGTTGCATTAAGCGAATTTCGTTTGGAGATTTAATTAAGCGCATTTCACTTAACATCGGCTGCCAATCAAAAACAGCGTAAAATTTCACCGCACTTTCAGCTAATAATTTATCGCCCCAAGGATGACGATCAGCCACATGATAAAGTGCGGTCAATTTTTCCGTTAATTTTGGAAATTCAGTTTTGAAATCATCAATAGAATACGCTTCATTAACATTGAGTTTTTGCGGTGCGCGCTCAACGCCCAATCGGCGACCATTCCATGTCTCAAGCAAAGGATCTCGCGGACGAAGAAATACAACTGTCTTTTCCGCATCTTCCGTTTTAATCAATAACAATGCGGCATTTGGCTCATTAAAACCCGTTAAATACCAAAAGTAACTGTCTTGACGGAAAGGAAAATCGCAGTCGTTATTACGACGTTTTTCAATTTCGGAAAATAGCAATAAAGCAGAATTTGGCTGCATTTGTGCGAATACTTTTTGACGACGTTCTGTAAATTCCTCTTGCGGTAATGCCGCCATATATGCGAGATCCATGTTTCGCTCCTTTTAATGTAATATCGGTTTTATTTCTTGTGCATCATCGTTGAAATGGGTGTAAAACAACATCGCAATGGTGCGAACATATTCAATAATTTCTTCTAAGGCTTCGGCAAGCTCTTCTTCGTCATCTTCTTCATCATAACCAAGCTGACAAATATCTTGTAAATCATCTACCGCTTCGCCAATTTCGCCTTTTTCCTTATCCAATTCTGTCTGAACAAGACCTAAACCCAGTAAAAATTGGTTTGCCCAGTCTGATAGACTGTCTGCTCGTGCAAACACGCTCTCATCTTCGGTTAAGCCCAATTCAAAATCAAACCCTTCTACATTTGATAAAGTTTTACCAATCTGCTCATAAATTTCGGTAATTGGCTGAATTAATGCGGTTGGATAAGCGTGGTTATCGTTACTAAATTGATATAGAAGCGGTAACCAACTTTGGTCTTTTAGCCCACCACAAATTAAGCCGCTCAAAAAGCCATGTAATTCTGTTGCATTAATGCCAATACCGGCAGATTTGAGTTGTTGATTAAGTTCAGTTTGGGAAATTGTCATTGTTATACCTATAAAATCATCGAAAACCATTAAAGTGTAGCACCACACAAATAAAAATGCGATCGCATTTCTATAAAGAAAAACGATCGCACTTTCTTTTGCAAAGGGGAATTACATCATTCCGCCCATGCCTCCCATACCGCCCATGCCGGCAGCGCCTAAATCGGCTTTATCATCTTTTGGAAGATCAGTAACCATACATTCTGTAGTGATCATTAAGCCCGCTACAGAAGCCGCGAATTGTAACGCAGAACGAGTGACTTTAGTTGGATCTAGAATACCCATTTCGATCATATCGCCGTACTGTTCAGTACCCGCGTTATAACCGAAGTTTCCTTCGCCATTTTTAACCGCACTTGCCACAACCGATGCTTCTTCACCTGCGTTAGTGACGATTTGACGAAGTGGCGCTTCCATTGCACGTAATGCAAGTTTAATACCTACATCTTGTTCTTCGTTATCACCTTTTAAGGTTGCCGCTACTTTGGTTGCAGCACGAACTAATGCAACACCACCACCCGCAACGATACCTTCTTCAACCGCGGCACGAGTTGCGTGTAATGCATCATCCACACGATCTTTTTTCTCTTTCATTTCAACTTCAGTTGCTGCACCAACTTTGATTACAGCCACACCGCCAGCAAGTTTAGCTACGCGTTCTTGAAGTTTTTCTTTGTCATAATCAGACGTTGATTCTTCGATTTGCTGACGAATTTGAGCTACGCGACCTTTTATTTGTGCTTCATCACCCACACCATCGATAATCGTGGTGTTGTCTTTGTTGATTACAACACGTTTTGCTTGACCTAAATCTTCTAATGTCGCTTTTTCAAGTTCCATACCGATTTCTTCAGAAATCACAGTACCTGCTGTTAAGATCGCAATATCTTGTAACATCGCTTTACGACGATCACCAAAGCCTGGCGCTTTCACTGCTGCCACTTTTACGATACCGCGCATGGTGTTCACGACTAAAGTTGCAAGCGCTTCACCTTCGATATCTTCAGCGATAATTAATAATGGTTTACCCGCTTTTGCCACACCTTCTAATACTGGAAGTAATTCACGGATATTTGATACTTTTTTATCTACTAAAAGAATGTATGGGTTATCTAATTCAACAGTTGCCGTTTCTGGTTTGTTGATGAAATAAGGTGATAAGTAACCACGATCGAATTGCATCCCTTCCACAACCGCTAATTCATCGTCAAGACCTGTACCATCTTCTACGGTAATCACGCCTTCTTTACCTACTTTTTCCATTGCTTGAGCAATTAATTGACCCACAATGCTGTCTGAGTTAGCAGAAATTGTACCAACTTGCTCAATTTCTTTAGAGGTTTCACAAGGTTTAGATAAATTTTTAAGCTCAGAAACAACCGCACTTACCGCTTTATCGATACCACGTTTTAAATCCATTGGGTTCATGCCTGCCGCCACAGCTTTTAAGCCTTCATTTACGATAGCTTGAGCAAGAACTGTCGCGGTCGTTGTACCGTCACCGGCTGCATCATTAGCTTTAGAGGCAACCTCTTTCACCATTTGTGCACCCATATTTTCAAATTTATCTTCTAATTCAATTTCACGTGCAACAGATACACCATCTTTAGTGATGGTTGGTGCACCAAATGATTTATCTAAAATGACATTACGACCTTTAGGGCCAAGGGTCACTTTTACTGCATCTGCTAATACATTCACGCCTTTTAGCATTTTTACGCGTGCATCGTTACCAAATTTTACGTCTTTTGCTGCCATTTTCTTTTTTCCTTAATTTAAATTATTCCACAATCGCCAAAATGTCGTTTTCAGAAATGATTAACACTTCTTCACCATCGATTTTTTTACTTTTTACGCCATAACCATCATTTAAAATTACTGTATCGCCAACTTTTACATCTAAAGGTTGAACGGTACCATTTTCCAAAATACGACCTTTACCCACTGCCAATACTTTCGCACGGGTTGATTTAGTCGCCGCTGAACCGGTTAATACGATACCGCCAGCTGAAAGAGTTTCTACTTCTTCACGTTTAATGATTACACGATCGTGTAAAGGACGAATATTCATGATTAATTTCCTTCTTATTAAAATAAAGTGTTTTAAATGTGGGGATAACTTTTTCGGTTTCAAGGGGATAAATAAAAAAATTTCACCCTAAAAAAATTTATGCGAGAAATGAAAATATCTCTTATACGTCTTATTTGAAATGTGATCCACGTCAAATTTATTTTCTATGTAAATTCCTATAATTAACTCAAATTAATTAACAACCAGGAAAGGTGATTAAAATGACTCAATACAGAAAAGAAGTGGATTTATTAGGTGAACGCGATGTACCAGCAGATGCATACTGGGGTATCCATACCTTAAGAGCGGTTGAAAACTTCAATATTTCTAATGTAACCATTTCTGATGTACCGGAATTTGTTCGCGGCATGGTAATGGTTAAAAAAGCGACTGCCCTAGCGAATGGTGAATTAGGTGCTATTCCAAGTGATATTGCAAAAGCGATTGTGGCGGCTTGTGATGAAATTCTTACCACGGGGAAATGCTTAGATCAATTCCCATCTGACGTGTATCAAGGTGGTGCCGGTACTTCTGTGAATATGAATACCAACGAAGTAGTTGCTAACCTCGCGCTTGAAAAAATTGGTCATAAAAAAGGTGAATATGATGTTATTAACCCAATGGACCACGTGAACGCTAGCCAATCTACCAACGATGCATATCCTACCGGTTTCCGTATTGCGGTATATAACAGCATTTTAAAACTTATCGACAAAATCCAATACTTACATGATGGTTTCGATAATAAAGCAAAAGAATTTGCTAAAATTTTAAAAATGGGTCGTACCCAATTACAAGATGCTGTACCTATGACCGTTGGTCAAGAGTTTAAAGCCTTTGCCGTATTACTTGAAGAGGAAGTACGTAACTTAAAACGTACCGCTGAGTTACTTCTTGAAGTCAACCTTGGTGCAACCGCAATCGGTACTGGTTTAAATACACCAAAAGGTTATACAGAATTAGTAGTAAAACACCTTGCTGAGGTAACTGGATTACCTTGCGTACCAGCTGAAAACTTAATCGAAGCAACATCTGACTGTGGTGCTTATGTCATGGTTCATGGTGCATTAAAACGTACCGCAGTAAAACTATCTAAAGTATGTAACGACTTACGTTTACTCTCTTCTGGTCCACGTGCAGGTATTAAAGAAATTAACTTACCTGAATTACAAGCAGGTTCTTCTATCATGCCTGCAAAAGTAAACCCAGTTATTCCAGAAGTGGTGAACCAAGTATGCTTTAAAGTAATTGGTAACGATACTACCGTTACTTTCGCATCTGAAGCAGGTCAATTACAATTAAACGTAATGGAACCAGTGATTGGTCAAGCAATGTTTGAATCTATCGACATCTTAACCAATGCTTGCGTGAACTTACGCGATAAATGTGTAGACGGTATCACTGTAAACAAAGAAATTTGTGAAAACTACGTATTCAACTCAATCGGTATCGTGACTTACTTGAATCCATTTATCGGTCACCATAATGGCGACTTAGTAGGTAAAATCTGTGCTCAAACCGGTAAAGGTGTACGTGAAGTCGTATTAGAAAAAGGTTTATTAACAGCAGAACAATTGGATGACATTCTTTCTGTAGAAAACTTAATGAACCCAACTTACAAAGCAAAATTAAATAAATAATCTCGCTGAGGTATAAAAAGAGCGGTCAATTTTGACCGCTCTTTTTCATTTAAAATGGAAACAGTATTGGCACAATAAAAACCGTTACTAACATAACAATTAAGGTAAAAGGTACACCAATTTTAATAAAATCAGCAAATTTATAGTCACCTGGTCCCACTACCATGGTATTCACTGGAGAGGAGACCGGCGTCATAAATGCAGCTGAAGCTGCAATCGCGACGACCATTGCGAATGGTACGGGAAACACATTAAGCTGTGTAGCAAGAGAAATCGCAATGGGTGCCATCAAAATTGTAGTAGCAGTATTAGATATAAACAACCCAACTAATGCACAAAAAAACAAAGAGCACAATCAATACAGGATACATTCCCCATCCATCAATGATTTGTGTGAGCCATTTCACCGCAAACTCCACCCCACCTGTTTTTTGAAGTGCGGTTGAAAATGGCATCATTCCGATAATCAGAATAAGGCTTGGCCATTGAATGGAGTCATAAGCACTTTTAGCATCCACACAGCGGAAATAAGCTAGCATTAAACAGCCAATTAAAGCCGCCACAACATTCGGCACGATACCTGACACCATTAATACCACCATAGTTAAAATGGATAGTAAGGCTAGTGGTGCTTGACGTTGAGCTGGTACGGCGCGCTCCATTTCTTTCGGATAATTCAATACAAGGAAATCTTTTCGACGATCACGCATCGCTTGAATAAGTCGCCAATCGCTAATACATTTAGCTGATAGCTAGAACGTAAATGAAGTTGGTCTAAGGTTTTCCCCACGAAAGGGGATGTGCTTTTCACCACCAAACGCTTGGTACGATCTTTCAAACCATATTCATTAATTAACTCATTCATGGAGCTCTGCGCCGTATCTTGATTGCTTTCATCACTATTATCAGAAAGCCATCGACGAGCGATAAGCATATAGCCCATACCCAACACTAAGATCAATAATCCGATCGGGGTGAAATCAAAAAACTCAAGACGAAGATTCGTATCTTTCACTAATTCCGCATTTACCACAAGATTAGGGGCTGTCGCGATTAATGTCATCATCCCACTGATTAATCCTGCTACACTTAATGGCATCATTAATCGTTTGGATGAAATATTCATTTGGCGGCAAATCATTATCACAACAGGAATAAACACCGCAACCACACCTGTTGAGCTCATAAATGCACCTAATCCTGCCACTGAAAGCATCAGTAAAATAAGTACCTTGGCTTCACTATTTCCTGCTATTTTCAAGATGCCATCGCTCACGCGATAAGCAATTCCTGTACGGACTAAACTTTCCCCTACAATGAAGAGTAAAGCAATGAGGATAATATTAGGATCACTAAAGCCAACCAAAATCTCTTGAATACTGAGAATACCGCTTAGATAAAAGGAGAGCATCACCAATAATGCCACCACATCCATACGAATTTTATTATGTACAAATAAAATAATGGCCGCACCAAGCAGTATTAATGTCCAAAACAATGGACTCACCCAAAGTGCATGCTCAAAAATGGTATTCATACGCTATCCTTCAATCTTAAAATCTTTCAAGCTCGCTAGTCTTCTATGCCTAGCGCTTTCTTCACAGGTGAAAAACTTCGACGATACTCCGGTAAAGGACCAAGCTCAGCTAGTTTTTCTAAATGTAATTTGGTGGGATAACCTTTATGTTGAGCAAAGGCATATTCAGGATGATTTTTATCTAATTCTTCCATTTCCTGATCCCGTGCGACTTTTGCCAAAATAGAGGCCGCGCTGATTTCCGCCACAAGTGAATCCCCTTTCACTACCGCTTGAGCTGGGAAACCAAGGTTAGGCGGAATACGATTGCCATCCACCAATACAAAGTGCGGTTGAATTTTTAAGGCTTTTACGGCTCGCTCCATGGCTAACATCGAGGCATGAAGAATATTCAATTCATCAATCTCAGCAGGCTCTGCCCGGCCCATTGCCCAAGCTAAGGCTTTCTCTTTAATTTCTGCTGCGAGTGCAAGACGTTTTTTCTCACTGAGTTTTTTAGAATCCGCCAAACCAGCAATCGGCTTATTCGGATCTAAGATCACCGCAGCCGTGACAACTGCCCCCACTAAAGGGCCCCGTCCAACTTCATCCACCCCAGCAACTAATTGATAACCTTCAGGATAAACAAAATCAATCATGTCTTTGCTCCAATAAATCAACCACAGCTTGTGCGGCTTGGCTATCCGCATCACATTGAATCAATTTATGCAATTCAGTAAAACGTTGAATTAAAACACTGCGAGATTTGACCGCACTTTCGTCATCACCCAAATACTGAGAAAGTTGTTCTGCTAATTTTTGCGGTTCGCAATCTTCTTGAATCATTTCTGGCACAAGCATTTCATCCGCTAACAAATTGGGCAATGAAATATATTTTGTTTTGACCAATCGTTTTGCCAAAAAATGCGTGAAAGGTTTCATTCGATACCCTACCACCATTGGCGATTTACACAACATCGCTTCAAGTGCAGCGGTACCTGAAGCTAGTAAAGTTGCTTCGGCAGCAATCATCACTTGGCGTGCTTTACCATCAATTAAATGCATATCGAGATCAGGGGCAATCTGAGCCTTTATTTCCTCAAATTGTTGGCAACGTTTTTCATTCACCAAAGGGATTAAAAACTGCAAGTCTGGATATTTTTCTTTTAATAACAAAGCGGTTTTTAGAAATGGTTCAGTAAGAAACCCAACTTCGCTACCACGACTTCCCACTAAAATGGCAAGATAACGTCCTTTTTCATCAATACCTAAGGTCTGGCAAGCTTCCGTTCTATTTGGTTTTAATGGAATCGCATCTGCCATGGTATGGCCAATAAAACGGCAAGGCACATTAAAACGATCATAAAAGGCTTTTTCAAAAGGAAGAAAAGCCAATACTTGATGGGTCGCTTTGGCAATTTTGTAGATACGATTTTGACGCCAAGCCCATACAGATGGGCTCACGTAATGAATGGTTTTAATCCCTTTTTCTTTTAATTTAAGTTCAACGGTAAGATTAAAATCTGGTGCATCAATACCGATAAATACATCAGGTTTAATATCAGAAAGTTGTTCAATGATACTGCGACGAATTTTTAGCAATCGAGGTAAATGTTTAAGTACTTCTACTAGGCCCATGACAGAGAGCTCTTCCATATCAAAAAAGCTTTCAAAACCTTGAGCAATCATTCTCTCTCCGCCAACCCCTACAAACTTAGCTTGCGGATAGTGGCATTTAAGCGCTTGAATGAGACCTGCACCAAGAATATCACCAGACACTTCACCGGCAACAATCGCAATAGTTGGATTTTCTTTAATCATTAAATTTATCCTAAAAAACGACCGCACTTTGAACAAATCATAGTGCGGTCTCTCTGTTATTCATCATTTTCTCTTAATGAGAAAAGAAACGTTAATTAACGAATAATGCCACGGGTAGAACGTTTGAAGAACTCCACAAAGAAACTAATTGCAGATTCAGTTTGTGCAATTTGTTCAATTTCCGGCAATACTTCTTCAAGGGTTTTACCGCTACGGTAAATCATTTTATAAACATTACGGATAGCATGCATGGTTGGTTTATCAAAACCACGACGTTTTAATCCTTCAAGGTTTACACCGAAAGGCTGCGCATGGTTACCTTGAGCCATCACATAAGGCGGCACATCTTGGCTAACCATAGAACCACCACCTAGCATTACGTGCGCACCGACGATCACAAATTGGTGAATCGCAGACATACCACCTACAATAACAAAATCATCTAATTCAACGTGACCTGCAAGGGTTGCATTGTTTGCCAAAATACAGTTATTTTTGATTTGGCAATCGTGGGCAATGTGGACATTGATCATCAATAAGTTGTTGTTACCAATACGTGTTACACCACCACCTTGGATAGTGCCGCGATGAATCGTCACATGTTCACGAATAAGGTTACCATTACCAATAATGGTTTTTGTTGCTTCGCCCTTATATTTTAAATCTTGGTTGACTTCACCAATACTGGCGAATTGATAAATCTGGTTATCTTCACCAATCACGGTGTCGCCTTTCACGACAATGTGAGAATTTAAAACGGTACGCGCTTTAATCTCAACGCTCCCTTCAATAATACAGAAAGGACCGATAACAACGTCTTCGCCAATAACTGCGCCATCAGCAACAAGCGCGGTCGGGTGAATTTTTGCACTTGGGTGGATCATACTTACCCCTTAATTTTCTTTAATTATCGACGAGCACACATTAATTTGGCTTCACAAGCTACTTCACCGTTTACAGTTGCAATACCCGTGAATGCTGTAATACCACGACGTTCTTTAATCACTTGAACGTTCAATTCCATTTGATCTCCAGGTAATACTGGGCGTTTGAAACGCGCTTCATCAATACCTGCGAAATAGAATAATTCGCCACCTTTTAATTCATGAGTTTTAAATGCAAGGATCCCCATTGATTGTGCCAAAGCTTCAAGAATTAACACGCCCGGTAAAATTGGCTCTCCAGGGAAATGACCGGTAAAACAAGGTTCGTTTACACTGATATTTTTAATTGCTTTTAACCATTCGCCTTCTTTGTAGTCTAACACGCGATCCACTAATAAAAATGGATAACGATGTGGCAATAAGGTCATAATTTCTTTTGCTTCAATTACTTTACTTGCTTGATTCTCTGACACGTCTAATACCTTTAAAATAAATAACAATAAAACGCTGGAATTATACGATATTTCTGTATAAAAATAAAACGCACCCTAGGGTACGTTTTAAAATCTTAGCCAAGTTTTTTCTCTAGGGCTTTCAATCGTTTATTCATACCATCAATTCCCAAGGTAAGTGCAGCTGTTTTTCGCCACTCTTTATTGGTTTGTAATGGGATACCCGATGAGTATACGCCAGGCTCAGTAATTGGGCGCATCACCATACCCATGCCAGTCACAGTTACTTTATCGCAGATTTCCATGTGGCCATTGATCACACTTGCTCCACCAATTAAACAATAACGCCCCACTTTTAGACTACCCGCCATAATGACACCGCCAGCTACTGCTGTACCCGTGCCGATATGAACGTTATGCGCAATTTGACAAAGGTTATCAATAATGACGTTATCTTCAATGACTGTCGCGTCTAAGGCTCCACGGTCAATACAGGTACAAGCACCAATTTCGACATTATTACCAATGATCACTTGACCTACTTGTGGAATTTTTATCCAGCGACCTCGATCATTTGCATAGCCAAAGCCATCACTACCAATGACAGCGCCTGATTGAATTAAGCAATTTTGTCCAATTTCTACTTCATGATAAATGCTTACGTTTGCCCAAAGCTGAGTACCCGCGCCAATTTTTGTGAATTTACCTACAAAACAACCTGCACCAATAACCACGTTATCGCCTAATACAACACCTTCTTCAATGACGGCATTCGCACCAATTGATACATTTTCGCCAATTGAAGCTTTTTCAGAAATAACCGCACTTGGGTGGATATTTTGAGCCGCTTTCGGGGTAGTGTCCATATATTGAGCTAATAGTGCATAAGCAACATAAGGATCTTTAACGATAAGTAAATTACTTTCAGGTGAGCAAAATTCCACATCCGCTTCTGACACGACAAGAATACCAGCTTTAGATTCAGCTAATAAAGGGCGAAATTTTGCATTAGAAATGAAGGTCAGTTGGTTAGGTTCTGCTTTTGATAGTGCGGCAATATTATTAACGACAACGTCGGCGTTACCGCGAAGGGTACCGCCGACTTTTGTTGCTAATTCCTGTAAAGAATAGGATTTTTGCATTATGAAAACCTATTATTTTTTCTCTTCAGTTTTTGCTGGCGCTGCTTTTTCAGTTGCTGGAATAGATTTTAATACTTCTTCAGTAATATCTTTACCATCTACTGCAAATACTACAGAGTTAGCATCTAAAACATAAGTATAACCTTTTGCTTTTGCTAAGTTATTAGTTGCAACTTGAATGCTTTCCAATAATTTACCACGCTCTTCAGTTTGACGTTTTTCGTTTAACTCTTGGAATTCTGCCACTTTTTTATCTTGCTCTTCCATTAATTTATTCAATGCCGCTTCTTCATCTGAACCAAATTTAGTGATTTCTTCTTGGCGTTTTTGGATTTCAGCTTATTGTAGTTCTCGCGCTCAAGAACGCCGCATTTCTGCCTCAGTCCGGATGCTTGGTCAATAGACACACCGTCTCGACAGATGCCCCGCATTCGTCAAATTGCGTGAGCACCTTTTGCTCAATGGGAAACTTATACGCAATCGCCTTTACAAAGCGTTTCTGCGTCTTTTGCTCCTCACGCGGGAACAACTCAACCTCGGAAATCAGGTATTTCTTGGCAACTACCGCCTCTTTCAGCGTGGGCTGGCTGCCCGAAAAAGTAGTCAAGCCCATAAATTCTTTCTCTGCGTCGGCACGTGTGTAAACCACCTCTGCCGTCGTCTGCCCATGAATGGCATAGTGGATTTTGTTCTGGATTTTTCTGAAAAACTGAACGGAGATTTCCGCCTTGGGGTCATAATCAATGCTGGTGGCTTAGATTTCAAGTACCTGACGGTAAAACACCTTTTCGGAAGCACGGATGTCGCGGATGCGCTCCAACAGTTCCTTGAAATAGCCACCGCCGCCCAGATTTTTCAGACGCTCATCGTCCAGCGCAAAGCCTTTTCGCATATACTCCTTTAAAATCCCCGTTGCCCAGATACGGAACTGCACGCCGCGCTGGGATTTCACACGGTAGCCGACGGAAATGATGACATCGAGATTATAGTAATCCACCTGATAGGTTTTGCCGTCAGCGGCAGTTGTTGCAAAATTTGCAACAACTGCTTCCCGCTTCAATTCGCCCTCAGTGAAAATGTTCTTGATATGTCTGGAAATGGTAGATTTGTCACGCTGAAACAGCTCCGCCATCTGGTCAATGGACAGCCAAACGGTATCGCCATCGAAGGTCGTTTCGATCTTTGTCAAACCGTCCTCTGTGGTATAAATCAGCATTTCAGAATTGTTCTGCTCATTCTCCCAGCGTTCCTTGGTCACTTCACCTCGTTTTCTGCCATTGCAGGAGCTTTTGCTCCTGCAATGGCGGTTTGGACGCTTATTTCATGATAATTATATCATGCCGCTTTCGCGGGCTCAATATCGTTTTCGTGAATCATCTCATCTGCCCCGTCTTTTTCAGGCACGGCTTCCTCTATGACG
>ENA-UEQX01001022-UEQX01001022.1-human-gut-metagenome-genome-assembly--contig:-NODE-1022-length-17753-cov-156.800238_pt1 | contig 17753 bp, 19 predicted proteins | sample MGYA00242952_ERZ507952 | MGnify/ENA primary metagenome ERZ507952 (study PRJEB26167, sample SAMN06115425) | human gut metagenome | host: Homo sapiens | place: China:Sichuan | collected 2015-04-07... | reverse complement strand
TATATAGACTTATGGATAAGAAAATTATAACCGTGACATCGCCTCTGTTGCCCAATCTCGACGATTTCACGGCAGAACTTAAGAAGATTTGGGACAGAAAGTGGATTACCAACAACGGCAGTTACCATCGAGAACTGGAGAAGGAACTTGCCGCCTACCTTAAGGTGCCATACGTGAGCCTCTTTACCAATGGAACCCTGCCATTGCTCACCGCCATCCAGGCACTTCGCATTACGGGCGAGGTCATCACCACACCTTATAGTTTCGTGGCTACCACCCACAGCATCTGGTGGAATGGCTGCAAGCCAGTCTTCGTTGACATCGACCCTGCCACTGGCAATCTCGACCCCAACAAGATTGAGGCTGCCATCACCCCTCGCACTACAGCCATCATGCCTGTGCATGTTTATGGCAAGCCATGCGATACCAAGGCTATCCAAGACATCGCTGACAAGTACGGCTTGAAGGTGATTTACGATGCCGCCCATGCCTTCGGTGTGGAGGTGAACGGCGAGAGCATCCTCAACGCTGGTGACATCTCCACGTTGAGTTTCCATGCCACCAAGGTATATAACACCATTGAGGGCGGTGCGATGATCATGCACGATGAGAAGACCAAGCAGCGCATCGACTACTTGAAGAATTTCGGTTTTGCAGGCGAGACCACTGTTGTCGGTCCTGGCATCAACAGTAAGATGGACGAGATGCGTAGCGCCTATGGTTTGCTGAATTTGAAGCAGGTAGATGCAGCCATCGAGGCACGTCATCAGGTAGCCATCAAGTATCGAGAGGCATTGCGCCCAGTTGAGGGTATTACCTTCTTCGATGATATGTCTGGCGTGAAGCACAACTACAGTTACTTCCCAATCTTCGTGGATGCGGAGAAATACGGCATGATCCGTGATGAACTCTATGCCAAGATGAAGGCAGCGAATGTCTTGGGACGCCGCTATTTCTATCCATTGATCAGCGAGTTCTCCACCTATCGTGGTTTGGAGAGTGCGGCACCAGAGAATCTGCCTAATGCGCATAAGATGGCGAATAGCGTGATTTGTCTGCCAATGCACCATGCGCTAAGCGATGAGGATGTGCAGAGAACGCTGGAGTGCATAGTAAAATAGATAGCTTAAAATAGTATAAATAATAACAGAAAAGAAACAGAGATACAAGAAATAGTCGTATATTTGCAAAAAAATATTTGATTATGGCATACAAGGCATTAGACATAGCGAAAAAACTGATATGTTTGGCTCAAAATGATGAGCCAAATGGAGGCGAACTTCTTACAAATCTTAAGTTACAGAAGTTGCTTTATTATCAGCAGGGATTCCATTTGGCATTCTTCGGCACTCCTCTTTTTGAAGAGCCTGTAGAATCTTGGATGTATGGTCCAGTTGTGCCTAGTGTTTATGATGAGTATTCCAAGTATGGGTCGGCTTCTCTTCCAGTCACGACACAGGCGATAACGCTAACGGATGACGAAGAGAAACTTTTCAATGAGGTATTTGATGCATATCGTGAGTTCTCTGCTATTGGACTGATGAACAAAACTCATTCAGAACGTCCATGGATAGAGGCTGTTCCTCATGATAGGGGAACTGTCATTGCCCAAGATAGCATGAGAGCTTACTTTTTGACTCAAATTCAATAAAAGAAAAATATGGCGAAGAATTTCTCTTTCAAAAAGTCAAAACCGCAGAAAGGTGAGATAGGCAAGTCTTCTGAAAAGATAGTTTTTGGCTTTTCTGAGATTCGTCCATATAGCTATGTGGATAGCCATAATGATTCAAGTTTCTTCATATCCTTTTTGGATAGATTGAAGAAACTGAGCTCTATTGATTGGAATACAGCGAATACTTCTGGTCGTCATTCTTTTGGCATGGAGAAAATGTATGTTTGTGATATGACGAAAGCTGCACAAACTCATGTGCCAGAAGGTATGGAAAGCCTTTTGGTATTTCGTGCTACTGGCGACAATCATGTCTTTTTAGGGTACAGGGAAGATAACATATTCCAGGTTATCTTTATTGAGTACCAATTTGGTGATGTGTATAGCCACAACCACTAAACAAAATACGATTCTTATTTTAAGTATGTCTTGTTTCATAAAAATATTTCTTTTATGATACAAGTTTCAGAAATTTCAAAGACTGTTCAACCATCTTTGACCAGGGCTTTGTTCAACATGGCGAAGGAGTATTCCGATGTCATTGATTTCACCTTGGGTGACCCAGATGTGCAACCTCACCAAGCTATCAAGGATGCAGGTTGTGCTGCCATTCAAGCAGGCAAAACTCGATACTCCCAGAATGCCGGACTCTTACCATTGCGTGAGACAATTACGCAATATTACAAGCGCACGGAAGGGTTTGAGTACAACCCTCAGACGGAAGTCATTGTGACGGTGGGAGCCATGGAAGGTCTTTACTTGGCATTGTTGTCATTGCTCAACCCAGGAGACGAGGTCATTATCCCTGCTCCTTATTATGTCAACTATGTACAGATGGTGAACCTTTGCCATGCAAAAGCCGTAGTTGTTGATAATCCAGAAGCGGAGGAGTTGAGTTTCTCCATTGCTGATGTGGAAAATGCCATCACACCAAAGACAAAGGCAATCATCATCAATACACCTTCCAATCCATCGGGAAGAATTATCCCACACGGCAAGATTCAAGCCTTGGCAGAGTTAGCCAAGAAACACGACCTTGTGGTCATTTCCGATGAGGTCTATAAGTGCTTGATATATGACAATGCCAACTTCAAGAGTATTGTTGCCATAGATGGGATGCGAGAGCGCACCATTTTGGTCAACTCCCTGTCGAAGGAGTTCTGCATGACAGGTTGGCGAATCGGTTATGTGTTGGCACCAGAGGAAGTGATTGCCACCATGACCAAGCTTCAGGAGAATGTCGTGGCTTGTGCTCCGCTTCCTTCTCAATATGCTGCTATAGAGGCATTGAGTGGAAAAGAGAACTATTCAGAAAATATGGTCAAAATTTTTACTTCACGAAGAAACACTCTTGTTCAAGGAATACAGGCATTGCCGTTACTACGATGCACTGCTCCTCAGGCTACATTCTATTTAATGGTTGACATCTCTGCTACAGGCTTTACATCGTATGACTTTGCTGTTGCTCTTTTGAAAGCTCAGCAGGTTGCTGTTGTTCCTGGTGTTGCTTATGGCAAGAGTTGTGATAAGTATATTAGAATTGCTTTCACTCTCGAAGAGGACAAGATAAAAGAAGGTGTTCGAAGAATAGGAGAATTTATAAAAAGTTTAGAAAAATGAAGAAACTCTTGATGCTTGGCGGAAGTCTTTATCAGACTTACGCAATAAAGGAGGCAAAACATTTGGGTTATTATGTCATTTCATGTGATTATTTGCCAAGTAATCCAGGACATAAGTATGCTGATGAATATTATAATGTAAGTACTACGGATAAGGAAGCTGTTCTGAAACTTGCAAAGGATTTGCAAGTAGATGGAGTAGTGGCTTATGCTTCTGATCCTGCAGCGCCTACGGCCGCCTACGTTTGCGAACAATTAGGTTTGCCTACTTCCCCATTTAAGTCGGTCGAAATTCTTTCCAACAAAGATTTGTTCCGTCAGTTCTTACAGGACAAAGGATTTAATTGTCCTAAGGCAATGGGCTTTACTACTTATGAGGATGCTCTTGCTCATATTGATGAGTTTAAACTTCCTGTTATGGTAAAACCTGTTGATTCATCAGGTAGTAAAGGTATAAATAAAATGACCGATAAATCACAGCTGAAAGCCTTTGTTGAGGATGCACTCAACTATTCGAGAGGTAAGCGATTCTTGATTGAGGAATTTATCGTAAAGAAAGGCCATCAGATTTCTGGAGATGCTTTTTCGGTAGATGGTAAACTTGTATTTCATTGTTTGGGTAATGAGTTTTATGACCCAAATTGTGATAAGGACTTTGCTCCTTTAGGAGAATGCTGGCCTTTCCAAATGGATCATAAATATATAGAAGATTTGGAAGAACAACTCCAAAGATTGATGACTCTTCTCGATATGAAGAGCAATGCTTATAATGTAGAGGCAATTGTAGGAGAAGATGATAAGGTTTATCTTTTGGAGTTAGGTGCCCGTTCAGGCGGTAGTCTTATCCCTCAGGTTACCAAATATGCTACAGGTGTTGATATGGTAACATGGGTCGTACAGGCAGCAGCTGGTGATACGATTGATTTATCTGTATTGCAGGGGAAGAAGGAGATGCCAATAAAAGGTTATTGGTCTAATTATATGGTTCATTCTAATGCTACAGGAAAATTCCAGAGCATAAAATTTGATGAGGAATTTGAGAAAAATCATCTTGTAGAATTTGTAAATGACTTACATGTTGGTGATGAAGTACATCGCTTTCGAGATGCTCAAGATTGCATAGGCGAGTTTATTCTTAAGTACAAAAATATGGACGAAATGTTTGATGTAATTAAGAATATAGAAAGTAAGATAAATGTAATAGTTCAATAAGTTATGAAAAATTTGGTAATAGTTGGAATATCTGATACTGCTGATAGAATAGCTCGCTTTGTAGAAAGATATTCTTTATATAATATTATTGGCTGTACTGTGAATAAGGAGTATGTTCCGGAAAGCGGTATAGCTGATGTGGGGGGGCAAAATAGAAAAGTTTTTCCTTTAGAAGAACTTGATAAATTCATAGATAAAGAAAACGATCTTCTTTTTGTGGCAGTTTTATGGAATCGCCTGAATGCCGATCGTCGTTATCTGTATGAAAAAGTTAAATCGATGGGATATCATTATGCCAATATCATTTCGCCAACGGCTTGTGTCAGAGGAGAAATTAAGGGTGATAATTGTTGGATATGTGATGGCGTTGTAGTTCAAGAACAAGTGAAATTGAGTAATGATATATTTGTTATGGATAATGCTATAGTTGGGCATAAAACCATAGTTTCTGATCATGTATTTATAGCAATAAAAGCCACAGTATGTGGTTCTGTTACCATTGGTGAACAAAGTTATATAGGTGCGAATGCCACAGTTTTTGATGAAGTCAAAATTGGAAAGAAATGTTTGATTGGTGGAGCTACTATTGTGAAGAGAAATGTTCCAGATTGTTCTGTTGTTAAGATTCCGAATGACACGATGATCATCAAACAATATCCAGAAGATGCCATAGAAAATAAGTGGCAAGCACACCATAATGTTAGATAGTAATGAACATAAAAATACAAGATAATTCGTTTTTGTCAAAAGATGAGTTTTTTCTTTTGATGAAAAAAGCAGATAAATTATTTACCCCCCCCATATCGGAGGTGATTGACTTAGAGGTATATAGTGAAAAAGTTTATACTTATGCAAGTTTTGTGGTGTGTTATGATGAGAAAAAAATAAATGGATTCATAGCATTCTACAGAAATATAACAGAAAAGCAATTATACATAACTTTAATATGTGTTGATAAAGTTTGCCAACAACAAGGAGTAGGTAGCAAAATGTTTGAAGTCTTATTTTCTTTGAAAAAAGACGGATTTTGTAGCGTTGGCTTGGAGGTTGTAAAGACAAATCTTAACGCATATCATTTTTATAAACATCACGGATTTATAGAACTGGAGGATAGAGGCAAGAAGTTCTTGATGCACAAAGAGCTATAAGAACACAATCATTGCTTCTACTTCCAATAAATAAAGAAGCAATGAAGAAAGTAATGATTATTGGTGCTACAGGTTCATGTGGCTCATACACTGCATTAGGTTTGCAGGAAAGAGGATACAATGTTGTAGCTGTGGCTCATCGTCCAGATGATAATGGATTTTTTGAGGAGAAAGGTATCCCTTATTTTTCAATAGACTTGAAGGATAAGACAACATTTGAGCAGTTGCCTAAGGATATTGATGTTGTCCTGCATTTCGCAGGAGCAATGCCTGCAAAAATGAAAGGCTATAATCCATACGAGTATGTGGATAGTATCATCACAGGTACACTCAATGTGTTGGAATGGATGCGAGAGATTGGGTGCAAGAAAATCATTTTCGCACAATCTATAGCAGATATTCTTTATAAGTTTGGAACAACAGAGCCGATAGATGATGATGTGGAACGTAAATTTCCTTTGGCAACTGACCATTCCGTCTATTCTATTTGTAAGAATACTGCAGTGAATATCATAGAGCATTATCATGCACAGTATGGTTTCCAACGATTTATAGTACGCCTTCCTACTATTTATTGTTATAAGCCAAGTCCTTTCTACAATGTGAATGGAGAAAAGAGATGGTTAGGATGGCGTTACATCATAGACCAAGCTATGAAGGGGAACACCTTGGAAGTCTGGGGTGACCCAAAGGCAACAAAAGAGATGGTATATGTTGGTGATTTCGTCAATATGATGGAATGCTGTATCAAGGCAGAGCCTGATGGTGGTGTTTATAATATGGGATGTGGTCATCCAGTTTCCATCGAATACCAAATCAAGAAGATTGCAGAGATATTCAATGGTGACAAGAAGTCGGGCATTGTCTATAAGCCAGAAAAGCCATCTTCACCTCAGTTCGTATTGAGTATAGAGAAGTCTCGCCGAGAACTAGGCTATGAGCCAAAGTATGACTTTGAAGCTTTCTTGAAAGCATTCAAACATGATATGGAAACAGAGCCTATGGCTAAGATTTGGGGAAGGAAAGAAGATTACATGTAATGATCGTTGAGGTTTCTTTCTGTTGATTAAAAAATAAGAAATTATGGATATAATAATTAAATCTCATTTTACTGACTTTAAAAGTCAATATGGGTATGAAGACAAAAATGAGTCTGAAGCTTTTGAATTGTTTTGTATTTATTGTGTTGCTTCAAAATATATTAAACAAGAAAGTATAACAACTAATATCCTAGAAGATATAAATATTGGAAATGGAGGTGATTGGGGGATTGATGGGCTTATAATATTGGTAAATGGACAGGTAGTGTTTAATAAGGAGATCGTTGATGATTTACTTAAAGCCAATGGTTCGTTGTCAGTTCAAATCATTCTTATCCAAGCAAAAACTTCAACATCATTTAAGGTTGCAGAGTTAGGACAGACGCTTGAAGGTGCACAGAATATCTTGCGTGAAGTGCGAGATGAAATATGTGACAAACAATTGCCTAAATGTAATGAGGACTTGAAAAGAAATCGAGAGTTAATCAAATATTTGTACTCAAAATGTGCATATTTTAGAGATGGAATAAATCCTAAAATGAACATTTTTTATATAACATGCGGAGCATATGAATCTCAAAGCGATTTTGTTTCTAAACAGATCTCTGCCAAGGAAATTGCTGAAGCTACAGATTTGATAAGTGATTATAATTGTCAATTATTAGGTAGTCGAGAGATCGTAAATTTATATAAAGAAACAAAGAAAAGAAATGAAGTCAGTTTAAGAATAGAGCAAAAACTCTCTTTGCCAGAAGTGCCAAGAATCGAGGATAGTTATCTGTGTTTGTTACCCTTCAATGAATTGTGCAAATTGTTTATAGATGCAGATGGTAATTTGATTAATGATGTCTTCTATGACAATATTAGAGCTTTTCAAGGTGACAATACGGTAAATAGGAAAATGAAAGAATCTATAAAATCGGGAAATATAGATTTGTTTGCTGCTATGAATAATGGAATAACTGTCATCTGTCGTAAATCGAAGGTTACGGGGCTAAGTATGAACCTCTCAGATTTTCAAATCGTCAATGGCTGCCAAACTTGTAACATCCTATATTTATGTAAGGAAGTAGATGGCATTGAAAGATTGAAAGTAGCTGTAAAAATCATAGTTTCATCAGACAAAGAGATTCGAGATAAAATAATAGTAGCAAATAATAGTCAAACGGAAGTAAAGCAGGAGCAGTTGGTTTCTTTATTGGAAACTCAAAAGCAGATAGAGGATTATTACAATGCGCAAAATGAATTCGAAAAACTCTATTATGAGAGAAGATCAAAGCAATATAAAAATGGTAATGTTCAGGTTCCTCAATATAAGGTCATTACAATTCCAAATCAGATTCAGTCTTTTGTAAGCATGATGATGGGGGAGCCAGACAAGGTTTGTGGATATTATGGTAGTATAGTTGAGGAATTTGAGAAAACAGGGCGCAAAATATTTGCTAGTGATACCAAACCAGACTTGTATTATACTTGTGCTTTGGCTTCCTATAAAATGGGTCAAGCATTTAATTACGCATGGATACCAAGACAATATAAGAAAATAAAGTTTCACGTTTTGTTGGCTTTTAGATTAATGTGTGAGTCAATGCCGATTCTTCAATTTAATAGTAATAGAATCTAAGCCTATTGTGAACATCTTTGTGGTATTTTATGCGATTCAAAAAAATGCAAAGAGGGATTTGAAGCAGCGATTAAACTTATAGACTATGTGCTTAAGCGTACTCCAATAGATAGGGATAGATTAGATTCTCAGTTTACAAAAAAACTCGTTAAAACTGCATTTTTGTTAAATCAGCGTAATCATAATTAATAGGTTGTAATGATGCTATGTAATAAAAGCGCATAAGTTTAATTTGTATAATTATGCCGACAGCAACTATTTTAAAGGTTATTTCAAGAGAAGAAATTCTCTCTTTGTTTGCTTTTGTTCAAGACAAATTGCTTAGTCCTAAGTATTATGGCTTGAATGAAGCAAACAAGGTGGTGAAGTACGATATAGCAGAGCGTATGCAACAGGCGGAAAAACGCTTGTTAGCTTACGATTCAGATGTGCTTACAATCGACAATGACGTGAAGTCTCCAGATACAATACTGCGTGATTGGAGAATCTTTGATCGCAATTTTGAGGGTAAAGTTTCGGATACTTATAAGCAGAGCTACAACCTTTTGATAGGTGAGACACTTGCGTTAGTCAAAAGCCTAATGTCATTGCCTATTGAGAGTAAACCAATGGATGAATTGCCATCAAAAGCCGCCGATAAGGAAGGAGTCGAAGAAAAATTGTCACGCTTGACGAAAGCACGCGAGTCTTTGAAAAAGGAAATCGAAAGGCAAGAGGTGAAAGCCCCCAAAGACGAACTGTATATTCAAAGCTTGAATGCTCAACTTAGAAAGATGGATTCTGAGTATATCGCTACACTAGAGTCGAAAAAGAAAATTACTTCTGATCAAGTAGTGGGGCAGAATATTTCCAATGAAGTGACAGAGGCTTTTGAGAATTTGAAAGCTTACACGTCAGTAATTGAGGATGAGCGAGGGCGAGCAAAATTGGAATATTACATTTTCCTTGTTAGTATTCCAGTCTTGATTCTGGCATTTGTCGCTCTATATGGATTCTTTATTCATGATTTGGCTTCACATCGAACTGAATTTTCTGAATTTCTAGATTTTCTTCCTTATACGGCTGCTGTACCATTCTTCATAGCTTTGTTATGGTTATGTGTGTATCTGAAGGATAGGGCGAGTAAAATCTCAATCGAGTTGAGTACAAGACTGTTCAATATCCATTATCTTGAAGGGCTGATGCAAATGTCAAACTCTTTGTCTATCAGCCCAGAAGAGTCGATTAAAAGATTGGACAAGACGATGAATATGCTGGTGGATAACTACCTGGCGCAAGTGAAGGACAACCATGTCACCGAAAATGACATAGAAAAGTTGGAAATGACAGAACTAAAGTCCAATCCGTATTGGAAAATATTGCAAGAAATTAAAAGTCTAATAAAATTGATCAAACAATGACACAGGAACAATATAAGTCAATGATAGCTATGTTGATAACAGCTACATTAAGTAAGAAAATTACATGGGAAGAGAATGAAGGTACATTCTCGACATATGTTAATGGATGTGGGATTAGATTGTGGTCTTCGTATGATTATTCTATCGATACCTCCTCTTATACACTTCAACTCTCTAATTGTGAAGATGTTGTTTTTGAAACATTTACTTATTCAGAAAATGTGAATGTTGATGAATATCAGCAGTTGAATGATCTGTATAATAGCATCCGTGATGTCAACTATAGAATATCAGAGTCAGAAAAGTGCATATTGGATGCTCTAAAGGAATTGACAAAACCAGATTATGATTTGCCATTCTAGGGATATGATCTCTTAATGTAATTCTCGTTATTTGGGCGATATGCATCCTTTTCAGTTTTAATCAATATTGTTAGCAGATATGTATTATCATTCATAAGTGATGAAAGCCAAACAGAAACATCATTCTCATAAGCAAGTTCTTCTTCGTCAGAAAGCTATAATGAAGCAGATAAAAAGGAGAAATGACTTTTTAAGGAGAAAAAATATCACAAGGTATAGAGGTAGAATAGTCCGAGCTATTCCTGCATATACCGATGACGAAGGTAGATTAGTTACAGTGGCACAACTACCAAAAGTTTTTTCAATAAATAATTTGGAAGAATGTATAAAATTTACAAATCAAGTGACTGTAGGCGTTGCTGATGACAAACTTATAGATATAATATATTTTGATTTGTCGGAAATCGAAAAAATAGATTATCTTGGAATTTGTTTTGTACTATCTTTGGCAAACAAGTTGGTTGGACGTAGTGTTTCTACAAATGGGAATTATCCCAAGAAAAAAGAGGCGCGCCAATTTATAATAAATTCAGGATTCTGTGAATTGGTATCAACGAATGTTAGAAAATCTTTGGATAATATACCTAAAAATATTTTATATACAATTGGTGGAAATTTTGTCTATAATAAAAAAATAGGTTCTTCTATACAAGAAACCGTTTTTCGACTAACTGGGCAAAAAGGTCATTATGCGCCTGTGTATGAAAACATGTTGGAGATATGTGCAAATTCGGTAGAGCATGGTAATAGTCGAGTTTGTGATAAGAACTGGCTAGTCTCAATTTCATTTACTGACGATTATGCTCTTTTTATTCTTATGGATAATGGTGATGGAATTTTGAGAACACTGAAACGTAAAACTAGGGAACTTTTTGAAGATTTGGTCTTGTTTAAGTCAGATGGAGAAGTCCTTAAAGGAGTGTTTAATAAAAAATATCAGTCGGAAACAAAAGAAATCAATAGACATAAAGGCTTACCCAATATATTGAATTCATTTAGAAATGGCTACATTGATGAACTAATAGTCATAACCAACAAGGTTTTCTATATCTTTTCTGAAGAAAAATATATAAAGCTAAAAAATGAATTTAGAGGCACAGCCTATTTATGGAAAGTAACAAAAGGTAATATAGAAAAGTACAATCATGGAAATTAATGTTTTGGATTTTACGGAATACCCTGGACCTCGTTATCGTAGGCAAGGAGCGTCTTCAGGAGAAGAATATTATGTCACTGTGTTGAATCAAGCTTTTGCTGAATGTTATAAAAAAAATGAAGAATTAGTGGTATGTTTAGATGGAACGGCTGGTTATCCTTCTTCTTTTTTGGATGAAGCGTTTGGGGAACTAGTGTATGATTTTACAAAGGACATTGTAGAATCTCTATTGGTTATAATAACACAGAGATTTACACGTCATTTGGATATGATACATAATGAAACTTTTCCTCAATGGGAAAAAAAACGAATAGATAGAAAAGGGGTTGTAAGATCTATGAGTAACTGTCGTTTGTTTTATTTGGAAGATAAAGAACTAAAGGAAAAGTGTATATAATGACGTTCTCAGATTTTATATCGACAATAGGTATAATAACCTCTATTGTCTTCGGATTCTTTATATCTCATTGGTGTTCTATAAAAGATTCTCGAACGAGATTGTTGAAAGATTATTATATAGAACAAGTTAAAGCTATTAAAGGTCGTTCAGATAAGCTCTTCCATCAAGTTGCGTGGGGAAAAAGTTCTGCGAGAAAAATAGTCCGATGGTATGAACACATCTGTTTGGATATCGATGCAATAGATAAGGGAATGCGTAAGGTCTTAGATATACACATGATGCCTTTTGGAGATAACTTGTCTAAGAAGTATCAAGAGATTACGTTCTGGGAGGACTTCAATGATCAATATTCTAATAGCCATTATCATCCGACAACTGAGCATACACAAAGACTTTTAGTAATGTTATCTGAAATAGATGATTTTTTGAATGTCTATATTGAGCACGTGAATCAGTCTAACAATTTTTCTATATGGACTGTACAATGGAGAAAAATTCAACAAAATAAAAGCTTTTATTCCGAAAGAGGTGCTTCTGCTCCTTGGTTTAGGGCTTTTGGGGAACGAATAGGCAAACACTTTTGGGAATTATCTTTTTGTGCAACTGTAGTTTGTGGGTGTTTCTATATATATAGTCATTTGAAGGAAGAAGAGAAAACTGAAAAAATAGCCCCTCCTTTATTGGAAATTGCTTCTAAGCAAGACTCAATATACAAGGCAATATTAGAATTAAAAGAAAAGTATAGTCCTGTTGAGGTTCACACAAAGTCATTTAATAATTCGTCTTTTTTCTCTGCGGACCATGTTGATTCTTTTGAGGTTAAAGTGTATTGAGGGAAATAAAAAAATGGTATATCACCATTATTTCAGAATTATGGAAACAATGATATACTTTGAAAAAGTGTGGAGAAGTGTCTTTCTTACCTTGAAGAAAACAAGATTGAGCGTGTGTTTTCAAAAATTAAGCAAATTGAATATTTTGAGTTAATTCGATAAATTCAAGTTTTTCGTGTTATTTTTTTGTATAAAAACTTATGGTATTTAAAATATTTCGTTTTCTTGACAAAATTTTTACAATATTACTAACAGCATTGTTGTGGTATTTGCAAGAATACGAATCTGATAGTCCTCGCCCTTTTACAAAATTCTTAGCACAGCATGAGTTTGATGTAGCATTGTATGGTTTGTTGATAACTTTACTGATTGCGATTCAAAGATTTGAAGATGAAATACAATAAATGGATAAACACAATAGCAGCCAGTACATTTGGAGTTTTGTTGATTCATGCAAATAGTGACACTATGAGGCAATGGCTATGGAGAGATACACTACAAAATGCAGAGCAATTTTATATATCTTATGCATGTATTCATGCAATGATATCTGTAATAACTATTTTTGCGATTTGTATTGCGATTGATTATATACGAATTCATACTTTAGAAAAGTGGATGTTTATAGTAATAGATAAATATCTTGCAAAGTACAAATTAAAATAATATTTTAATGGAAGATAATTTAAAAGGTAAAACAAAAAAGGGATTGTATTGGCGATTTTTTGATCAGTTTGCTAATTACGGAATGCAATTTTGTGTAGGTATTGTGATGGCGCGTTTATTGTCGCCATCAGATTATGGAATAACAGCATTGCCTGCTGTCTTTATGCTGGTTGCAGGAACAATACAAGATGGTGGCTTGGGAAGTGCATTGATAAGAAAACCAGATTTGGATGAGAGGGATTTATCAACCTCTTTCTATTATAGTATTTGTGTAGGAATATTCATGTATATAGCCCTATTTTTTGCAGCTCCTTGGATTGCAGATTTCTATAATACCCCTGTCCTAATCCCCCTTATTCGAGTAACAGCATTGTCATTCTTATGGGGTCCATTAAATACCCCTCAAGGTGTGCTGATGAAGAAAAAACTTAATTTTAAAACTCCAGCAAAAATATCTGTTGCTACAAAAGTGTTTTCTGCGATTGTAGGAATTGGTCTGGCTTTTTGTGGTTATGGTTTGTGGGCTTTGGTAATATCTGGAGTTCTTTCAGGTTTGTTTAGTACTATACTAAATTGGTTGGCGGTAAGGTGGATTCCAAAGACTGGTTGGTCTAAGGATTCTTTCAAATATTTATGGGGATTTGGAAATAAAATGATGTTGTCAGGAATGCTCGATACACTATATAATAATATAGCCCCAATATTTATAGGTAAGTATTATTCCCCTGCCCAGTTGGGTGTCTATAATCGGGCTCAAGGTTATGCAGCAATGCCTTCCCAGAATGTGACAGGTGTAATTGCCAATGTTTCCTTCCCGGTATTGAGTCAAATTCAAGATGATGATGAACGTTTGGCTTATAATTATCGACGAATGCTGAAGGTATCAGCTTTCGTTATATTTCCAGTTATGCTAATGTTGTCAGCTTTAGCTCGTCCATTGGTAATCACCATGATTACAGCAAAATGGGAGGCTTGTATCATCTTGTTGCAAATTATCTGTTTTTCAATGATGTGGTATCCAATTCATGCCATCAACTTAAATCTTCTTCAGGTGAAAGGGCGTTCTGATTTATTTCTTAGATTAGAGATCATCAAGAAAGTGCTGGGTTTGTCAATTCTTGTTATAACTCTGCCACTCGGGTTGGTTTATTTCTGTTTGGGAAATATTGTTTCTTCTATGTTTTCTCTCGTTATCAATACCTATTATACAGGCAAACTTATCAATGTTGGCTATCTTAAGCAGATGAAAGATTTGCTTCCTATATTTGGATTAAGCCTCTTCATGTGGCTTTGTATTCATGGCATAAATTATTTTATCCCCAATATGTTGCTTCAAATATTTGTAGGTGGTTGTGTGGGTCTTATTATATATCTTGGAGTAGCTTTTCTGTTTAAGTTTGATGAGCTGAAGGATGTAAAATATTTGCTCCAAAGAAAATCGTAGAAAATCTTTATAAATATACTGTTGAGTAGAAGAAGATTTGGGAGCGTAAGTGGATAACCAATAGTTGTAGTATTTTGTACGTTGTTCTATTCAAAGGTGTCATAAGTATATTGGGGTGTAAACTTAGACATAATAATAAAGGTAATAAAATGGATGATATTTTTGATTTATCAATTTCTGAGAAAGAAAAAGATTTTGTAAAATATGGATTTAAGGCAGATTTAAGTATTTCAGTTGATATACTTGAAGAATTCTCTAATTTCCCATATATAGGTTCATTGGTAAAATTGGGTCTGTTAGGCAATAAGTATGCGGAATATCGCTTCATTAAAAAAGCTTCTAAATTTCTCAAAAAAGATATAGAAATTCCACTTGATAAGAAAAAACAATTTCTGTCAAATCTGAAGTCTAAGGATCGTAAACGTATATATGATTATATAATGGAGTATTTGCTTCGAGCAGAAGATGATGAAAAAGCAGAATTGATGGGTTTTGTTTATGAAGAATGCGTCTATGGCAGAATTGACAATATGATGCTATTAAGATTATGTTCTATCATAGATAGGGCCTTTCTTTATGACCTATTGGAATTACCTAAATATATGGAAGAAAATTCTGACGATAGTGATGCTGCTTACAATTTTATAAATTTAGGTTTAATAGATAATTACGTAGGTGGCGTATGGAAGGATATGCCCTCTTTTCAATTAAATAATCTCGGACACAGACTATATGATATCTTGAATAGAAATAATTGGTTTGATAATCATTTGAGTATATAATTATTTTCGAAATAATATGGAACAAAATTTTAAAAGACAGCAACCATTAATGGTTACAATTCGCTGCATAGCATACAACCAAGAAGCATACATTCGTGACTGCTTGGAAGGCTTTGTGATGCAAAAGACAAACTTTAGATTTGAGGCGATTGTACATGACGATGCCTCGACGGATGGGACGGCTGAAATTATCAAGGAGTATGCAGAGAAGTATCCAGACATCATCAAGCCGATATTAGAAACAGAGAACCAGTATTCTAAACATGATGGTTCCCTTAGGAGAATTATGGATGAGCACACTCATGGTAAATATGTGGCATATTGTGAAGGAGATGATTATTGGATAGACCCTTTAAAGTTGCAGAAACAGGTGGATTTCCTGGAGTCTCATCCTGACTATAGTATGTGTTGGACTAATGCTTTTAAAGAATTTATTAATGGCAGAGAGGCTTTTGATTGTTATCCCGAAAGCTGTCAGTCTCCAATGGAAGATATCATAGAGCGAGGTGGTGGATTCATTCCAACTTGTTCTATTGTTTTAAGAAAACAAGTTCTTGATAAAATGCCATACAAAATGAGAACTTTTTTTGTCGGAGATTACCCTCTTCAAATGTGGTGTGGATGGTCAGGAAAATGTTGGTATTTAGAGAAGCCTTTTGCTGTATATAGATTAATGTCTCAAGGTTCTTGGACTCAAAAAAATTATAGTCAAAAAAATATGACTGTTTTTTGGCGTAATTTTAATGGGGAAAAGAAAATAATTGATGTTTGTAATCAAATATTTAAATTTCAATATAATGAGTCTTTTGAGAAACATGCAGCTAAAAACTTATATAATCTTTGTATGATTTATAAACAATATAAATTAGCAGTTCCATATTTGGTATTAAGGAAAAAATATGGTTATCATGTGGGTAAGGCTGAATTGATGTATATTAAAGGGTATCCTTTTCTTGGAAAAATATTAGAAGTGTGTATCAAAGTTAAATACTTAGTGAAAAATTATTATGGACGTTTCAATCATAATACCGGCATATAATGTGGCTCCTTACATTTTAGAATGTTTGGAAAGTGTTGCCTCACAAACTTACCAAGGAGTGATAGAATGTATTGTCGTTGACGATTGTGGTACGGACGAGAGCATTCCGTTGGCGCAGGAGTTTATAGATTCTTATAATGGAAATATTAAATTTCGCATCTGTCATCGTGAGAAGAATGGTGGACTTTCGGCAGCGCGTAATTCTGGACTCTTTGAAGCAAAAGGTGAGTTCGTTTATTTCTTAGATTCTGATGACTATGTAACTCCGGATTGTATAGAGAGTTTAGTAAAAGTAGCCAAACTGTTTCCGAATGTAGAAATTGTACAAGGAGGTATTGTTAATACTAAGGGTGCTATCATATATGATGCCATGAGTTTCAAAACTCCACAATTGATGGTAGATAGAAAGGCTATTTATTCTAAACTTGTATTTGGAGAATTGCCTGTAAGTTCTTGGAATAAGTTGATTAGGCGTGATTTCTTGAAAGAAAATAGCATTGATTTTTATGAAGGCGTAATACATGAAGATGTTGACTTTCTTTATAAATTAGCTGCGCATGTTACTTCTTTTGCTTTATGTCCAGTGATAACATATTGTTATCGGGTTCAACGAGAAGGAAGCATTCTTTCGACAACAAACGATGATCGCTCTACCCAATCTCGTATTCTTGTATATAATGCCTGTTTGGATAAAAAAATGAAGATGCCTTTCCGAAAGCTATTGACAAGAAGTATCTTCCTAAGATTAATTTTTGTGCTTCAAACAGCCCATGTATCACACAACTTACGATATAGTTTTAACACCCTTTGTTGGAGGACTGTGCATGAGGCATCTGGAATGGATGGATTCTGGATGGGGTTATATTTGAGAGCCCCTAAATTTCTAAAGAATAGATTCTATAATCTCTATAGCAAAAAAATGAAAAGTCTTTAGTACGGAATATAGTTTGATAATTAAATAATTTTTTTAAACAAAATAAATATGAAAGTAATTGGAGTTATTCCGGCTCGTTATCAGTCGAGCCGTTTTCCTGGTAAGCCTTTGGCTGACATTTGTGGCAAACCTATGATTTGGTGGGTATATAATCAAGTGTCTCAAGTAAAAGAATTTTCTGAGATATATGTAGCTACTGATGACGAGCGTATCGTTGCTTGTTGTGAGGAATATGGTATGAAGTATGTGATGACTGGAAAGGATACTCCAAATCATATTCATCGTATCTGGGAGGTTACTGAAATGATAGAGGCAGATTACTATATAAGTATAAATGGTGATGAGCCTCTTATTTCACCAGATAATATTCGACAGGCATTCCCGTCTGAAGTTATCAGCGATCGTCCTTTTTTCCAGAGCGTTTA
>ENA-UEQX01001018-UEQX01001018.1-human-gut-metagenome-genome-assembly--contig:-NODE-1018-length-17793-cov-6.268119_pt1 | contig 17793 bp, 7 predicted proteins | sample MGYA00242952_ERZ507952 | MGnify/ENA primary metagenome ERZ507952 (study PRJEB26167, sample SAMN06115425) | human gut metagenome | host: Homo sapiens | place: China:Sichuan | collected 2015-04-07... | reverse complement strand
CAAGTTATCCATAGAGGATATAGAAAAATTAGAAAAAGAAATGCACGCAACAGAATAAGCTTGATAAAATATCTACACAAAAAAAGCATCGTAAGCTACCTCAATAGCCTACGATGCTTTTGTTTTCAGCCTTATTTGCTGTGGTGGTAGTGACCGCTGGTCTCGCCATTCATGATTTTGCGGAAAACCTCATGCGCTTCGTCTGCGCTCTTGCCGTTCTCCAATGCTTTTTTCATATGCACCATGGCAGTGCGATACTTAGCATGTGCTTCATCCTGCGGAATGGACTCAATGTCCATAGGGTTGAACTCCATTACCTTTTTGAAGATAGCATGGATCTCGTCGCTGGATTTGCCTGCCTTTTTAGCAGCCTCTACGTGCTTCATAGCACTTTCATAACGATGCTTGCCGTGCGGATCAGTCGGAATTTCAAATTTCGGATGCATATTATTCACCTCGCTTCCTTTGATTACAACCATAATATACACTATATTGCCGCTATAAGGTCAAGTGCATATTTATATTTTTCTCACCTGAAACTAGCTCTCTTTTGCAGTCGGATGCAACCGCTCAGCGATAATTTTGTTAAACTGCTGCTGCCAGGAGGCCAGCATAGAAGCCAAAGTGCCTTCATTTATAATCTCAGCTTCAACATTATATTGTTCTGCAATAGCCTGCAGCAGCTTCTGCCCTGCCAACTGCATTTCTTTAGCGCTGATAAGCTCCCACAAATGCTGGTCCAGCAGGTGCGCATAGAGCGAAGTATATACCAGCATTATATCTTCTTTAGCCAGCTTTTCGGCTGCCAGCAGATATTCCGGCTTTACTACCGCAGCATCCTGTGCGCTGTATGCCTGCCACATATCGCCCGCCTTGATGTCAAAGCGTTTGAGGCGGCGGAATACGTCATGCTGCTTTGTGGGAGTGAGGCCGGATTGCTTGGCGAGCGCTTTTTTTACTGCGTTCTTCACAGTTTTGCCGATAAGCTCACCCAGCTTGGAATGCTTGCCTGCGCCCTCCATATACAGCTCGCTTTCACTGTTGGCGATGATAATTGTCTGGTCTGTGCCGGAGCCGGTGGCAATACCGTTGGAATATTTGCTGCCCTCCAGCAGCTCCTGAATGGCAGCGGTCTTGGCCTCAGTGCAGGTCACCAGAGCGCGCGCCATTACTCCTTCCGGCATATCGCAGTCCAACAGCAGCATAATGTTGATGGTACCATACTTCACAGACTTGGGCTGCGGCTTGTAGTAATCCGCAGGGTCACCCGCACGGCCGCCGTTTGTTTCAATGCCTCCGGTCACGATAGCGGTTACATTAAGCTCCTTAAAGCTCATGGTTTCTACCACGGCGTTTTCCATGCTGGCCGCTGTGCCCATGCCGCTCACCTTGTCCGGGTCCAGCGCCAGGCGCTTGGATACAAGGCGCATGTGCTCCACATAGGTATCCGCCAGCATTTCGCAGGGCATGCCGGCTCCCTGCTTGGCATCATAATTATATACGGCAGTGTAATCATCATGGTAACCGCCGTTATAAAGCGATGTGCTTAAGATTTTACGTGCTCCTTCAAAAAAAATAACGATGCTTTTATCGTAAAAATAAACCTTATCTCCTGTCGACAAGGTACATAAATGTTCCGACATAATCAGCCTCCTTTGATTTTTATTGTTATTATAAGCTATATAGTAATAGTATGGTCAAGAGAATTACAGGTGAAAACAGCTCCGAATGCACTGCGCACACCGGAGCTGTTTTTTATAAGTTTTTGGAGTTTGCCGCAGCGCTGCAAGTACAGCGCCGCAGCAGAGTATGAAAAATATGAGAGAGCTGAAATTAAGATTAGAAGGTAACCTGCATACCAAGTACAAAGCTGCGGCCCGGCATGGAATACCAGTCACCGGGACGGCCGGTTGCATAAATAACGTGGGTACGCTCGGAATACATTTTGTCAAACAGGTTGTTGACCTTAGCGTAGATATTGATATTCTTCGTAGGTGCATAGCTTGCACTCATATTGAAGATAGCATAATCATCTGCCGGCCAGCCGTTCGGGTAATTCGGATTTACACGACGGAAGAAGTAGTAGCCGTCGAGGCCTGCTTTAACCTTAGCATAATCATAGTATACGGCGAAGGTAGCCAAATCCTTCGGGGAATAACCATAGCTATAGGTATCCTCATCTTCGTACTGGTACAGATGTCCCCAGCCGATATTGGCATTCCAATGCTCGCCCAGCTGTGTCATGAACTGTGCGTTCCAGCCACGCGACATGCCTTTGGTGTTGACATAGCCTGCAGCGGTAAGACCAATACCGCGTTCGGTTTTGGTTTCAAACCAGTTGAAGGTAAAGATATTATAGTCATCAAAGCTCTTGCTGTAGCCGATGGTAGAAGTACGGCCGTAAGCAGGCTTCAAGGATGCGTTACCGTATTGTCTGTTAGTCAGCTGATACATGCTGGGCAGAATAAAGAAATCACTGCGACCTGCATAAAGAATATCCTTATCGGTAATATCCCAGCTCAGCTTGTAGCTCTTGGAGGTGTGGCTTTCCAAGGTTGCACCTGTCTGACCGCTGTTGCTGGGGCGATCATAGCGCAAGCCGCCGGACAAGGTTACATGCGGAATAATTTCCCAGTCATCCTGCACATAATAGGAGGTGTTCTTCATCTTGAAGTTTGCAGGCTTACCGCTTGTGCCAACCAACGCTTTAGCAGCGTTGTCCTTGCCGTGAGCATAATCAACGCCGAAAACTACGTTATGTCTGTTGGTGAGATATGTTACCTGATCACTGATAAAGTCATAGGTATAATCGGCATCGGCATTGAACAGAGTGTGATTATTCTGCGCATACTGACCTTCGGTGTTGCTACGGCGATAGGTAAAGCTGTTGCTCCACTTATCCGACAAGGTTAAATCATCCTTGAAGGTAATGGAGTCGTTTTTATAATCGCCCCTATAATTGTTATGGTAAATATAATCATAGCCGTTAAAATCAGATTTGGTTCTGTCATAGCTCAGGCTCAGCTTATGATCCGCATTGATATCATAATTTACCTTCAGGCCGACAGATTTGCTGTCAATATCGCTCTGCCATTTTTTACCGGAGCCATCCTTAAAGTCGCCGCTGTGCTTATCATCATAATAAACATGGTAGCCTACCTTGCCCTGACGACCTTGGGTATTCAGCTTATATTCTCTGGTGCTGAAGTTGCCGGCAGAAACATCAATGCTGGTTTTGTTATCGTTAATTTTGCGGGTAATGATATTGATAACACCGCCCTTAGCACCGCTGCCGTAAAGCGTACCAGCACCGCCGCGCAGTACTTCAACGCGTTCGATATTATCCGTATTATTGGTCAATGCCGCAAAGAAGTAACCGGAATCACTGCCCTGGAATTCGTTCACACGGACACCGTCAACCAGAACGACAACTTCCTTACTGCCGTTGATACGGATACCGCTCATGTTAGCGTTCATGCCGCCGTTGCCGCCGTAGTTCATGAACTGTACGCCGGGAACGGTACGCAGTACCTCTTCCACGCTGCTCATATGCATCTGCTCGATATCCTTACGCGTAATAACGCTGATATCGGCCTTAGCTTCGGTGATTTTGGTCGGGATACGGCTTGCGGTTACAACCATAGAGTCAAGCGTAAACTCCATAGTATCCGCATCATCTGCCGTAGCATCGGCAGCAAAAGCATAACCGGCAAAGCTCATAGCCATTATGGAGCTCGCTGCTGCCAGACAAAATTTCTTTTTATAAGAGTTTCTCATCATCGATATACCTTCTCAACAATCAAAAAATTATTTGCTCCAGATTTTTTCCATCAGAGCGGAATAATGCGTATCCAAATGTGCTTTCAGCTGGTCAACCAGGGCAAATACCAATGCCGGGTCGAATTTATCGTCGCCTGCGGGAATACTGAAGGTAAGAATTACGTTGCCCTGCGGATTGATGCTGTATTTAAGCATGTTGAATTCGTTGTTCAGCTCGTTCAGATAGCTTAAGGTTGCAGCCTTCTTTTCCTCGGTAAGAGTTACCAGATGTGCCTGCAAATAGGTGTAAACGGAATTGTTTACCACGATAAACAGGGGCAAGGTCTGGCCTTCAACCAGTAGTCTGGTGTTGACGAGCAGGTTTGCCTCGTTAATCTGCAGATATTGCAGACCGCTGATTTCATGTGCATCGGCAAATTCCTTTAAAGCGGTGAGCTTCTTCATTGCCAGGGTTTCTTCTGCCTTTTCTGCTGCAGCGGTTACTTCTGCGGTTTCTTCCTTAGCTTCTGTATCTTTAATTTCTTCAGCCATTATTTTCTATCTCCTGTCACTGATTGCTTTTATGGTTGGCAGGGGCTTGGCGCCCCCGCCTGTAAAATTATTTTAGAAAGTGAATCTCAAGCCTGCGTTAACCTTCCAATCCTGCTTGTAATCACCGGTCAAGGTCTTGGTTACATCACCGTAGAAGGAAACCTTGTCGCTCAGATCATAGGTACCGCCGACAGTCAGGTCGCACCAGGTACCGTCGAGGTTGAACTCTCTGGTCATGCTTGCGGAGCTGTCGCTGAAGTGAGTATCTACGTCACCGGCAAATTCATGGGACAGGCTCAGACGAGCAAAGTATCTGCCATGCTCACTTGCCTGACCTGCTTCGATACCCAGTCTGCCCACAATGCTGGTGAAGGCATCCTGAGAAATGTGTCCTTCCAGAGTGCCGGTGCTGTCAAAGTCGCAGCTGCCCAGTCTGCCGATGGTCAGCTGTGCCTGAGGCTCGAAGTAGCCTGCTGCTTCACTGCCGAAGCGTTTGCTGTACTGGCCGGAGAAGCTGAAGCCGTTAGCCTTGTAGTCACCCTTAACGGTTCTGCCAAGGATATCCTTGGTTTCGAAATCATTGGAAACTCTGCCAACCTTAGCGGTCAGATCAATGAATTCGTTGTTGCTGAGTTCCTTACTACCATAGAGACCCAAGGTGTAGGTCTTAGTATCGCCGCTGCCTGCATAGTAGGAATCATCGCCGGTCATGTAGTCAAAGGCTACGCCGACATTCCAGCCGTTAGCCAAGGTCTTGTCGTAGCCAACCTGACCTGCCCAGTAGCTGTTCTTGAAGGAGGTGTTGTTACCGGTATATTTATTCTGGCCACCCCAGGTTCTTGCCCAAACGCCCTGGTTATCTTCGCCGTATGCACCGGCACGAGCTCTGTAGGTATCGGTTGCAGCATTACGCCAACCAACCATACCGCTCATAATAGCAGCACGAGTATCCTTACTTACCGCATCCTCATCATACAGCAGTTTAATGCTCTGCTCTGCGGAATCAAGCTTGTAGGAACCGTTGTTGCCATCCCATTCAATATCGCCGCTCCAACTTACGTTAGAACCGGTCAGACCGCCGCCAAGCTGCAGCTCAGCCTTCAGGTTGCCGGGGTTCTTTTCTGCATCCTTGTAGATGAGCTTGTTGGCCAAGCCCTTGAATGCATCCTCAACGGAATCCTTATCGAAGGTGTTGATGCCGTTGGAGCCGGTTGCCATAATAACCTGGCTGCCGTCCTTAGCATTGTTAATTACAGTGTCGCCTGCTTTATAAACAATCTTCTTGTCGCCTGCTGCGCGGGTTTCTGCATCTTCGAATTCATGGTCATAAATAACTCTGATGCTGCCGGACAGAGTATCGATAGTCAGATTGTTAACATCCTTCTGGTAAATCTGGCCTGCGTTATCAGCATTGGTGCCGCCAATCAGATTGGTAACATAACTGCCCTTGAACTGCTCGCCACCCCATACGCTCGGCAGAACGCCCTGCTGCTCGTTGGTCCAGAGTGCGCCGTTCTGCAGCCACAGGTTAGCCGCGCCGGTAAAGGTCTTGCTGTCGCCTCTTTGAGATACGGTCTTGCCGCCTTCGGGAAATTGGTTATATACAACACCGGTCAACTTGGAGTCCTTAGTGGTCAGGCCCAGGTTAACCTCGGTTTCGGTGCAACAATCTACATAGTTTACTGCGCCTACGGATACAACAACGTTACCGGTAATATCAACCTTATTGTTGCCTGCGCCGATTACCTTGCCTGCTGCGTCCTTAACGGTATTCATGTTGATGGCACCGCAGGTTGCGTAGATTGCGCTGTAGCCGTTTTTCTTATCGGTATCAACGATATTGATATTGCCGCCGTTAACGTTAATGGTTGCACCGCCGATGTTAGCAAACAGGCCGTTGCCTACGCCGGAAATATCTACATTGCCGTTTACGTTAACAGTTCCGCCAACTGCTCCGCCGTAGCCTGCATGTGCATAAATGCCTGCTGCGCCGTATTCGTTGAAGCCGCCGCGCTTGCCGTCCAGTACTACCTTCACGTCGCCGTTAACGGTGGTGCTGCCTGCATGGCTGTAAATGCCCATAGTGGAGTTATCGCCCTTAACGTCAATATCTACGTTGGCATCAATGGTCAGATTACCCTTGTCCTGACGGATAGCCTGCGCGCCCTTGCCGCTCTTTTCGCTGTCGAGCTTAATAACCAGCTTGTCAGCCTTAATGGTACTATTTACATCTATGTCCTGAGAAATACCTGCATTACCCTTGCTTGCTTCGGTTACATTAACGCTCAGAGTTTTGCCGCTTGCATCAATCGTCGTGCCTTTAGCAAAGTTCATGCCCTTAGCGCCTTCGCCGCTTACGTTAATAGCAGTATTCTCGGTAAATTTATAAGTGCCGTCCTTAACAACGCCGCCCATTACATATTCCAGGTCCTTCAGTCTTTCGCCTGTCAGAGTGGAGTTAAAGGTCTTGGCAGTCTGGTTGTCCGGTTCATCGGCAAATTTGATGTTATCAGTGCCGCTGCCCTTACCGGTTTCTTCGCTGAAGCGGATGTCACCGGTTACCATTGTTACGCTGTCACTAGTCAAACCGCCTGCCAGCTTCACATAACCGTTCAAGTTACGCTCGCTGCCGTTGGCAGTTGCATAATTCAAATAGGTCAGCTTGCCTGCCAAAGCATTCAAAGCTGCACTGATATCGGTTACGCCCTGATTAGAGGTAATCATGTTAACAACAGAGCCTGCTTCCGCATGCTTGATAACAGTATCACCTGCAGCATAGCTAGTGCCGTCGCCGCCATGAGCATAGATGATGTTGGTAACACCGCTGTAATTATCAATAGTCAGGCTGTTGCTGTCATTTTGATAAATATTGCCTGCAGCTTCGGCAGTTGCACCTCCTGCCAGCTTGTTGACACGGCTGCCCTTGAACTGCTCGCCGCCCCATACGCTCGGCAGAACGCCCTGCTGCTCGTTGGTCCAGGTTGCACCGTTTTGCAGCCACAGGTTAGCAGCGCCGGTAAAGGTCTTGCTGTCACCCTTTTGAGATACGGTCTTGCCGCCTTCGGGGAACTGGTTGTATACAACGCCGGTCAGCTTGGAGTCCTTAGTGGTCAGGCCAACGTTAACCTCGGTTTCGGTGCTGCAATCCACATAGTTTACCGCACCTACGGAGGTAACAATGTTACCGGTAATATCAACCTTGTTATTGCCTGCGCCGGTTACCTTGCCGTCTGCATCCTTCACAGTGTTTACATTAATCTTGCCGTTAGCTGCGTAAATTGCACTATAGCCGTTTTTCTTCACGTTATCGGTATCAACTATATTTATCTTGCCGCCGTTAACGTTAATGGTTGCACCGCCGATGTTAGCAAACAAGCCGTTGCCTACGCCGGAGATATCTACATTGCCGTTGACGTTAATCGTGCCGCCAACTGCTCCGCCGTAGCCTGCATGTGCATACAATCCTGCAGCACCGTATTCGCCGAAGCCGCCGCGGTTGCCGTCAAGAGCTACCTTTACGTCGCCGTTAACGGTGGTGCTGCCTGCATGGCTGTAAATGCCCATGGTAGAGTTATCACCCTTAACGTCAATATCTACATTACCGTCAACAGTCAGGCTGCCCTTAGTCTGACGGATACCCTGTGCTCCATGGCCGCTCTTTGTGCTGTCAATCTTGATAACCAGCTTGTCAGCCTTCACAGAGCTGTTTACATCTACATCCTGAGAAATACCTGCATTACCCTTGCTGGCATCAGTTACATTAACAGTCAGAGTTTTGCCGCTTGCATCAACAGCAGTGCCCTTAACAAAATTCATACCCTTAGCACCTTCACCGCTTACGTTGATGGAGGTTGCTTCTGTAAATTTATAGCTGCCGTCCTTAATTACGCCGCCCAGTACATATTCCAGATCCTTGTCCTTATCACCGGTCAGAGTGGTGTTGAAGCTGGTGGAAACCTGATTCTCCGGAGCGCTCGGAACGGTAATATGCTGAGCACCGCTGCCCTTGCCGTCAGCCTCGTTGAAGAGGATGTCGCCTACGGCCATGGTTACGCTGTCGCTGGTCAGACCACCGGCAATCTTCACTTTACCGTCAAGGTTTCTCTCGCCCTTTGCATAGTTAGTATAGGTCAGCTTGCCTGCCAATGCGTTCAGAGTATCGTTGATAGTTTCTGCATTGATGCTCAGGCCTTTGTTGCTGGTAATCAGGTTAACTACGGAATCCTTTTCTGCATGTCTGATAACGGTATCGCCTGCATTAAAAGTTACGCCGTCGCCTGCATGCTCGTAGAAGATATTGGTGTTGCCGCTGTAATTATCAATGGTCAGCGCACCGTTTTCCTTCTGGTAGATGTTGCCTGCAGCTTCTGCGGTTGCACCGCCGGTCAGCTTAGCAACATGGCTGCCGGTGAATTTTTCACCCTGATATACGTTGGCCAGAGTACCCTGCTGCTCGTTGGTCCAGGTTGCACCGTTCTGCAGCCACAGATTTGCTTCGCCGGTAAACAGCTTCTTGTTGCCACCCTGAGAAGCTGTCTTGCCGCCTTCAGGGAATTCGTTATAAATAACACCGGTCAGTTGGGAATCTTTAGTGGTCAGGCCCAAGTTTACCAGAGAATATTCATAGCAGTCAACATAGTTTACTGCGCCTACGGATACTACCACGTTACCGGTAATATCAACCTTGTTATTGCCTGCGCCGATTACATTGCCCTTTTCATCCTTAACGATGTTCATGTTGATAGCACCGCAGGTGGAATAAATTGCGCTGTAGCCGGTTTTGGTATTATCGTCCACAATATTAATTTTGCCGCCGTTAACGTTAATGGTGCCGCCGCCGATGTTAGCAAACAGGCCGTTGCCTACGCCGGAGATATCTACATTACCGTTTACGTTAACGGTGCCGCCAACTGCACCGCCGTAGCCTGCGTGTGCATAAATGCCTGCAGCGCCGTATTCGGCAAAGCCGCCGTGGTTACCGTCCAGCACTACCTTTACGTTGCCGTTGATAGTGGTGCTGCCTGCATGGCTGTATACGCCTACGGTATGTCTTTGACCGGTAATGTCAATATCTACATCACCGTCAATGGTTAGGTTGCCTTTATCCTGGTGAATTGCATGTGTTGTACCGCTGGCATCCTTGCTGTCCAGCTTAATAACAATCTTGTCGGCCTTCACATGGCTGTCAACATTTATGTTTTGGGAAATACCTGCATTCAGTCTGGTGCCGTCAGTTACGTTGATGTTCAAGGTTTTTCCGCTTGCATCAACAACAGTACCATCGGCAAAATCCATACCTCTTGCATTCTTGCCGTTCACATTGATAGTGGTATTTTCGGTAAATTTATAGCTACCGTCCTTAACTGCGCCGCCCAATACATATTCCAGGTCAGCCTCGGTATCACCGGTCAAAGTGCTGTTGAAGCTGGTTGCAACCTGATGGTCAGGAGCCTGAACATTAAGATTGGTTACACCGGTGCCTTTACCGTCAGCGTTGCCAAAGAGAATGTCACCTGCAGCAACAGTCAGGCTGTCGCTGGTCAGGCCGCCGGCAATCTTCACCTTGCCATCAAGGTTTCTCTCGCCGTCTTTATAGTTGGTATAAGTCAGCTTGCCTGCCAGAGCGCTCAAAGTATTGTTGATAGTTTCCGCATTGATGCTCAGGCCCTTGCTGCTGGTAACCAGGTTTACTACGGAATCCTTTTCCGCATGCTTGATAATAGTATCGCCTGCGTTGAAGGTTACGCCATTACCTGTATGCTCGTAGAAGATATTGTTGTTGCCGCTGTAATTATCAATAGTCAGCGCGTTGCTGTCCTTTTGATAGATATTGCCCGCAGCTTCGGCAGTTGCACCGCCTGCCAGCTTGTTGACACGGCTGCCCTTGAACTGCTCGCCACCCCATACGCTCGGCAGAACGCCCTGCTGCTCGTTGGTCCAGGTTGCACCGTTTTGCAGCCACAGATTGGTAGCGCCGGTGAAGGTCTTGCTGTCACCCTTTTGAGATACGGTCTTGCCGCCTTCGGGGAACTGGTTGTATACAACGCCGGTCAGCTTGGAGTCCTTAGTGGTCAGGCCAACGTTAACCTCGGTTTCGGTGCTGCAATCCACATAGTTTACCGCACCTACGGAGGTAACAATGTTACCGGTAATATCAACCTTGTTGTTGCCTGCGCCGGTTACCTTGCCGTCAGCATCCTTCACGGTATTTACGTTAATCTTGCCGTTAGCTGCATAAATTGCGCTGTAGCCGTTCTTCTTATCGGTATCAACGATATTGATCTTGCCGCCGTTAACATTAATGGTTGCACCGCCGATGTTAGCAAACAGGCCGTTGCCTACGCCGGAGATATCTACATTGCCGTTGACGTTAATCGTGCCGCCAACTGCTCCGCCGTAGCCTGCATGTGCATACAGACCTGCAGCGCCGTATTCATTAAAGCCGCCGCGGTTGCCGTCCAGCACTACTTTAACATCACCGTTGATAGTGGTGCTGCCTGCATGGCTGTATACGCCCATAGTAGAATTATCGCCCTTAACATCAATATCTACATTGCCGTCAACAGTAAGATTACCCTTAGTCTGGCGAATACCCTGTGCACCCTGGCCGCTCTTCGTGCTGTCGAGCTTAATAACCAGCTTATCAGCCTTCACAGAGCTGTTCACATCTACATCCTGTGCAATGCCTGCATTACCCTTGCTGGCATCGGTTACATTAATGGTCAGAGTTTTGCCGCTGGCATCAATTGCAGTGCCCTTAACAAAATTCATACCCTTAGCGCCTTCGCCGCTTACGTTGATGGAAGTATCTTCGGCAAATTTATAGCTGCCGTCGCCTTGGATTATATCTGCCTTTGCATATTCCTCATCAGCGTCTGCATCACCGGTAAGTGTAGTGGTGAATTTAGTAGCAGCGGGTTTGCTGTAAGAGCCCTTGCCGTTATCGGCAAACTGAATCTTGCCGCTCTTAATGGTTACGCTGTCATTGGTCAGACCGCCAGCAATTTTTACGGTACCCAACAGATTTTCCGGATTATTTGCATAATCGGCGTAGGTCAGCTTACCTGCCAGTGCATTCAAAACACTGTTGAGCTTAGCGCTGTCTTTGGTATCTATTTTGCTGCTGTCGGTTACCATGTTGATATCAGAATCCTTTTCCGCATTGCGGATGATGACATCACCGGCAGTATAATCTGCGGAAGCAGAGCCATCATTGTCATGTTTATAGAATACAGTAGTATGACCACTGTAATTATTTATATCAATATTTGCTTTATTATCCTGGAAAATCAGGCCTGCATTAGCTTCGCTGCTGCCGCCGCTGAGCTTGTTGATATGGGTAATGCCGTCATATTTGTCATACTGCGGTGCGGAAAGTGCAGGCAGCTCGCCCAGGCTGATGCCGTTGGTCAGGGAAAGAGACTTGTGGTTCCATACTGCGTTATTCTGCAGCCACAGGTTAACCTCGCCGGTCTGTTTGGTTCCGGTATTGTCAACAACGCCTGTCCAGGAAGATTTATCATTGGTCAGGCCTATATTTGTCTGGCCTGTGCGATAAAAGTACGGTTCGCCGCGGCCGTCACCATCACGCATAGTCAGTACATTACCCTTGATAACAACGGTTTTATCTCTGGCTGCGGTGGCATCGGCATTAACGTTGATAGTACCGCCGTAGTTGGCGATGCTGTAAAATGCCTCGGTATCATCCTCCGGCGTTTCAATATTTACATCACCGTTCGTGGTAATGGTAGAAGTTTTTAAATCATCGGCATATTCTGTGCTGCCGGTTGTTTTTACAGCCTTGTAGTACGGGTCGGTAACCAGAGCGCTGCCCTTTACAGCCATATCAAGGTTGCCGTTGATAATAACATCACCGCACAGGCCTGCACGGATGCCGACAGGCTGCCAACGTGCGCCCTTATAGGTAAGGAAACCGCCGTGAAGATCACCGGATGTTACGCCCCATTCGCCTTTAACGTTTTTGTCACGCAGAGTAACATTACCGTCAAAGGTTACAGAGCCTCTTTTGTCTACAGCCTCATCAAAGTTGCCTTCCAGCCAGCCTGCCTGAATAGCCATAGCAGAATAATCCTTACTGTGCATAATGCCGGTAAAATCACTTTTAATGACTACGGCGCCGGGAACGTTACCATTCTTAACCAGGGATTTCGGAGAAGCTACATTAGAATTTTGAAAGGTAACTGCTTCGCCAAAATCGAATACGAGAGAACCGTCTGCGGCAACAGACATATTAGAACCGAAGGTCTTGCTGTCTTCAGACTGCATACCCCAGATAGTGTTGTTATTGCCGCTATATGAAGCAGCAAATGTCTGCGGAACATAGCCTGCAGCAAGAATGCCGGCAGTTACTGCCAGCGCCAGCTTGGTTCTCCATGATTTTTTCGGAAATTTTTCCATACTTTGCCTCCTTTAATACACTCATAACAACTCAAAAAAATAAATAGCACAGCTTAACAAGGCTTAAACTGTGCTATCTTGAAAACTTATAACAGCAGATCAAGCAAAAACGGACTCTCATCGTGTAATAGACATACTACTACCGTCAAGTTAATAAAATCCATTCTCGCAGATCTTTACTAAATATCAATTAGTCAGTACCCTGACTTAAGATCATTACCGTTTCATCCCTTGGTAAGAGGTTTAAGCTAAAGCTCAACGATGAAACAGCTCCCTTTCACAGTTGCGGACCAGCGCCAAAATTTCATTGGACTTCCCTGCAAAGAAGATATCCGGCAAAAATATCCTCACCTAATTGTTTATATTAAATTGAACGACATAAAAAGCAGTATCTGCTTCTCTTTTAGCCATTTGTATTTTAATCGGGGTGCATTAATTACATTTTCTCTTTTATTCGAAATATATATTACTTAGAGTCTACCACATGTGTTGCTAAACGTCAAGTAGCAGTCAAATATATTTGCATTACAGTGCTGCAAGCAAGAAATCAGTATAAACACCGGCTCGCATCAGCATTCCCGCAAAAATTACCGACAATACAAATATAAGAAGCTCTCAAAAAAATATGCTGCATATCCGCCTTACAGCAGATATGCAGCATATATAGTCGTTTATATTGTTTTTTGAGTTGGCCGCGGCGCCGCACGAGGCAGCGCTGCAGCAGAGTATAAGAGAGAGCTTAAATAATTATCTTAGAACTCAAAACGGAGACCAACGTTCATCTTCCACTTACGTTCGAAGTTGCCGTTGAAGTCCTTAGCAATATCTGCATACAGATGTGCATTATCGCTGAAGTCATAAGTTCCGCCGAGCTTCATTTCCATCCAGGGTTCTTCACCGTCGAAGCTGGTGTGTTTTCTGTCGCCATCGTTTGCAAAGTAGCTTGCGCTGATGTCGCCGTTAAACTCGTGTGCTGCGAACAGGCCTGCATATACGCGGCCTTTTTCGCTCTTCACGCCTGCTTCAAAGCCCAGTCTGCCAACGAAGCTGCTGTAGCTGTCCTGAGAAATCTGCATGGTTGCGTTGTCGGTATGAGCAGTGTAATCCTTAGCACCTACCTGAGACCAGGTCAGCTGTGCTTTCGGAGTGAAGTAGGATTCTTCGGTTCCGAAGGTCTTGCCGTATTCCATGGTCAGGCCGTAAGCATTAGCCTTGTAATCGCCGTGCAGCTTCAGGCTACGGATTTCGTTGTATACGTCATATTCGTTTTCAACGCGGCCAACTTTCGCTGCAACGCGGAAGAAGGCGTCATTGTCAAAGTTCTTCACGCCGTATACGCCCAGGCTGTACATCTGGTTGTCACCCTTGCCACCCAGCAGATAGTTGGAATCGCCGTTGCGGTAATCGAATGCCACGCCGGTGTGCCAGCCGTTTGCTGCAGCCTTGTCGTAGCCAACCTGTACACCATAGTAGGTGTTGCTGTCCTTCAGGCCCTTAACATCGGAGCTGGTCTTGCCGCCCAGTGCTTTTGCGAACATGCCGTCTTCATCAGCCATGTCTGCACCGGTGTAGGTGTCCTGCATGTTATCGCGCCAGGTGTGCAGAGAGGTGGTTGCTGCGCTTCTTACGCCCTTCATTACAAAGGTTTCGTAGTTGCCTTCGATAATCTTGTTCCAGTTTACACTGTCAAGATCATATTGACCCTTGCCGTTTTCATCCCAATGCAGCTTACCGATATATTGGCTTGCGCTGGAGGAGATCAGGCCTTCAGCAATCTGTACCTTACCGGTCAGGTTGTCGCCATTTGCTTCGTGGTCCTTATAAGTAACCTTCTGTGCCAAAGCCTTCAAGGTTGCTTCAACAGCGTTTTTGTCCTTCATGTCAATGCCGCTGTTATCGGTAGACAGGATTACGCCGGAGCCTTTGTCAGCCTTAGCGATAACGGTATCGCCGGACTTGTAGTCCTCAACCTTGTCGCCTGCACCAACATGATCATAGATGATGGTTTCCCAACCGCTGTAATGAGCGATATCCAAAGTCTTGCTTCTCTCGTTCATGTTCAGGTAACCGGTTGCAGCCTCGGTCTTGCCGCCGCTGATAGTCAGGCCTGCATCAGCTGCGCCCTTAGCCATTCTCAGCAGGGACATGCCTGCAGCTTCCTCGCCGTCGGTAAGATTCCAGGTTGCACCGTTTGCCAGACCCAGAGCAATGCTGCTGTCGCCGTCTACATTGTAGCCGCCAGTCAGAGTAGAATTCTTTTCGGTCAGGTTGATTACTACGCTGCCGCCGTTTGCTGCATTGATATCGCCTTTAATAGTGCCGGTTGCTTTGCCGCTGTCTACGGTAATGTTGCCGCCGTCAGCATTGATGCTGCCGTTAACAGTCAGTGCGCTGTTGTTGCCGTTAACAACTATGTTAGCATCTGCACCTGCGTTGATTGCTGCGTCGGTACCATTGATAACAGTGCTGCCGGTCAAGGTTACGTTACCATTAGCTGCATTGATGCCGGTTGCACCGCTGATATTGGTGTTACCCTTGATATTAACATTTGCGCCGTCAGCATTGATGCCTTCGTCTGCACCCTTCAGCTCCAGTTTAGCCTTGGTGGTATCGATTACGATGTCACTTGCGGATGCATCTACTGCTACACCTTCTTTAACCTCGATAACGGTCGGATTCTGAGTGAATACATAGGAGCCGTCTTCCTTCAGGATGCCGTCCATCTTCAGCTGGTAATCATCCTTAGCGTTACCGGTAATGCCCTGGTTTATTACATTGCTGCCCGGTTTTTGGGTTTCCGGATAGGTAATGCCTGGAGTAATGGAGCCATCCTTCAGGCTGCCTTTACCGTCTTCGGCGCTGAAGGAGATATCGCCGGTCTGCATAGCCTTGCTGCTTGCAGTCAGGCCGTCGGCAATCTTCACATAACCGGTCAAGTTCTTCTCACCGTTTACGAAGTTGCTGTAGGTCAGCTTGCCTGCCAAAGCATTCAGTACGTTAGCTACGCTGTATGCGTTATCCATTGCAATGCCGCTGTTATCGGTAATCATGGATACTACAGAGCCTTCTGCCGCATGCTTGATAACAGTGTCGCCTGCTGCGTAGTTATCAGCTGCTTCACCGTTGCCGGTGTGAGCGTAGAAAATGTTGGTGTTGCCGCTGTAGTTGTCGATGGTCAGGCTGTTTCCATCCTTCTGGAAGATGTTGCCTGCTTTAGCATCGCTTGCACCGCCTGCAAAGTTGGTTACATGGCTACCGTTGAACAAGGAATTGCCCTTCCAATCCTTTTCGGCAGAACCGTGTACTTCGTTGGTCCAGGCTGCACCGTTTTGCAGATACAGGTTGAACTGGCCGATATCATGCGCAGTATTGCCGCCGGTGCCATAGTCATCATTATACTGGTCATAAGCCGCAACGCCCTTCCAGAAGGAATCCTTATCGGTCAAAGCAACGTTGAGGATGCCTGCATCTTTCCAGTTAATCAGCTCGCCGCCGGTGTATTCCACAACCTTCTTGCCATATTGGCCGGTTGCATACATATCACCGGTAATCTTGGTGGTCGTATCGCCTGCAGCGCCGTCCTTCATGTTGATATCCAGCGTGCCTTTATCTACGCGAACTGCATAGAAATTATGCGATTTATCGCTGTCTTCAGCTACAGTAATAGTGCCGCCGCCAACAGATACCTTGGTATCCTTACCGGTCAGTTTAATGCCGCTACCGCGTACACCGGAAATATCTACCGGACCACTGACAGTCACAGTGGAGCTGTCACCGGTTACCAGAATACCGGCAGCACTCATTCCTGCGCCGCGTTCTCTAAGACCTTTGACATTACTGATTGTCAGCGAACCGTCAATATTAATCTCACTCTGCTGTCCCTGGATATTGATGCCGGTTGCAGCATCACCCTTAGTGATAACCTCAGTTATTTCTACCGGACCGGAAATATTCAGGTGCGCATTGCCTAGGGCGTAAATGCCATGAGAGCCTCTGGTATCCGTATTGGTTGCTCTAATCGAAAGCTTTTGGTCAGCAGACGGATTGATTACCTTGATGTAGGTATTAGCGCCTGCGTAAATAGCTGCTGCCTGTCCGCTCGATTAAGCAGCATTCAAAGCCAAACCCTTGCCGGACATTTTTACAGTCATCGGGCTGGACGGAGAGGTTTCCTCACCTGCGTAAATAGCGCTGGCAAAATTACTAGTGACATTCGATTCGGTTACAGCAACATGTGCTACGCCGCTTTCATCAAGCTCACGGCTCAGGCTGATATCTTCAGACTTGGTAATAGCACCTGTTTTATAATTAGGTTTCTCCTGTTCAGGAGTATAATCATAGAATCCTTGGCCTGCTGTTTTTGTTCCGTTGCTGCCATCAGAGAAGGTAACATCGCCGGAAGCTTTTACAGTAGCGCTTACACTAGATGCCGTCAAGCCATCAGCGATTTTAACTACACCAGCCAGATTGGCATCTTTATAACCAGTGTAGAATAGCTTATTAGCCAGCTTATTCAGTACTTCCTTAACATTATTCTTTTCTGCTGCAGTATCATTAGCTTCAAAGCCAGTATTAATTCCCTGGCTATCAGTTACCAAAGTAATCTTCGAGCCGGCAGCCGCTGTCTTGACATTGAAGTCGCCACCGGTGATGTTCTGCGGATTATCGGCATCATGGCCGTAAATAACAGTTGTGTCACCGCTGTAATTATATACGGTAATACCCTTGTCGGAATTCTGATAGATTACACCAGAGCCGTCCAGCTTAGAAACATTGCTGCCGGCAAAAGTTGTCTTCAGCGTATCTACCGAACGACCGGTTTCATGATGCCATACAGAACCTTCGGCCATTGTCAGATGAAACTGTCCGGCCGGGGCATTATATGTACTGCCTGGAATATTGCTTACTGCGCCTGTCCATTGAGAACCCTTGGTCATGTTGACATTGATAACAGAAGCTTTATTGTCAGTTACCTTCATGTCACCGGTAACGTCCAGAATTCCGGCAGTAATGCCTTCTCCTGTATTCAGGTTAATGGTACCCTTGTTGGCCTGCAAAGCATTC
>ENA-UEQX01001014-UEQX01001014.1-human-gut-metagenome-genome-assembly--contig:-NODE-1014-length-17829-cov-4.467835_pt1 | contig 17829 bp, 20 predicted proteins | sample MGYA00242952_ERZ507952 | MGnify/ENA primary metagenome ERZ507952 (study PRJEB26167, sample SAMN06115425) | human gut metagenome | host: Homo sapiens | place: China:Sichuan | collected 2015-04-07... | reverse complement strand
TAAAAATCCCAACTGGATTAGCTCCTCTTCTTCCTGCTACACCTCTACAAATACTCATAATTCTTCTCCTTTCTTGCGCCGGCGCAAATTAATAGAGAGCGATTACTCGCCCTCTGAATCATTTCTTATTATATTTTGTTCTGTTCCACATCTCCGATATCTTTTCCCATCCTCCAGTGCTGACTAAGTATACAATAAATGCGGCGATAAAGGATGCGAATACGTAATACCAAAGAATCACAATTTTAAAATACTGGCACGCGATAATGACCGCGACTGGACAAACAATGAGTGACACCACCATCGCCACCGCATTTGTCTGAATGTTTTTCAGATACGGCATCTCTTTGATTACCTGTGTGATCACACTGACAATAAATGCCAGTACCCCTACTGCCATTAAGGCGTATGTTACATACTGCAAAAATACTTCCATGTTCATAGTTATTCTCCCTTCATTTTCAAATGTAAATCATCGATTTCATGTTTCATTTTTGTGATCATTCCGTTTCCACCCAGTGCATGGTACGCTTCATACATTTCGCAAAAGTTTTCATAAGCATAGGACGGAATTTCTTCAAGTGCTACATACTTATCGTGGTATTCGATAAGCTGGACGCGTAGGAGAAGCATTGTCCCCCTACTGTTCGCATCCCTTCTTCCGTTCTGTCGTTTCAATAACCATACAATGTACCCCATAAATATTGGTAGTGCTACATTATATGTATTCATAAGCAATTCTTCCACTTGTTCAATCCTTTTCCTTTCCGGTTTTTGCAAAATAAAAAGACCTGTTATGGTCTCGCTCTGATCTCCATATGATTCTCCATGCTTATCACCTCGCCCACAATCTCGCAATGGCTCCTGCTTGTGACGCTCTGATTTGTATTGTGTTTGCTGCGGTGTAGTTTAATCCCGCCCAATATGATGAGCTGTAAAATGCTTGGTGCATACCGTTCGTGTCACTGCGACCTTGAGTATTTGTAAGAGCGGTAATTGGTATTACGGCGCTTGCTAATACTCGGTTATTTAGCGCATTGTCACCACTTTTGAATGGTCCGACAGTTAATAAGAATTCATGATAACCCTTGGTGATGGTTACACTTTTGAAACCTGTATTCGATACTTCATCCAATAATTTCCATTCGTAAGGGGCATCCGCAAATAGGTCAAGCGTTCTTAGTTTATCCACCGGCAAATCAGCACTTTTTGCACCATTCGTCACATGGATTCCATTATATCCGTACTCATAGCTATAATTTCCCATACCTAGTCTTGTAGCATTGCCTTTGATTCCGTTGAATCCAGATTCGAAAGAACCTGTCGAATTCGATACGTTTGTAAGTGAATAACTTCCACTTATTAATCCTTCATATATCTTCGTTGTTCCTTTTACATTGTCTACACCACCAGATGGTAACTGTAATGTGCTTTCAAAATTACCTGTCAATGTTCCGATGTTTGCTGTAATCGCACTCAATGTCGCAACATCCAGATTATCTACTGAAATATAATGCAGCACCCACGTACTACCATTCCATCTCTTAATCGGTTGACCGGATGCTGTCTGCCACAACTGACCAACTGTCGGGCTAGATGGTGCGGTCGATGATACGATGATACCGGAATCACCTTTCGCGCCTGTTGCTCCGCGTGGACCAGTTGCGCCCTGTGGACCAGTAGCCCCCGTATCTCCCTTGACTCCCTGCGGTCCTTGTGGACCAGTCGCACCTGTATCGCCTTTGACACCTTGAATTCCTTGAGGCCCTTGCGCTCCCGTAGCTCCCTGTGGTCCTGCCGGTCCTTGCGCACCTGTCGTGCCTTTATCTCCATATGCCCCGATAATTATCGGAGCGGAATAATAATGCGTACCACTTGTATAAAGAATGTCCTCGTAATTCCACAAATACTTTTTGGCTGCCGTCATAGCCTGTACTGTTGTTGTCCAACCAGACGTAGAATATTCAACTCCGCTCGCTGCGCTTGTAGCCAGATAATAGTTTGTAATGGATTTTATACCGTTACCGGTTGCCCCAGTGTTTCCCTGCGGACCTTGTGCACCTGTATTACCTTGTGGACCTTGCGGACCAGTTGCACCAGTGTCGCCCTTATCGCCCTTTGCGCCCGTATCGCCTTTGATTTTCGTCCACGCATACGCAGTCGGGTTGGTAGAATCATTCTGAACAAAATCGGTGTACTGTCCTATATAAAGCTTACCAGCCGAATCACTTACTGAGAATCCGCTAGTACCATCAGCGCTATTGGCGTATGCGATATGGAGATACGAGGTCTTACCGTTAGTACCATTCGTACCGGCAATGCCACGTTCACCTCTTTCTCCCTGGGCACCAGCAAATCTCGACCATGTATACTTCGTGTAATCTGAAGAATCCGCTTGCGTGTAATCCACATACGTTCCAATGTAGGTTGATGGGGTTTCAGTCATTGGATTTCCGTTTGCATTTTCAGAGTATTTTATATGGAAATAAGTAGTCTTTCCGTCAGCACCGGCATCCCCTTTTTCCCCTGGGATTCCTTGCTCTCCCCGTGGTCCTTGCAGGCCTTGAAGACCTTGAGCACCAGTGTCACCTTTCTCACCTTTTTCTCCCTTCTCCCCTTTTTCACCATTAACTCCATTTTTGCATACAGAGTATGCAATCGTAGCACTTCCATCACTGTATAATGTAACGGTTCTCGTCCACAAATACATCCCGGTTCCAGGATCTATAGGCGTCGTCTGCCATTCTCCTGACGGCGGTTCGGTTCCAGATGCTCCAATCTGATACGAAATTGTTGAGTCACTTACACTCACGATCTGCTTTTTTAACTCTTCCAGCAAATCCGATGTAGATTGTGACGGATTACTCTCTAGCAACTTATAATTTGCCAAAACACCTGTATCTTCTCCATCTACAGTATAGTGATTCGTTACAGATTGCACTCTTGCCGATAGATATATCGGTTCTCCGGATCGTGTGCTCGCAACCTGAACCGCATCTCCAATGTCAGCTTGAAGCTTGTACAGTGATGTTTCATAAGCAACCTTTTTCTCATTTCTGGACTTCAATTCTTCAAGTCCTCTGTTAAACAGTTCCTGCGCACTGTCTGTGTCGTACTTAAAAGTTCCGTTTATATACCCGAGGAACTCGCCCTGCCCTTCGAAATTATATGCGCGGAAACGAGACCATTTATTTCTTGCTTCCCTGTCATAAATGCGAATGTGTCCTTTCGGACTGTAGTATCTTCCATCGTCATAGACGATATCGGAAATCGTAGTAGTTTTTCCATCTACTTCTTTTCCGTAACACCGGACACAGGTACACAAATCTTCGATAGATTCATTTCGTCTGAGAGCAGTAAGGTTGATCTCATCAATGAATCTCTGCTGCGTTTTGTCCTCGCCCAACGTCTTATAGATATTCACAACCTGTTTTACCACTTTGGATCCGTCAAGCACGATTTCAAAATCACATTCTGCTTCGAAGCTGTTCATGATCATACCGACTCTTGCAAGCTGAGTATCTGTGTTGCTGTCATACTTCGTCGCACGTTTCCGATCAGGAATCTCATTCCTTCCAATTGTCCATCCGGTATCTCCGAGCACTCTTCCAAGTGTCGCTTCTATCGTTTCTGGATTTCCGGTTGTATCCCACGAATCCGTGTCTTCATTGATCAAGTCGATTCCGATGTCTTCACAGTGGACGTCCAACTCATCTTCACCATCTACAGTCATAATTGTATATAGTCTATGACGGCCGTACTTATCCGCAAACGCAACGTAGTTTCCACTTTCAATATACTTTGAATCCTTGTGGAATGTATACGTGATAAAATCATACGTTCCGGTTGCCACGCCGTTTACGATGTTGATTTTCTGTCCGCCGCTACTGTCATCCACCGGAAGACTATCCGGGGCATCTGTGGACGGACTGCAAAGCACTCGCATATCCCGTCCGATGATTTTCCACTCCATTTATAACCACCTCTCTCTGTAAGTTACTTCTACTTCTGGTATTTTTGCAAAGTCTGAAACTGCAATACCGAGTGTATGCTGTCCTGGCGGGAGAAGTAGTGGTTTACTCCCAATATCTACCCGGTCCCAGTCCTTTATATCATTGATATATAGCTCGTTCGATGAGGAATTTAGTTCAACCACATCACCATCAGATAAGAAGTTTGGGATATCCTCGTAATACTGAACGTTGTGTTTCCGGACATTCAGAGCCCGGATGTTATTGTTCTGAATCGGAGTATAGTTCTTGTATGCGGCACAATACCATGTAACTTTTCTAAGTGTTGCACTCGGATTTGATAAGAAAAATGTCTTCTTGATTCCTCCATGCGTAAATCCGACCGTAATTGTATTTCCGATTTTTTCAACTACTGCCGCAGGACCTCCGCCCCCTCTTCCTGTAACATAAAACTTTTGCGTCTCTCTCGTATCCCAGACTCTTTTATTTTCGATGTACAGTGCCATGTCAGACCGTTCCATAACCGGATTGTTATCTTCGAATACGACCGAGCAGATAATATCATCGTTTTCATCACTGAATGTCACAGAACTGTGCCCGATCTGCTTTCCTCTCGATGGACCACCACCATCCGTATTAAAATCGAACCGGTACTCACACCGCCAGTTGGTTGGATATTCTCCGTTTTCATCTGCAGGTATTATTTTAGTGAGTGCGGGACCGTGCCAGCTGTCTCCTGATCCATAATTTGTAGCTTTTACATATCCCTCATTTGTAGCTGCATTTTCTACTGTGTATCCAACAGTTCCGACCTGCCGCCGCTCCGGTGTGACAACCGGAGTTACACCGCCATTCAGTACCCACCCTCTATTCTGAGTGAAATGATCATCAAACAGTTTAACCGTTTTTTCTTTCGTCTCACCGTCAACTTCGCCCGGATTGCCGATCTGGTAAAACCGGTCGTCCAATACGAGACCAAGATACCCATTGTCAGAAAGCATTTTCGCCCTTACATCAATTGGAGTGGTTTCCGTTCCACTGTTTGTGAGAGTGATTGTTGATTCGTCGTTGTTTGTGGATGTCTTTTCGGTAAGAGCGTGTGCCAATCCATCCGGAACCAGAAAGGTAATATTCCCGCTGCTCGTAAAGTCGGCTTCGCTCAATTCCGCTTCCCCCTCCAAGATTGCTTCGTAATACAGGTTTGGTTCATCCGAAAATACTAATCGTCCCAACTCTTTTTTTCCAATTATTCCAGCTGTTTTCCTTCGAAATTCAGCCAGATCGCTTGCTGTCTGGTTTCTCACCTGGTATTCAATCGATATGGTTTTTTGCTCGTATTTTGTATTTACGAATTCGGCCCCACTTTTATTCCCGATTGTTTTGGTTTGTGCTGTGTATTTCGGTGTTATATTCCTATTTACTTTTGTTATGTTTATCGGTATTTCAGTTCCTCCGAATGTTGCTTTTAGAATCCCCATTACCTCACCCCGCTTAGCCTGTTAATAATTTTCTCTTTCTCTTCGAGCATTGGCTGCATGTAATTCACCTGTCCTTTTGCCACTTGTCTTCCGTCCATCCACCCTGTCATGTTCACCGTAATATTAATGTTTTTCTCGTTTAACACTTCTAGAACCGACTCCTTGATATAGTCCTTTAGTTTTTGCACCGGTGCAATTGCTTCTGCCTGCTTTCCTTCTCCTGCTACTCCAACCCCTGTTCCGGTTTGGAATATTCTTGGCTTTGTTAGGAGTCCACCTTCTTCAAAATATCGAACATCCAACGTTGGAATTGCAAATAGTTCTGCCAAATTGATATCTCCAATTCCTTCTGCGTATCCGTGACCGGAATAAGCTGATGCAAGGCTTCCGTATCTGCTTACCGCATACCGGATGGATGCAATCATGTTTGACAATGGATCATAGATATTTGTGTTGTATCCAGACATCGCATATGTTCTGAATGTTGGATCTATTACCTGCATTAATCCTTTGGACGGGATTCCTGCTTTTGCGTTGCTGTCCCAGAGGTTGATTGCGTTTGGGTTTCCGCCGGATTCCGTCTGCATCTGGTACAATAATCTTTCCAAGTTCGCAGCTGAATACTGCCCGGTTATCCTCAGGGCTTTTTCTGCAAGACTTCTCCACTGCTCTACTCCTGCTGACGGGCTGTAATTTACAGTCATTTCTTTATCAAAAATACCTTTTACGAAATCTGTTATGTTTCCCACAACGCTGTTTATCGCCCCCGTCGTTACAGATAACCACGGTTCCATAATTCCGGATAAATCCGTGAATTTATCAATCGCAATTTGCACGATTTTCCCCGGATTTTTAATGTAGTCAAAAATATTTCCAGTAAAATTAGAAACCGTTTCCCATAATCCGCCGAAGAATTCTCCGATTCCACTTGCGAAATGTGGTAATACACTTAAGAGGTTCTTTGTTTCGTCTGCCGGCATAATCTTTGTTCCTTTTTTCATGGGCAGCAAGACATCTCTACCTTCTGGGATAAATGGTTTTCCGTCTGGAGGTACAATTAATTCTTTATATACCGCTCCCTTTTGGTCGTTCACTATTCCCAGTGTATCTTCTGGCAGGCCTGCTGCCCCTCTGGCAAACTTAGGTATCGCCCACAAATCAAACGGCTTGTCTGAACCAACTTTGCCCAGAATCCAGTTCACACCTTTGATCACCCCGTTGATTGCGTTCCCGATCGGAGTTATGATTCCGTTTGCAATCCCGCTTACAATTCCACTTAGTGTATCTCTAAGCGATGTGAATCCAGATTTGATATAACTCCACAAACTTCCAAATACACTCATCGCGCTCGATTTGATTGTGTTCCATATTCCGCCAAGTGTATCTTTTATCGTGTTCCATACTCCAATTGCAACGCTCGATATTCCATTCCATATTTCACTAAAAAACGCCGCTATCGGATTGAAAATAGCTTCAGCTGTCGTGCTAATGTATGTCCACGCCGCGCTTAATGCAAACTTTATTACTTCCCAAATTGTGTAAATCACAGCATATATTGCGTACATCGTTCCTTCTACGATGCTTTTAATAAGATTTATCGGAACTTCAAATATCTCGTATATTGCATTCCATGTATCTGTAAAAAAAGTCTTAATGTTTTCCCAGACTGTCTTTATCGTGTTGCTTATTGTGTCCCACAACTCCGTAAACCAGTCTTTAAATGAATTCCATTTCTCAGAAAGCCAGTCCGTTATTGCTCCCCAATTTTTTACAGCGACGATTATAGCTGCAATCGCTGCTATTACTCCTGTAATTATACCGATTACCGGCAATAGGGTTCCAGTCAAAAATGCCATTGCTCCGCCCGCTGTGGTTATCGCCATGCTTACCACGGATATGATTGGCAACAATGCTGTTATTGCTGCCGCTACACCACCTATTACAACAATTATTGTTTTTGTCGTGTCAGATAATCCAGAGAACCACGAAGCAATATCTTGAATTATTGGAGTTATCGCCTCCAAAATCGGTATTAAAATTTCTTGTATGGATTCTCCTGTTTCTATAAGCGCATCTGACAGTTTTCTCATCGCAGCTTCTGCTTTTTGCTCTTCCGTCGTTGTATCTTCTTGGAATTTCGCTGCTTTTCCAGTTACGTCATCGTAAGAATCTCCTATTGTCGTTAAGGATGTGATAAATTTTGCGCTTCCGTCTTCCGCCATCGTTCCAAACGCTGTTGCTGCCATGTTTAATTGTTCTTGTTGATTCTGGCATCCAGCGATATCAGACACGATAGAGTCTATCACCTCTTTCTGGGTAGCTCCTCCGTTCTGCCATGCAGTAAACAAATCCTGCGTTTTCGTCGAGTAAATTCCGATAGCATCCGCTACCGTTCCATCCACCAGTCTTGTTGTGACTTCATTGATTGCATCATTTACTTTGTCTAAGTTGTAGGCTCCGCCATCCAGACCATTTTGTAATAATTGGAAATATTCCTGTGCAGAGTATCCAGCCTGGGCAAATTTTCCTGAGTATTCTGATAAGTTGTCTCCCAGTTCATTTGTTTTATCTAGTCCGCCTTGTGTTCCAGCAATCAAGAAGTCCATAGCCTCTGTTGCACTCATTCCAAAATTATTCATCAGACTATTCACACCGCGCAAGCTTTCCTCCATGCTGATTCCATACATTTCTTCCAGAATCAAGCCTTGCGACGTGATATTCTCAAGTGTTGTGTTGTCCAGATTTTTAATATTGTCTCTTACCAATATCACCGCATCTGCTACGGCGTCCATTGTTCCGCCAACTCCGCTTTCAAACACTGTCTTTATTATGTCGGCATTTGTTTGCGCTTCCGCTCCGGTTTCTCCGAACCTCGCGCTCACTTTTTTTGTGGCGTTTTCCATTATTTGGAATACTTCTACTGACTTTTCTCCGAGTTCAATAACTTTGTCCCCGAGTTCCGATACCTGTTCTCCAGCTTCCATTAAATTCCCTGCAGCAATTCCCTTCCCAATATCATTCAGGCTTTCTTCCGCTCCAGAGGAATCATCTTTCAGCTTTCGCAAAGACTCTCGTATTTCATCAATTCCAGATCCGGAATCAATCTTGTTGAGTGCTTCGCGCATCTGTCCGAGATCGGCTTCTGCTCCAAGTGCTTCCTTACCAATCTTGTTTATTGCCACTGTCAGATCGTCCGAATTGGCTCGTCCGTTTTTAATCGCGTTTGTAAGCCTCGTTCCAATAACATCTTGGAAGTCATCTAGTGTCTTTCCGGTTGCCTGCAGTAATGTGTCTAGCTGTTTCGTGCTTGTCTGTAGCTTCTCATGCTCCTCCGTCATTTTTATGGCCTGCATCTGGTAAGATTTTAGTGATTGCTCGGTTTCCTCTATAGATCTCTGGAATTCTCGATATTCTTTTTCACCGATGTCACCGGATTTGAACAGCTTTTCCACTTCGGACTGTGCTTCTTTCAGACCTTTCAACTTTGTTTCTGTATTCTGTATTGATTTAGACAACAATTCCTGCTTCTGGCTCAAAAGTACCGTGTTTCCCGGGTCGAATTTTAACAGCTTGTTTACCTGTTTTAGTTCTCCATTTAAGCTAGAGGACGTGCTGTTTATCTCTTTTAACGCTTTGTCGAGCGGAGAGTAGTCCGCTCCGAATCGTATCGTGATTCCGTTTATTTTCTTATTTGCCATCTACTCCTCCTAGAAATTATCGAAATCTTCTTGTGTTGCCTTTCTTGGTTTCTTTCCTCTCTTTTGGCTCTGGTTGTCTATGTATTCCTGTATATAGTCCAGACAATCGCCTATCGTCATTTCTCTTATGTCTTCTGCGTCAAGTCCAACTTGTCGGCAACAATAATAAAAGGACTCCACCGTGAAGATTTCTCCACTGGAAGAGTCCTTATCATTTATTTTTTTTTACTGCCACGCATTGAACTTGTGAGCATGTCCTGAATCTCTGGCATAATCTCCATGATTGGGAATGTGTCAAATCCGTCTAACCATGTTTCCGGATCTGGAATACTGTTATCCGCCATCTTGGCCATTGTCCAAATAATGTCGTACAACACATCCATATCCAGCTCAGCTAAGTCGTCGTAGGAAATGCTAGAAAGCTTTTTGTCCTTTCCGTCCCCGAACACTTTTGCAATTTTAAGCATATCCGCAAAATAGTCTCTTCGGAACTGTGCTTTGTATTTCTTTGTAATCGCCGCCGTAGACTTTAAGCGCACCGGCTTTTCATCTATGTATACTGTTTTTTCCATATTCCGTTACTCCTTATACTTCAGCTACTTCCGTTGTCTTTTCGTACACTGCTTTATACCATCCATCGTAGGTTGCACCTTCGATTCCCGGTGTTGTTCTTGCCTTAACCAGCATGTTGTCCGGTCTTGGAGATGCTGTAATCTTAATGTCTGTTGTGTTCGGATTTCCATCCTCTTTTGTTTTGCTTGATTCGGATACGCGAGAAGCTGTACAGTAATACAGTGCGTGCCGGATTGCTTTCTTGTCGCCCTGGAATTCGAACAACAGTGCAAAGTGTTTAATCTGCGCATCCGCATTCTCCAAGAGCACTCCGTCTGTTGTTTTTTCCTCGCCAAGAACATCCTGCTTAAACTTATCTGTCGCTCTTGCAACAGTCAGTGTGCCTTCGTATCCCTGGTTGTTATTATTCATGTAATAATCAATATCATCTGCTTTGAATTTTACTGTTTCTCCGCTTGGGTCGAGTGACAGTGATACCGCTCCCGGAATTCTAACTGGTGTATCAAATGTCATTTTTCTTGTCGTTTCGTCATATGTCGCCATTGCGTAATGTGCATTTCGAAGTCCATACTCCACTTTGTTTTCTGCTACATCTGCCATGTTATATCCTCCTAAATATTAATTTCATATGCTTTCAAAAACATATTCTCTGAATCAAGATGGTGTTCATAGGACTTGTACGGAATGTTGTTTTCCGTAAGCAATGCTTTTATTCTTCCTTCCAGCTCCAAGTCCTTTTCCTCTGTGTATTGTTCGATTGTTACGGCGCATCCATCCATATACACCGTATCGTCTGCCATGAATCCCGTGTCCTCATCCACGTAATATACGAGATACGGCAATTGTGGCACGTTTCCAACCGCAAAGCAGTAATATGCAATTGGCAGTCCCAGTTCTCCTAATGTTTTTTTCAGCTCCGGTAACGTCATCCGCCCACCATCCTTTCCGTTTCCTCGATATATTCTTTCACGCATTCTTCTTCGATTTTCTCAATATGTGGTTTGGCCGGGGATTCTCCAACCAGTCTTCCTCCGCGCCTGAGTTGGTGTCCTTTCTCCAGCAGGTGCGTTAGTCTGTATTCTTTTCCTACTTGGTGTACCACCACGCCGTAATTATCCGTAGAGTGCGTCCATCCCTTCGCGTAGTCTCCGGTCCTGTTCGGGCTTTCCGTTTTCAGTTTCTCCACTGCTTTTTTGGATATTTTTGTTGCGGTTTTAAATACACTTTCCTTAACGTCTTCTGTGTATTCTTTTAGCTGTTTCTGCACTTCCAACGCTAATTGCTCACAGTTTATCTTGTGGTCAGCCATTTTTTCCACCCACTTTTTTAATGCACGTAAGTTCCAGTTCCTCTGCGCTTATCTGGTAAGTCTTCAGGATTTGCAGTCGGTTTCCTTCAAATACCACTTCCGGTTCTCCGGAATATTCATATGGATGTATGATCAATATTTCCTTAATTTCAATCCCGTTCTGCCCTGCCTTATAGAACTCCTGCCTCGGAACAGGGACTTTACAGCAACATATACTTGTTTGTGTTTCCACAATCTTCTGCTGCCCGAGGCTGTCCTCTTTGTAACCACCAGTTCCGACCAGCGTTACATCATCATCCCACGTTCGTTCCATCTTCACACGCTTTCTTCACAATCAGATTTTTTACTCTAAACTGTATGCTCCTCGGTGTTACTCCGTCTTCCGGATGGTTATACTTCCATGTCGCCCAGTCCAGCACCAGCATTACGTGTCCGGGAATCTCCGCTTTTAACTCGATTCCATGTGTCTCTTTGCAATCAGAGACGATACCATCTATGATTGCGCATAGAATATCGTCTCTTTTACTTGTGGAGATTCCAAGCCTTGCTTTCAGTAGATCTATTACTGCTTCTACCATTACTCCACCTTCTCTTTCATCTCCTCGATTACCGGTTTTCCAATATTATTTTTCTCTGTGGACAATTCTGTGATTCTCGCTTTCGTTTTCTTTCCCTCGTATTTCTCACCTACTTCGTAGATTCGGTCGTTATCCTGCAAGTCTCGGAATTTTACGATTACTTTGTAGTCCATGTATTACGCCCCCCGTACTGCATTGGTATATGTAATATACACTCCTGCTTCTTTGTCTGTTACCTCCACATCGTATCTGATAACGCCCGCAAGCAGTTTTCCGTAAATCTGGTTGTCCACCCATTCCACAGAGGTCTGCTTTCGATCGAAAAATGCTACAAACGCTGCTGCATCTCCGACAAATCCGACAAGGTCTCCTGCTTTTGCTCCGATCATGTCATCGTCGAGAACGATTACTTCACGGCCGAGCAGCATCTTTCCGCTGGATGCAGTAATGGAATCCTGCAAGAGATATCTTCCGTTGTTGTCTTTCAGTTTGTCCAGCTCTGCGTACAGGCTGGCAGAAACATAGAATTTTACAGCATATACCTTTTTGATTTCTTTGTTTACCAAATCTTTCAACCCGTCAATTCCTGTTACTGCTTTCGGTGTTGCGGTTTTTAGTTTTTCTGCGATACTTGCATTTGTTGTGTTTAATGCCTGGTTTGCGATTTCATCTCTGATCAGACCAGTTACATCGTAGTTCGCATCGTCAATCGCTTCCTGAGAAATTGGAATGTACCCTCTTCTTGTGTCTACGTTGTAATCAACTTTTTCGATTGTTGGGTTTGCAAGCAGTGGGTTTGCTGCTAACTCTTCTACTGTATTCATTTTTCCGTTGGATCTGGAAATGACCGGATACTTTCCAGATGCGCTATTTACCGGAACTGTTTTTACATATCTTCTCAAATCTACTACGTCTTCCGGTTTCATCTGTGGAGTCAGCAGTTCTTCCGGAATCAGTGCCCCACCTTCTACGGATGTGAATCCATCTCTTGTCTGGCCCTTGGATTTTACGAATCCGTTAATACCGCTTCGGATTTCATCTAACTCTTCTTCGCTTTTTCTTCTCATTCCCTTACCTCTTTCTTCTGGTTTTTTCGGAGGAGCTGCCTCATATTTTTTCAACTCTTCTCGGAGTTCCTCGAGTTCCTGTTCTGCAGTTTCCTTTTTCTGCTCGTGTGCATCTCTTTCCTGCGTAAACGTCTCGATTTCTGTTTCGACTGCGGACCGCTCTTCTTCCGTATTTGCTTCTTCTACGGACACCTCGAGTTCCTTTTCTCTTGTTGTAAATCCTTCGTCAAGCCCTCTCAATTCCTCTAAAACCTGTTCTGCAGCTCTAATTTTCTTCTGCAGCATGATCTGTTTTAATGCCATTTTTATTTGCCTCCTCTGATTTTTTCCATCGCAGCATGTCTCCATTGCTGTAATTCTTTTTCTTTGTGCTGTGTTACTTCACTGTGTCGTGCTTGGATACTAGTTCCGTCGTATGCCGGAAATGTGCATACAGACACCTCTTGCAAATCCACTTTTTTAAGTGTCCACTTTACTGTGCCGTCTTCTCTCCACTCTGTATCTTCTTCCAGAATATTGAATCCGAACGAACACTGATCTACATCTCCGCGTTTAACTCGCTCGTAAGCGTTCATCGCGTCAGAGTCTTTTTCATTGATCAGAACGTCTCCCCAGAGTCCATGTGCATCTGCAGACAGTTTTAACGTTCCCGGTTTCGTTCTTCCGATAACCAGCGTAGAGTCATGGTTGACCAACGCGCGAATGTCTCCGCCCATCGTTTCGTCAAGTGCTCCAGGGTCGATACTTTCATATGCACCCGGCCATAGCTCTGTTTCCTGATTAAACACAACGAAATATCCGGAAATATATTTTTTTCCGTCTTCTGCTTCTCGCGTTTCAAATTCTGTTTTAAACGCTCTTCTTTGCTGTTTCTCTCGTGTTTCCACTATTCTCCCCCTTTCAATTTTTTCTGTTTGCTCAAGTCTTCTTGGTGCAGATAGTTTTCCAGGACCAGAAGTTCTTCCATCTCTTCATCTGGATCCAGTCCTATCCAATCTCTAAGCTCATTTCTTCGCATCGCATTTCGGTCTATCATATTAGTTCCCGCTGTTACGAGGTCCGTCAAATTGTATGCATACAAGCTTCTTGGGTTCAGTTTGAAATACATATCTGGCGAATACAGTAGGTCTCGTGTCAGCGTCTGCGCGATTACCTGTGCGATACTCATAATCCTCGTATCGATAAAATTGATATATTCCTCTTTCTTAAACTCGCCTACGCCAACAAAAAAAGCCGGAACTCCAAGAATTCCCGCCACTGTTTTTTTATCCATTTCAACCGATGGATTAATCGCTATGTCATTTAGGGATAGAGGTTTTACTGACTGCACTTCCATCATTTCTGCCGGGATTATCCAAGGCTCTCCCGGTTTTGCTTCTCCGAGATATTTTTTCTTGATCTGGTCTCTACCAGCATCCGTCGCGAGTTCCTCTGTGTTCGCATCGACCTTTATAATTACATTTGGCATATAATTACCTTTCATGAATTCCTTTTTCGTCTTTCCGGCCTGCGCAAGATTCTGAACCAAATCTCTTAATACAACACGGTATCCAGTTCCTTTCCACGGATATCTCTGTGATGGATTAATCGCGAAATGAATAATTTCATCTGGATAATACTTCTTTCCTCTGTAATTCACAGAGTATGGCGCGTCCCGCTCGTCATAATTGTATGCGACGTCGCACATCGCCAATGGTTCCAGATTTTCAATTAACCCATTGTTGATAACTGGATATATAATTGAATTCCCAGCTCCGTTCAATAACAGATCTGTCACAATTCGGTACAACCACGTTTTTCGTGTCATGTACTCGCACGGGTTCACGTCAATCTTTCTGGATAATTCGTTTTTTACTCTCTTATCACCTTTCTCCGTGTTCTCCATTAGATGTATGGTCATATTGCTTACTAAGTCCGCCATCTTGCTTACTGCGATACGCACTTCCGGGTTTTCAGCCAAGCTTATATATCCGGGCGGAAGAATAAAATCTGCAAACGTTGCTCCGTTGTATACGATTACTCCGGCTGTTGTGTCTGCCCTTATACTTGTTCTTTTTTTCTTCTTTTTCGCCATCCTTGTTGTCCTCCTTTAATGTTCTAACCATCTTCTCGCTGTGTTTCCCATCGCTAGGTCTGCTAGGTATTTGCAACAGCTAAATACTCCAGCATCGAACAGGTCAATCCTCTGTGTTCCACCGTCTCCGTCTACTTTTTCGTATTGGATCATGTCGTCCGTTTTTTCGATTGCTCGTACATTTTGTACGCAATACTCAAACGCATCCGAGTGCAGATAGTAGAATTTTTTATTTTTTACTTTTACTTCTATGTGCCGAAATCCTTCCGACTTCACATAAAAATACTGCGGCATGTCATCAATGTAGAATCCAGCCTTTTTCATTTTTAGGAAAAATTCTCGGCCGAATTTCTTATCGAATCCAACTTTTTTAATCTTGAATCCTTTCTGTTTCATCGAGATAAACCAATTTACAATGTCATCTGGAAGGACTGTTGCTGTGTTACTCATCGTCAACCATCCATCCTCTTCCCATCCAAACAGTGGGATTCCATCTTCGTCCGCCTTCGCGACTGCTGCCGCTCGTGGGAAGAATGCGTGCGTGATACATATATCCACATCCTTATACGTTCCGTACAGTGCACCTGCTGTCAAGTCGTGTAATTTAGACAGGTCAGCTCCGCCGTACCACTTGATTGGAAGCTTGGCCAGCTCATCCAGTGTCCAGTTGTACTTATTGTCAGAACTTCTGAATTCATTGATATCGAAATACGCGTTCATCGCATTTGTAAAGATATTCAACGTTTTGTTCAGGTACTCTGTTCGCAGCTGGGGCTCGTTCATTGCCTGCGCCGCATCGTCTTTCAGTTCATCCAGCGTTACGGTTACCCCGATAGACGGTGTGCACATCTGCAATACTTCCGGATCGTCGATTGTGGTAACTTCACCTTTGCTATTCAGGATATTTCCGTCTTCGTCCTGATCCGCTTTGCAAATAAAAATAAAATATGAATCGTAAGTTGGATCCGTAACGCTTCCATTCAGTACCTTTTGCAGTGTCTTTAGACGATTGGCCAGAAATCCATCCGGGATATCTCCCGCTGTAGAGATTCCAATCAGCAGTTTGTTCCGGTATGCCTTCATTGCATTTTTCATCAATATGTATTTCTTGGCTCCAGCTCGTTTCCATGCATGGATTTCATCCAGAATCAGACAGTTACAGTTTAGTGAGTCCAGCTTGTCCTCTTGGTTTGCTATCGCGAATATTTCCGCGTTTCCGTCTCCGAAGTCTACTTGTATAGAGTGCTCCTGGTTGTTATCTCGGATTCTTAGCTTTTCAACATCACCTTTCAGGTCTTTCATGTTGTCTGTTAGGAATCCAAAACTTTCCATTGTCTGTTTCACCGAATTTGCCACAATATATGTGGTTGCTCCGGATGCTCTATCCAGTATACTTTTTGCTTCGGCCAGTGCTGCACTGAACGATGTCTTTCCTTGCTTTCTTGGAAGGAATATCAATGCTTCGTTAAACCGGCGGAGGTCTGTTCCTTTTCGAAAGAATCCAAACAGATTAACGCAAACAAATTTCTGCCAATCTGTCAGCTTCACTGGTGTACCCTTGTAACTTACTCCGTTTTTGTCTTCGCCCTTGACATGGTGTATTGTGCACTCGATAATATCGATTACAAAATCAAATTGCTCTTGTCGGAAATCTAAATCATCTCTTTCGAGATCATCGAGGAATCTTTTACACGCAAGCTTCCTATCTTTGTTGGCCAGAATTTTCCCGGATATAATATTCTCCGCGTACTTAACAGCCGTCCTAAAGTGTGCGGATGTAATATGTGTTGTATCCACAGATTATTTTCCACCCTGTTTTTCTAGCAACATAGCGAATGCAGACTTCTCTTTCTTCGGCTGTTCAATCTCTGCATTGTATGTTTTTGCATTCAGCATCAACCGGTCAGAGTATGCCCCGATATCTTTTCTGAGGTTTTCAAGACTCACGAGAATAGGGCTTTTTTTACCCCCACTTTTCTCCGTGTCCAGAATCACTTCATATTCAGACTCTTCAAACTGTTTACTTAAGACATTGTACTGATAGATCATGTCTGCATAGATCTCAATCACCTGCTTATACTGCACTTTATAGGTCCCCAGTTCTTTCATGTACTTGACTGTCCTGTCAATAATCGTCTGCCTTTGTGGTATGTATCTTGCCATCTATTCTCACCTCCTATCCTGCCGGAAAATTTATTTTCAGAATCCCGCGCTATTGGAAACAGTTCCCTAGCCCGATTCCCACCGGTCAATTTTTGCATTTCCCATACCGGGGGGCTGCCTTCCTTTCCATTCTTCGAACTCTCTTTTCCTTTTGTTCTGCCAGTATTTTCCTTTGTCTGTTACAGCTCCTGTCGTCCTGTCGTGGAATGTGTCGTGCCGCTTTCCAGATACGCTTATCAGGTTCCAATCCGCGTATTCCAGCTCTGGATAGTCCTCTCGTGGATAGATGTGGTGCACTGTTGTAGCTTCCTCGTACTGTCCGTATCGCTTAGCTTCAACGCATTGATATCCGTCCCGTCTTAATATCTTTTCTCTTTTCTTTCTCCACCTTGAACTCTTGTAGAATGTGTTTGCCGTCTGCATATTCTTTTCTCCATACAAAAAAGCACCCGGATTATTCCGGATGCTCCTCGTTTACCTGCTCTATAAATCTGTTCATTAGTTCCGTTATCTTAGATGCCTGACTCACTCCAACCTTGTTACATGCTTCTTGGAATGCTTCTGCCACATCTCTCTTAATCTTGAAACCTTTTGTCATGTATCCTGCTTTCTTCTGGTACTTCTCTGACGCAACTGTCTGAGGTTTTGGACTACCTATCGGCATTACTTATCCCTCCTTTAATTTCGCCACTCCAATTGCCACAAAGAAAATACCTAAAAACATTAAAGCTTCTTTCATATTGCTTTTCTACAGATGAGTGTGTTATTATAACAGAGAGGGCTTTCGCCCTTCTCTGCATCTGTTCTATTCGAACAGTTTAGAGATAATCAATAAGATTATTCCAATGATTAAATCCGTTATCGCTCCGACCGCCCAAGTCTTGATATCGGATTTTTTTCTTTTGTGTTTCTTACTCA
>ENA-UEQX01001013-UEQX01001013.1-human-gut-metagenome-genome-assembly--contig:-NODE-1013-length-17831-cov-3.974879_pt1 | contig 17831 bp, 18 predicted proteins | sample MGYA00242952_ERZ507952 | MGnify/ENA primary metagenome ERZ507952 (study PRJEB26167, sample SAMN06115425) | human gut metagenome | host: Homo sapiens | place: China:Sichuan | collected 2015-04-07... | reverse complement strand
TCATAAATCAATTCCGCTTTCACAATCTCCTCTGCCTGTGCCTTGCAAGCGTTCATCTGCCGCACCCATTCCATTTGGTTTTTGGCTTTTAGTTGCTCGGTCACGCCGTTTTGCTCTGCCAGTGACCGCACGATCAGCTCCATGCGGTTTCGTGCCGCTTCGTCAATCTCGGCGCAATACTGTCTTACGTACACCCAGCTATCGCGCGGAATGCCCTTTCTTTTGTTTTACAGCGCCGTGCCCTTTTTCGGCACGAAAAAGGCCTTCATATCCGCCCTTTCAAGCTCGAGCAGCTTGATCTTTTTATCGACGCCGCCCGCGTAGCCGGTCAGGTTGCCGCTCGCGCCGACCACGCGGTGGCAGGGGATGATGAGCGAAATATCGTTGTGCCCCACCGCGCCGCCGACGGCCTGCGCAGACATGTGCGTTAGGCCCTGCTTTTCCGCCAGCTTTCGCGCAAGCACGCCGTAGGTCGTTGTTTCACCGTAGGGAATTTCCAGCAGCAGCGCCCATACTGCCTGCTGGAATGCCGAACCCACGGGGTGGAGCGGCGGCGTGAAGTCCGGCTCGCGGCCCGAAAAGTAGATATCGAGCCAGCGCTTGGCCTCGCGCAAAACAGGCGTCTCGCTCTCGGCATACTCTTTTGGCAGCGTGCGGGCAAAATATTTCTGCCCGTCGAACCACAGGCCCGTCAAGCCCTCTTCGTCCGCCGCAAGCAGGATGCCGCCGAGCGGCGAATCATAATGCTGGGTGTAAGTCATCGTCCTCGCCTCATTTCTTCTCTTTCGGCGCGTGATCGTGCAGCTCGGGGATCGCACCGCCGGACACCGCCCAGAGGTACAGGCTCGCCACGCTGCCATAGGGCGAAAAGCGGCGGCGGTACTTTTCAAAGAGCCCTCGGTCGATCTTTCGGTGGTGGTACACCATGCGCAGCCCCCGCTGGATGGCGAGGTCGTCGCAGCTCAACACGTCCTGCCGCTGCATGCAGAAGAGCAAAATCATCTCCGCCGTCCACACGCCGATGCCCTTGAGGGACGAAAGCTCCCGGATAGCCTCCTCGTCGCTTTTTTGCCAGATACCTTCTAAATCGAATGCGCCGGTGTGGACCTTTTCGGCAAAATCCGTGATGTACTCCGCCTTTCTGAACGTCATGCCGAGTGATTGGAGCTTGGAAACACCCGCGGCGAGGACCGTCTCGGCGTTGACCTCGCCGAGTGCCGACAGCATCCGCTGCCAGATCGTCTCCTGTGCCTTGGTCGAGATCTGCTGGCCGATGATGTGGTGCACGACGGCGGAAAAGAGGTCAGTATCCACTTTTCTCTCGACATGGCCGATGCGGTCGATGACCTCGGCCATGCGCTTATCCTTCTTTTTAAGATAGTCGGTCTCCTCTTCCCCGTAGGCAAAATACATTGAGCTTCCTCCCCGCCGCGTCATCTAAAACGTATGTTCTATATATTATATGGTGCCATTTTCTTTCTGTCAAGCGTGCAAGCTTTTGTAACGGACTATCGAAAAAATTTTCGAAGCCCTCTTGACTGAAAGTGTACTTTAAGTTGTAGAGTATCAGTGAACTTTAAGAACAACAGTTTTTAGAGGAGGAATATCCCATGATCAAGCCTTATATCGTATGCCACATGATGACCTCGGTCGACGGACGTATCGACTGCGCCATGACCGAGCACCTACCCGGCGTGCAGGAATATTACGACACGCTCGACGCGCTGGACGCGCCCACACGTATCAGCGGCCGCGTGACCGCGGAGCTCGAAATGGCGCTGCCCGGAAAGTTTGAGGCCAAGACCGCCGAAGCACTTGGCAAGGAGGCCTTTTCCAAGGCCGCCGACGCCGAGGGCTACGAGATCGTCGTTGACACCCACGGCACGCTCCTCTGGGGTGAGAGCGCCGAAGACGAGCGTCCGCTGTTCATCCTGACGAGCGAGCAGGTCAGCAAGGAGTACCTTGCGTATCTCAACGGCAAGCACATCTCGTGGATCGCCTGCGGCAAGGAACACGTCGACTTGAAGCGCGCGTGCGAAATTCTCGCCGCGGAGTTTGACGTCAAGAGATCCGCCGCGGTCGGCGGCGGACACATCAACGCAGGCTTCCTCGCCGCAGGGCTACTCGACGAGGTCAGCATTCTGATCGGCGCCGGCATCGACGGCCGCGGCGGCATGCAGAGCGTGTTCGACGGCCTGCCGATGGAGCGCGGCGTCACGCCGCTCAAGCTCACGAGCGTGCAGCAGTACGGCAGCGGCGCGGTCTGGCTGCGCTACAATGTGGAAAAGTAAAAAGTAAAGCAGAGGAGGCTTTTTAACATGAAGTACGAAAATAAAGAAGCATTTGAACAGGTCAACATGTTCGGCACCGGCACGCCGAGCACCGCTTACGCCAAGTTTTTCATCGGCGATTCGTTCTTAAATCCTCTGACTGACCCGAAAGGTAGCCTCTTCGCCGCGAACGTGACCTTCGAGCCCGCCTGCCGCAACAACTGGCACATCCATCACGCGACTTCCGGCGGCGGACAGCTCCTTCTCTGCACCGCGGGCGAGGGCTGGTATCAGGAAGAGGGCAAGGACGCCGTCAGCCTGCACGAGGGCAGCGTCATCATGATCCCCGCGAACGTGAAGCACTGGCATGGCGCGAAAAAGGACAGCTGGTTCAGCCACATCGCCGTTGAAGTCCCCGGCAAAAACTGCCGGAACGAGTGGTGCGAGCCGGTCTCGGACGAAGAGTACAATAAGCTGTAATCAGAGGCAATTTCCATGATCTTAAACGAAACTTATACGCTCGAAATCGGCCTGAGCATCCCCAAGCTCGGCCTTGGCACCTGGTTCATCGACGACGATCAGGCCGCCGAGGCCGTCCGCACCGCCGTGAAGCTCGGCTACCGCCTCATCGATACCGCGCAGGCCTACGGCAACGAGCGCGGCGTGGGCGAGGGCGTGCGCACCTGCGGCGTTCCGCGCGAGGAGCTTTTTGTCGCCAGCAAGGTGGCCGCGGAGCTCAAGACCTATGACGAGGCCAAAAAGTCCATCGACGAAACGCTCGAGAAGATGGGCCTTGACTACCTTGACCAGATGATCATCCACTCTCCCCAGCCGTGGAACCAGTTTCGCGTGGAAAAGCGCTATTCTGAAGAAAATAAAGCCGTCTGGCGCGCGCTCGAGGATGCGCAAAGCGAGGGCAAGGTCAGAGTCATCGGCGTGTCGAACTTTCTGCGCGACGACCTTGAAAATCTGCTCTCCGACTGCCGCGTAAAGCCGATGGTCAACCAGATCCTGCTGCACATCAGCAACACCGACCTCGCGCTGCTCGACTACTGCCGCGAGCAGGGCATCCAGGTGGAGGCCTACTCCCCCATCGCCCATGGCGAGGCGCTCAAGAACCCCGCCATCGCGGAGATGGCGAAAAAGTACGGCGTCAACGCCGCGCAGCTGTGCATCCGCTATGTCATCGAGCTCGGCGCGGTCGCGCTGCCGAAGACGGCCAACCCCGACCACATGGCGAGCAACGCCGCCGTGGACTTCACCATCTCGAGTGAGGCCATGGAGACGCTCAAGCACACGGACCGCATCGCCGACTACGGCGAGTTCAACATCTTCCCCGTCTTCAGCGGCAAGCCGCTCGCGTAACGAACGCAAAAGGAAAAGGAGAGAACGCAGCAGCGTCCTCTCCTTTTTTTACAAAAGCATGCAGAAACCGATCTGCATACAGAGCCATCTTTCAAAAAGCCTCTTATTTCTTCTCTTCCTCGCGCACAAACATCATCAAAAAGCTGACCGCCAGCAGCGCGCAGGACACCCAGATGCCGCGTTCGGCAAAGCGCGCCGTCAGGACGCTGCCAAGCCCCGCGCCGACGGCAAAAATACCGATGACGCCAAAATACGTCAGTGCCTTTTTCAGCACCTCGCGGTCGTGCGTGTGGAAGTAGGCGCACAGCGCCTCGGTGCCGCTGCGCATGTTGCCGATGCACATGGTGCTCGCGTAGGCGTGGCCGCGCACCTTGCGGAAGGTCTGCACCTGCATCGCACAGACGAACGAGACGAGCGCGTTTGCAAAGGTGTTGACCTCCTGCGGCAGGAAGCCGACAAAAAACAGCAGCACGATCTCGGCCAGAATGATGAGCTGGCGCCAGTGCACCTTTTCCATGCACTTATAGCGGCGGTGGACGCATTCCGCCACAAAAATGCCCGCCATAAACGAGATCAGCGGCACAAAATAGCGGAAAACACCTGCCCAGTCACCTGCAAAAAGGTGTGTGCTCATCAGCACGATGTTGCCCGTCTGCGCGTTGGCAAACACCTTGTCGCGGCAGCAATAGGTATAGGCGTCCTGCAATCCGCCGGATAAAATGATAAACGCGGACATCAGGAACGAATCGGACATCTGCCCGTGCGGTCGATCAAGCTGCATGGTTACATTTTGGCTCCTGTTCGTTAAAATTCCGCCATGATTATACGGCGGTGGCCGCGCTTCGTCAAGTGGCTTTTGCGTCGAGCCGCGCGGTGTATCTGCGGATGCACGCCGCAGCGTAAACGGCGGTGACAAGCTCCGTGATGGGCATGGCGAACCAGAGCGAATCCGCGCCCGCAAGAAGCGGCAGCATCAGGATCAGTGCACCGCTGATGACGAGTCCGCGCGCGACCGACACGATAAACGCCGCCTTCGGCTGTAAGATGGCCTGGAAATAATAATACGTCGAGAAGATGTTGAACGGCAGCAGCAGGAATGAGATCGCATACGCGCGGATGATGGCCGGGGCCATCGCCAGGATCGTCTCCGTCGGGCTCATAAAAATGCGGATGTAGAGATTCGGGCACGCCACGCTCGGCGCCGTCCAGAAAACCCCGAAAAATACGACCGTCCACAGCGCATATCGCAGCGTCTCGCGGATGCGAACCTCTTTCCCCGCGCCGAAATTCGTCGAAATGATGGGCTGGGATGCCTGTCCGACGCTGTACGCGCAGCACTGGACAAATGTGCTGACGTTGATGATGGGGCCGTAGATCGCGAGCGCGTCCGAGCCGAGGTATTGCATGATCTGGCGGTTGAAGAGCACCGTCAGAATACCCATCGCCATGTCGATAAAGAAGCTCGAAAAGCCCGTGACGGCGATCTTCCACAGCTTGCGCGCAAGCCTCTTTGGTTTCACGAGGCGCAGCGTGTTCTTCCTGCTCGCAAAGTGCGTCAGCATCACGAGGAACGACACCGCCGAGCCCAGCGCCGTGGCAAGACCCGCGCCGTAAACGCCCATATCGCATGGGAAGACGAAGAACCAGTCGCCGAACACATTGAAGATGCCGCCCGACAGCACACCAAGCGTCACAAGTGCGGGCGCGCCGTCGTTGCGCAGAAATGCCGCGAGCATCTGATTGAAGAGGAACAGTGGGAATACAACTTTAACGGGGATCATGTACCGCTGCGCGAGGGCGAGCAGCGTCTCATCCGTGCCGAAAAACATCAGAAGCGGACGCTCGAAGAGGATGAGCCCGACCCACGCGAGCGCCGCCAGAATGACCGAGCCGATGACCGCTGCGGTGAAATACTGCTCGTCCTCACCGTCGGCGCTCATGCCGCTGCCGCGCTTCGTGCTGAAGATCACACTGCCGCCGATGCCCATGAGAAGGCCAATGCTGTAAATGACGTTCCACACCGGCGCGACCACAGCCAGCGCCGCCGTGCCATCAGGCCCCTGATACTGCCCCACCATCGCCATGTCGACGATGCCGTAGATGCTGGAGATCAGCGCGCTGCCGAACGCCGCCGACAAGTATTTGAAGTAAAGCGTTTTGATATTTCCACGCAAAAGGTCCATTGTCGTTTCCTCCTGTCAACAAAAAAAGCCGGATAAGGAACAGGCATTTCAGCCTGCGCCTTATCCGGCTGCCGTTTCTTTCGAACAGCGCGCCCTCCGAGCGAGCAAGAGGGACTATAGCACAAGAAAACGGCAATGTCAAGCCGCGGCGATTTCCCTCTTTTTTCCTTTCTGAATTTTCCGTGGACAATTTCTTCCCGATGGGGTAACATCATAGAAAAACAGGAAACGGAACACTTTTTCATGGACAAGTACAGCATCTTAAAGCAATATTACGGCCACAGCGCGTTTCGCGCGGGGCAGGAGGCGCTGATCGACGCGATCCTCTCTGGGCGCGATGCGCTGTGCGTCATGCCGACGGGCGGGGGCAAGTCGCTCTGCTATCAGATCCCCGCGCTGCTCCTGCCAGGCATCACGCTCGTCGTCTCGCCGCTCATCTCGCTGATGAAGGATCAGGTCGCAGCGCTCAAGAGCGCGGGCGTTCCCGCGGCGTACATCAACAGCTCACTGACAGGTGAGCAGATCCGCACGGTCTACGCCCGCACGCGCAAGGGTGCCTACAAGCTCATCTACGTCGCGCCCGAGCGGTTGGAAACGAACAGCTTTTTATCGCTGATGCAGGAGATGGACGTGTCGTTTCTCGCTGTGGACGAGGCACACTGCATTTCGCAGTGGGGACAGGACTTCCGCCCGAGTTACCTCGGCATTGTCGATTTCATCAATGCCCTGCCGCGCAGACCCATTGTCGCGGCCTACACCGCGACGGCGACAAAGCAGGTGCAGTCTGATATCCTGCGGCTCTTGCAGCTGCAAAGCCCGTACCGCATCGTGACGGGCTTCGACCGTCCGAACCTCTATTTCGACGTGCGCCGCCCGAAAAACAAGTTTTCCGCCCTCGCCGCACTCATCGACGAGCGGCGGGAGAGGAGCGGCATCGTCTACTGCGCGACCCGCGCCGCCGTCGAGCGCGTGTGCGACAGCCTGTGTGACCGCGGCATCGCCGCCACGCGCTACCACGCGGGCCTCACAGATGAGGAGCGGCAGCAGAATCAGGACGATTTTCAGTTTGACCGCAAGACCGTCATGGTCGCGACGAACGCCTTCGGCATGGGCATCGACAAGTCAAACGTCAGCTTTGTCATCCATTACAACATGCCGAAAAGCCTCGAGGCCTACTATCAGGAGGCGGGCCGCGCCGGACGCGACGGCGAGAATGCCGACTGCGTCCTGCTCTTCGCGCCCGCTGATGTGGAGACCGCACGCTTTCTCATCGAAAACGGCGGGGCCGACCAGCTCTCGGAGGAGGACGCTGCGCTCGTGCGCAAACGCGACTATGAGCGCCTGCAGGCGATGACGGGGTACTGCAAATCCGTCGACTGTCTGCGCGGGCGGCTGCTTGACTACTTCGGCCAGATACACCCCGCAAACTGCGGAAACTGCTCCAACTGTAAAGCGACCTACCAGACCGAGGACATCACGCTCTCGGCGCAGATGATCTTATCGTGCGTCATGCGCATCCGCGAGCGGCTGGGGTACTACGTCGGCAAAACGCTCGTCATTCAGGTCCTGCGCGGGAGCCGCGACCAGCGTCTTTTGTCGCTCGGCCTTGCGAGCCTGTCGACCTATGGTCTCATGGACAAAACGTCGCCAAGCGTCATCGAGCGGTACATCGAATACCTCGAATCTGCGGGATATCTCGAGGTCGACCAGCGCTATTCGTCGCTCCGGCCCACAAAAAAAGCATCCGCCGTGCTCTTTGACGGCGAATGCGTGCTGATGCAGAAGCGGGTGGAACCGAAGGCAGAGAAAAAGCGCCCGCGCGGCGCGTTTTCGGACGAATTCGAGGAAAACAGCCTTTACGAGGCGCTGCGCGCCCAGCGCGCGGAGCTTGCCAAGCGCGAGAGCGTTCCCGCCTACGTCATCTTTTCGAACGCGACGCTCGCCGACATGGCGGAGAAAGCGCCGCGCTCGCTCTCAGAGCTTCTCGAGGTCTCGGGTGTCGGCGAGCGGAAGGCCTCCCGCTACGGAGAGGCCTTCCTGCGCACCATTGAGGAGTATATACAGCAGCAGGGGTAAAGCGGGCTCACTTCAGCACCGTGCCGTCTGCCAGCGTGATGGTATAGCCGTTGAAGTTGATGGTGCCGTTGTTGGTGAGGCTCGTAAGCGTGCAGTTGCCGGTCAGGTTCCACGTGCAGCCGTTCTCGATCGTGACGACCGCGTTGTCGCTGACGGCGGTGCCGCCCTCGGCATTGTCGACGATGTTGATGGTGCCGGTGAAGGTGCTGCCGTTTTTCATCGTCATCGTGAGATTCGAGATGGTATCGACGATGATGTCGCCTGCAAGCGTCTGACCGTCTGCGGCGAATTCGACCTGTGCGCCGTTGCTGCCGGCGGTTCCCCAGCCGCGGCTGGCGGAGTTGCCGACCACGCGCAGCAGCGCGCCGTCCGCATCATTGTTGACGATATTCACGCCGGAGAGCGTCAGCAGGCAGCGGGTGTTCGTGATGTAGAACATGTCACCGCTGCTGCCAACGAGGCTGCCGCCGGTCATCGAGAAGACGGACGTGCCGACGTCCGCGTCGCCGCTCATGGACTGATAGATCATCACGTTGTGGACGTTTTCCGAAGAGCTCGTACCCTTGGTGTCGCTCATGTTGCCGGTGACATAGCAGTCTTCGAGCGTGATGGAGTTCTTGCCCTCGATGACAAGGGCTTCGGAGTTGTTCGCTGTCAGGTTCGCATTCTTCACGGTGATGTCCGCCGTGGAGTAGACCGCGGGGGAGTTGTAGCCGTTCGAGGTGTACGCGCCGCCGCTCACGTTGACCGTACCGCCGCCGCGGTCGGAGCGGATGGCCGCGGACGAGTTGCCGGAGGTCTCGACAACTAAGTTGCTCGCGCTTGTCGTGCCGCCGCCGGTGGTCTGGATGCCGCCGGAGTTATCCGCCGTGGTGGTGATGGTGGAATCGGAGATATTCACGGTCGTGCCGCTGCCGTAACTGAACACGCCGTTGCCATTTTGCGCAGAGGACGGGACGGTTGCATTCTTGATGGTCACCGTCGCGCCGTTCATCGCGAGAAGCGCTGCGTTCATACCGTAAAAGTCGCCGTCCTCGGTGTTCGAGGCCGCGCCCGCGCTCTTGTCGACGGTGACGCCGTCGAGCGTGACGGCCGCGCCGTCCACGCGCAGGGCGTTTTCGTCGTCGCCGGTCGAGGTGTAGCTTTCGCCGCTGTAGGTGCCGTCCTCGCTGATGGTCGTGGCGGCGGTGCCCTGCGTCACCTCGCCGCTGCCGCCAAAGCTCTGGCCGCCGCCCACGGACTCGACCGTGGCGCTCGCCGCGGTGTTGTTGCTGCCGACCTCAACGGTCAGGATATCGCCCTCGGCAAGGTCGCTGAGCTCGATGCTCTCGTCATTTTTTGCAATTTCCGCATTCGCGAAGTCGAGCGTCACACTCTCCTTGCCCGCGGTAAAGCTGCTGCCGCCCATGCCGCCGGGGCGCTGCCGCTCGGGGTCTCGCCATCAGGTTTCTCTGGAGGCTGGCTGCCGGAATCACCGCTCTGGCTGTTGGAAGAACTGTCCTGGCCGCTCGGCATCTCGGGCGGCTGGCTGCCGGTGCTGCCGCTCTGGCTGTCGGGCTTTGCGGGCGGCTGACTGCTGTCGGACGATGCATGATCCTCACTGCTGCTGTTGCCGCTCTGCGTTTCGCCGTCCGGCTTGTCGGGCAGCGTCTGGCCGGAATCGGAACTGTCAGACACGTCATGGGACGGCATACCGCCCGCACTCAGCTCGCCGAGCTGCATCGTCACGGCAGTGCCGTCAATATCGGTGATCTCGCCGGTGATCGTCTGGCCGGAGCAGTCCGATGTTTTGCTGCCGCACGCGGCGAGCGACAGTGTCAGCGCCGCCGCACAGAAAAGAGAACGAATCTTTTTGCTTTTCATCAAAAATGACCTCCTTCGTCATTGTGTATCCCAAATGCTTCCGCGGGGCTGTCGTTTTTCGCTTTCCCCTTGGAACGAGGTCATGATTGCCCGCCAACCTAAAAAAACTAAAGGGAAGTTTGAACATTTTGTTTTTCACGAAAACGCAAAAAGCAGTGCCGCCTGAAATCAGGCGGCACTGTTCCTATTGATATGATGTTCCCACCGGCGCGGCGCAAGCGGTTAGTTTGCTCTAACTTGCAGTCTTTTGAAAAGCCGCCGCAGGGCAGCTTTCCAATATATCCTGCTTTCCCGCTTGCCTTCGGGAAGGTGATCGACCTTGCGTATTGTAGCACAGCGATTTTCGCATTGCAAGAGCGGTTTTCAAATTTTTCGCGATATTTTCTTTGCTACATACGCTTTCTCGCCCCGTCCGCTGCGACAGACTGTTCCCATTCCGTGTCCCGCGGCACTTGCATCCCGCGGCTTTCGCTGGTATACTATGTCCAGAAGTTAGATGTATTTAACAGAATTGATATTTCACACAGAAAAGACGGTGAACGACATGGAAGCATTTTACGGCATTTTGATCCCATTTCTCGGCACGTCGCTCGGCGCGGCGTGCGTGTTCTTCATGAAAAAGTCGCTCAGCGACGCTGTGCAGCGCTCGCTGACGGGCTTTGCCGCGGGCGTGATGGTCGCGGCCTCGGTCTGGAGCCTGCTGATCCCCGCCATCGAGCAGTCGTCGGCGATGGGGAAACTCTCGTTTCTGCCGGCGTTTCTCGGCTTTTGGGTCGGCATTCTCTTTTTGCTGCTGCTCGACCACGTCGTCCCGCACCTGCACGCCAAGAGCGGGCAGGTCGAGGGGCCGAAGAGCCAACTCCAGCGCACGACGATGATGGTGCTGGCCGTCACACTGCACAACATCCCCGAGGGCATGGCCGTCGGCGTGGTGTATGCGGGCTATCTCTCCGGCAGCGCACAGATCACGGCGGCGGGCGCGCTGGCGCTCTCACTCGGCATCGCGATCCAGAATTTTCCCGAGGGGGCGATCATTTCGCTCCCGCTGCGCGCCGAGGGCATGGGCAAAGCAAGAGCTTTCTGGGGCGGCGTGCTCTCGGGCATCGTCGAGCCCATCGGCGCGGTGCTGACGATACTCGCCGCGTCGCTCATCGTTCCGGCGCTGCCGTATCTTCTGAGCTTTGCCGCGGGCGCGATGCTCTATGTCGTCGTCGAAGAGCTGATCCCCGAAATGTCGCAGGGCGCGCACTCCAACATCGGCACGGTGTTCTTCGCCGTGGGCTTCAGCCTGATGATGGTGCTCGACGTGGCGCTGGGATGAAATACGGCAGGAATGCAAGCAGGAGGCGATACCGAGCGGTACGCCTCCTGCTTTTTATGCTGACGCCAGCCTTGCGCCTATTTTTCCACCCGAATAAGATTGCTCTCATACGGCCGCTTGCCGGAGAGCACTTCGTCGTAAAAATTCTGCTTCCAGTCGATGTAGGCGACGCTGTCCTGCAATTCCCGAATGCCTGCGCGCAGTGCCTCCTGCTTCTGCGCCAGCAGGATCTTGCGCTGCGGGATGGTGCGCTCGCCTTGCAGGCAGAGGGCGAGGTAGTCCTTCATCTCCTGAATGCTCATGCCGCATTTTTTCAGGCGCGTCAGGCTGCTGATCCACGCGACGTCCCGCTCGTCAAACACGCGGCGGTTGTTTTTGTCGCGCTTGACGTTGGGGACAAGCCCCTCGTTGCAGTAAAATTTTAAGGCCTGATAGGTCATGCCCGTTTCCTTGCAGACCTGCATCATGGTGTAGCGCATGGTAATCCCTCTCTGCTGCGTAAAAATTGTGTTTTTTCCTCAAAAACCTCTTGACCGGTTGTTACAACCGGTATTGATAATCGGCAGTATCAACCGGAAGTTGCCATCGGCAATGATAGCAAACAGCGGCGAATACCGCAAGAAAAACGGTCAGAGAGGATGCGTTATGATGAATAACTTTATTTTTGAAAACAAGACCAAGGTATATTTCGGCAAAGGCGGCGTGAAGGAGTACCTCGGCGGCCTGCTCGCAAACTTTGGCGAAACCGTCATGCTGGCCTACGGCGGCGGCTCCATCAAGTGCAACGGCGTGTACGATGAGATCATGGGTATCCTGAACGCGCAGGGTAAGTGCGTTGTGGAGTTCTCCGGCATCATGTCCAACCCCACCTATGCCAAGGTGCAGGATGGCGCAAAGCTGGCACGTGGAAACCATGTTGACCTGATCCTCGCCGTGGGCGGCGGCAGCGTGTCCGACTGCTGCAAGGTCATCTCCGGCGCGTTCGACACGCTGAGCCACGCGATGGAAACCTACTTCGGCAAGCCGGATGAAAACAACCTCTCCGATGATATCAATGAGGCCGTCATGCGCAGCGTCATCCGCAACATCCGCATTTTGCTGACCGATCCTGAAAATTACGACGCCAGAAGCGAGCTGGCGCAGGCGTCCGCCATGGCAGAGAACGGCATGCTGAAGATCGGCAAGGTCACGGATTTTCAGGCGCATCAGATCGAACACCAGCTGGGCGCTTACACCAATTGCAACCATGGAGCAAGCCTGGCGGTGATCCATCCCGTTCTGTACCGCCACATCTACAAATCCGGCACGGCGCGGTTCACCCGCTGGGCGCAGAACGTCTGGGGCATTGCGCCCAAGGGCAGTGACGGGGAAACCGCCGCCGGTATCGACGCGCTGGCCGCGTTCATTAAGGAAATCGGTCTGCCGACCAGCTTTGCAGAGCTTGGCATCCCCGCCGACACCGACTTCCGCGCCGTGGCGGATTCTACCAACATCACCGCTGGCTGCTGCAAGAAGCTGACCCGTGATGAAATTTGCGAAATTTTGCAGGAATGCCTGTAACATCTGGTGTTTCCGTGGCGGCAGGACGTCGCCATTTTTGGCCTTTCTGCCTCTTGCATTTGGCCCGAAGCGTGATATCATAGGCCAGACAAATTGCGGAAAGGGGCGGTAGAGTTGAAAGCTGCATCGCAGAAAAGATCATTGGATATGCTCCACGGGACGCTCTGGGATAAGATCCCGCGCTTTGCCGTTCCGGTGGCGGCCACGGCGATTTTGAGCCAGCTGTTCAACGCCGCGGACATCGCCGTCATCGGCAACTTTACCGGCGAGCTCCGCACTGTGGCGGTCGCGGCCGTCGGCACAAACAGCTCGATCATCAGCCTGATCGTCAACCTGTTCATCGGCATCGCGCTGGGCGCGAACGTGACGATCGCGCACGCCATCGGCGAAAAGAACGACACGATGGTGCACCACGCGGTGCACACCTCCATCGTTGTGGCGGTGCTGGGCGGTTTGATCGCGGCGGTCATCGGTGAGCTGTTCGCCGTTCCGCTGCTGAATCAGCTGAATGTGCCGGACGATGTGTTCCCGCTGGCGCTGCTATACCTGCGCATCTATCTTGCGGGCCTGCCGGTGATCCTGCTCTACAACTTTGAGGCGGCGGTCTTCCGCAGCGTGGGCGAGACGAAAATTCCGCTGATCGCGCTGACGGCCTCCGGCGTTCTGAACGTGATCCTGAACCTCTTTTTCGTGGCCGCGCTCCACATGAGCGTGGACGGCGTCGCGATCGCAACGGTGCTGTCGAACGCGGTCAGCGCGGCGATCTTGTGGGTCTTCCTGCTCAAAACGGACAAGGTCATCCGCCTTGAGCCGAAAAAGCTGCGCATCGACGGGCTGTGCCTCAAGCAAATTCTGCGCATCGGCGTTCCTGCGGGTGTGCAGAGCGCGATGTTCTCCATCGCGAATATCGTCATTCAGGGCGCGATCAACAGCCTCGGCACGGTCGTCATGGCGGCGTCGAGCGCGGCCTACAACATCGAGATCATCACCTATGATATCCTCAACTCCTTCTCGCAGGCGTGCACGACCTTTGTCGGACAGAACTTCGGCGCGGGCGAGATCAAGCGCTGCAAGAAAACGCTGCTGCTGTGTCTTCTCGAGGGCATCATCAGCCTCGGCGTCGCCATCGCTCTGATCCTCTTTTTCGGAAAGTCGCTGCTCACCATCTTCAACGGCGACCCGCAGGTGGTAGAGACGGGCTATATTCGCCTCATGCTGATCATGCCGTCGCACCTGTTCAGCCTTTGCTACGAGGTGCTTTCCGGCTACCTGCGCGGCTTTGAAATTTCACTGCCGCCCGCCGTTTTGACGATGCTGGGCGTCTGCGGCGTCCGCCTGAGCTGGCTGCGCTGGGTCTTCCCGCAGTACAAGACGTTTATGAACATCATGCTGGTCTTCCCCATCAGCCTTGCGACCACGGCGCTTCTAATGCTGGCAGCGGTGCTGTACTTCCGCCCCTCGCGCCGCTATGCGCATCTGCAAAAGAGTGATGGCGCGGCTTCGGCAAAAATCGAAGGATAAGACCATTCCCAAAATCGACAAAGCAGGGCGTTTGCCTTTTAGGCAAGCACCCTGCTTTACTTTTTTGATGGGGCAGCCGTTTCTAAATCGCGGATGGGAAATTTTCACATCAGCTCGCGCGTGAAATCAAGCACGCACTCGCGCAGACGCAGAATTTCCTCTGGCGTGTTCTTGCTCAGGTGCATACCGATGCCGAGCTCCCGTCCCGTTTTCGGGCTGACCGGCAGCGTCTTTACGCCGTGCGTCCGCCCGCGCATCATGATCTCCGTCATCATTGTGATGCCAAGGCCCTTGCTGACCATGCGGATGACCGTTTCATCGTCCACATGGCAGGGGCGGATATTCGGCTTCACCTTTTTGGGACTCAGCGCAGCGTTCACGTCGATGTCGAAGCGCCCGTAGGGCATCAGGAATTCTTTTCCGTCGAATTCCTCGATGGGGAAGGTCTCTTCGCTGCCGGTGGGATAGTCCTCCGGCAGGATGGCGTACATCGCGTCGTAGTAGAGTGGTGTCCAGTCGCAGTTGATGTGGCTCTGCCGCGCGGCAAAGATGACGTCCGTGCGCCCCTCCTCGAGCAGCTCAAAGGGTTCGAGCTCGTGGTCCACCATGCGAAGATCCACGTCGGTCTCCGGACACACGCGGCGGAAGCGGTACAGAATTTCCGGCATCCAGTGCATGGCAAGGCTCGCATAAGCGGCGATTCGGATCGTCGCCGTCCGCTTTTGCGTGATGGTCTCGATCTGGTTTTCGAGCTTCGCCGTCGCGCTGAGGTATTCGCGGATCGCGGGCAGCAGCGCCTCCCCGTCCTCTGTCAGCGAAATACCGCTGTGGTCGCGCCGGATGAGCTTCATGCCGATCTCGCGCTCCAGACCGTTGATGAGGTGCGTCAGCCCCGACTGTGTGTAGCCCACGACCTCAGACGCTTTGGAAAAGCTGCCGAGGTTGACGGCGGTCATCAGAATTTCAAATTTTTTGCTGTCCATATCCCCACTCCTATAAAGGGTATTTTGATTTGTAATACACCTATTATAACCGAGCGTTTCTCTTTTTCAAGTGCAGGGTGTAATATTTTCAACACAAAGGAGTTGATTATCCCATGACTACTAAAAAATTGACCTTCCGGCAGAAGATTCTCGTCGCCGGAACGCTGTTTGGAATGTTCTTCGGCGCGGGCAACCTGATCTTCCCCGTACATCTCGGCCAGATGGCCGGCCGCAACGCGGTCGTCGCCATGATCGGCTTTATCATCACGGCGGTTGGCATCCCCATCTTCGGCGTCGCCGCCATCGGCATCACGCATTCCGACGGCCTGCAGACGCTCTCGAGCAAGGTCGGCAAGGGCTACGGCATTTTCTTTACCTGCCTTCTGTACCTGACCATCGGCCCGCTCTTCGCCATCCCGAGATGCGCAACCGTTTCGTTCACAACCGGCATCACGCCCTTGCTGGGCGCGGATTCGCCGGAGTGGCTGTATCTGCTTGTCTTTTCGGCGGCGTTCTTCGCCTTCGTGCTGTTCTTCTCGCTGCGCCCCGGTAAGATCACCCTCTGGATCGGCAAGATCATCAATCCGCTCTTTCTGTTCTTCTTCGCAGTGCTGATTATCGCAGCGCTGCTCTCCCCCGGCGCAGCGATCTCCTCGGTCGAGCCGACGGAGGCCTATCAGAACGGTTCCTTCTTTCCCGCGCTCATTGAGGGCTACGGCACGATGGACGCCATCGCCGGTCTCGCCTTCGGCATCGTGGTCATCGACGTCATTCGCCGCATGGGTGTCAACAACGACGACATCATCGCCGAGGACGTGCTCTCCTCCGGTCTTCTTGCCGGTGCGCTGATGGCGCTGATCTACGTGCTGTCCATTCTGGTCGGCGCGCAGTCGAGAGGCATTTTCGAGCTGTCCGAAAATGGCGGCATCGCCCTCACGCAGATCGCGGGTCATTACCTTGGCGGCGTGGGCCAGTTTATCCTCGCCTTCACCATCACCTTTGCCTGCCTCAAGACCTCCATCGGCCTTGTCACGGCCTGCTCGGAGACGTTTGTCAAGATGACGAACGGCAAAATTTCCTACCGCACCTGGGCGATCCTCTTCACGGTGTTTTCGTTTGCCGTTTCCAACATTGGACTGAGTGCCATCATCGAGTATTCCGTCCCGATGCTCATGCTCATCTATCCCCCGGCCATTGCGCTTATCCTGCTGGCCTTTATCGGCAAGTTCTTCGCTCATGACCGTGCCGTGTATGTCGCAACGATGATCGGTACATGGGCAGCCGCTATTTTCGACTGCATGAAGACGCTGCCCGCGTCGGTGCAGACTTCGCTCCGCCTCGATGTGCCTATCGCCTTTGCGGAAAAATATCTGCCGTTGTTCGACAAGAACCTCGGCTGGCTGCTGCCCGCGCTCGTCGGCTTTGCGATCGGCATGGTCATCCGCTCGAGCCGGAAGGGCGCGCTCGTCCCCCATGCCTGACGAACCAAATTAAAGTAAAAACGCACCGCACGGCAGAGTTATTTCTGCCGTGCGGTGTCATTTTTTCAGCGGCTCCGAAAACGGAGAATCAGCAAGCTGCCGAGGTTCACCAGCAAAATCGTCGCGGCCCATGAAAGAGGGAACGCATGGTACAGCATCGGGAGCGTTGGATGTGCACAGCATGGGAGATAGATTATGTGCAGTCCTCCATCAAAGATGCTCGCCGATCTGGAGCAAAAATGGGGCATGACGCTGCTGGAGCGCAGTAAAAGCGGCGTCCGCCTGACCTCCGCCGGGGAGCCGGTCAGGCCGTTTTTGCTGCTGGAGCACAGCGGAAAAGCCGAGGTCTCCGACTTGCTGGAGCGCGCTCATGTGCAGTCGGACATCCACTTCACCGCCTGGGAGGATTTTGCCATCACGGCGATGGTGGAAAGGAGTCTCGGCGTCAGCATCCTGCCAGGCCTGATCTTGCAGCGCATCCCGTACAAAATCGAAATCCGCTCCTGCAGCAGCCCTATTACCACCCAATCGGCCTTGCTATGAAGAAGCAGGCCCACCCAACACCCGCCGTGCAGAAGTTCATCGAATACTTCCATCGCAGGAAGTAGCGAAGTAGGCTACAACAGCGGCGCTGGCGGTCGAAAGCTGGCAAAATCACCGTTTCCGTATTTTGACAACAAAAAAGCACCGAAAGCCGAAGCTTTCGATGCTTTTTGGAGCTGGTGGTGTGACTCGAACACACGACCTGCTGATTACGAAGTGTATCCGGGCACTCCGCCTGCTGCTTTTTAAGGCTCTTTGAGGCTTTCAGCTCGGTATATTGCGGGAGGTACGCCCTGTCCTCTCCACTGTTTCCATCCACTCGTTTCGTTGTGTGGGTCACGGTGTGGGTCAGGGCTTCTTCAAGATATAAGCAAAGGACACACCTTCGGTAACGGTAACCCACCGATTCTCTTAATTGCAAGCAAATGGTTGAAATTGCATGGCACTTATTCCGTAAGCAAGTATACCACAAGCTTGGCAGAAAATGAAGTGAGAATTTATAATCCACCCCATTCTTAGCGGTCAAAAAACGCACCGCTGTAACTAAAGAGCAGGCCCGCTCCATCTCTTCATAGACAAAAAGTCATAGCTTTCGCTAAGAAGAACAGACTACTATGATTTCGGCCATGGACTGACGCTTATGAATGTCCTTTTCAAAGCCGAAG
>ENA-UEQX01000980-UEQX01000980.1-human-gut-metagenome-genome-assembly--contig:-NODE-980-length-18141-cov-16.295117_pt1 | contig 18141 bp, 15 predicted proteins | sample MGYA00242952_ERZ507952 | MGnify/ENA primary metagenome ERZ507952 (study PRJEB26167, sample SAMN06115425) | human gut metagenome | host: Homo sapiens | place: China:Sichuan | collected 2015-04-07... | reverse complement strand
GCGACTACAACATGATGACCGTGTCCGAGGTCGAGAAGCTGGCTGGCGGCGACGGTTCCGGCCGTATCCAGCGCTAAGCAAGCGTTACAGGAGATCGTCCGCATCTGGGCAAACTTCGGCACCCACTATTTCCTGGAGCATCCACAGTGGTGTCGGCACCTCGAACGATACGTTTATCTGGGCCATGGGCGGCGAGAACATGGAGTTTGACGACATGGATAACATCGCTACCACCGACCTGCGCTAAGCACAAACCAGACCCCGCACCGGTTCGCCGGTGCGGGGTCTTTCAGTAAAGGAGTTCTCCTTATGGATCTTACTGCGTTTGATCTGAAGGGCAAGGTTGCCCTGGTCACCGGCGGCGCACACGGCATCGGCTTCTCCATTGCCGAGGGCATGGCAAAGTACGGCGAGTACAACATCCAGTGCAACGGCATGGGCCCTGGCTACATTGCCACCGCTCAGACCGCTCCCCTGCGCGAGATCCAGCCCGATGGCAGCCGCCATCCCTTCGATACCTTCATCTGCGCCAAGACCCCCGCAGGCCGCTGGGGCACCCCCGAGGACATGGTCGGCCCCTGCGTGTTCCTGGCCTCCCATGCTTCCGACTTTGTCAACGGCCAGATCCTGTACGCTGATGGCGGCATCCAGGCTTACATCGGCAAGCAGCCCAAGTAAGTAAAGCACCTCGAAATAGAAAAGACCCTCTCCGTCATTGCTTCGCAATGCCGCCCCTCCCTTTTGGAGGTGCTGGCGGGCATCAGCAGGACGGAGAGGGTCTTTGTCATACTTTTCACACTTTTGTAAAGGATTTGTTATTGTATTCTTCGACACATCCTTGTATAATAGTTGCTTGTGGGTAGCCTTTCACGAGAGCTGCCCACGAGAAAAGATTTTCGTCACGAACAAGGAGAGATTACACAATGAAACTCAAGAATGTTGCTGTTGTTGCCGCTGCTCTGGCACTGGCTGTTGGTATGACCGCTTGCGGCGGTTCTGCTTCTTCCACCACCGCTTCTTCCACCACCGCTTCTTCCGTTGCTTCTTCCGCTGCCGCTTCCTCTGAGGCTGCAAGCTCTGAGGCAGCTTCCAGCGAGGCCGAGGTCGAGCCCGCCGAGTACACTGTCTACAACACCACCGGCGAGAACGTCACCGACCTGTACCTGTACGTTGCCGGCTCTGAGGACAAGGGCGAGAACCTGGCTGCTGACGGCCTGGCTGACGGCGACAGCGTTGTGCTGACCCTGCCCGAGGACGCTGACAAGAGCGCTGAGTATGTCCTGGAGTTCACCACCGAGAGCGGCGACACCCAGAGCTTCGACACCCTGAGCTACGAGGTTGCTCCCATCTCCCTGCTGAGCGTTGATGCTGCTGCAGGTGCTACCCCCATCAGCTTCACCGCTCCGGAGCAGTAAAAAAACGCAGGCCTGAGCCTGTAACATAAAAACTCCCCTGCATTCCATTTTACCGGAATGCAGGGGAGTTTTTTTGCGTATCAAAGGTTTCGCAGCGGGATCTTAGACCTTCTCAATGGTGATGGTCCACTCGCTGGTCATGGCCTCATCGGGCTCCAGCACCTCGTGCTTGCCCTCTTCATTCACGCTGTTGGCCCAGCCGTTCCAGGGCTCCATGCAGACGAAGTTTTCGGCATCCTGCTGCCACAGCACACCGTTTGTAAAGCTCTCGTCAGCATCCACGGTGACCTTGTGGCCGTTGCCCTTATCCGTAAAGGTCATGGGGAACTCCACGCCGGTCATCAGGCGGATGGAGTTGTCAGCGCCTTCCTTGCGGGTCAGGGTGATCTTCTCAGGTGCGGCAGGCTGCTCGCCCTTGGCATCCTCGGAGCAGGTGGCACACTTGATGTCAAAGTCCACATTCTCCAGAGCAGAGGCCACAAAGTAGGGATGATAGCCAAAGCTGAAGGGCATCGGAACATCGCCCTCATTGATGACGGTCATGCTCAGGGAAGCGGTGTTGCCCTGCAGGTTGTAGTTCATCAGGACAGTGAAATCGAAGGGGTAGAGGAACTTGGTCAGGGGGCTGGACTCCAGGATCAGGGTCACGCCGTCGGGGCCGACGCTCTCCACTTCCCAGGGGCACAGGTCAGCCATGCCGTGGATCTCCATGGGATAGGCCTGGCCGTTGAAGATGTGCACGCCGTTGTCGGGCTTGCCGCAGTTGGGGAACAGCACAGGGATGCCGAAGCGGGGGCGGTTGCACTCGCTGAAGTTGGGGCGGCGGGTCCAGATGTACTCGTCGCCGTCCAGGGTAAAGCCGGTGACCATGCCGCCGCGCTCGGGGGTGATGGTCAGGGCAGTTTTTGCCACGGGGTCGGTGATGACATACTGCTCAAAGCATGCGCCGCCCTCGGTGACGTACTGGGTTGTGATCTGGTTCATAAGTTGTACCTCCATATCATTTGATACAAAAAGGCCGCCGTACGCGCAAAAAGCACGCACAGCAGCTATTTTTCAATTAAAGAACAACGCCATCCTTGAAGATGGAGATCTCGCGGAAGCCGTGCTTCTCGGCCTTGGTCTGCTCACCGCCTGCAACGCGGATGACCAGATCCAGCAGGTCGCGGGCGGCCTCGTCGATGGTCTTTTCACCGTCCGCGATGACACCGGTGTTGAAATCGATCCAGCCGGACTTCTTCTCGGCCAGCGGGGTGTTGGTGGAGATCTTCAGGGTGGGAGCCGGGGCAGAGAACGGGGTGCCGCGGCCTGTGGAGAAGAGGATCAGGTGAGCGCCTGCGGCGGTCATGGCCGTTGCGGACACCAGATCGTTGCCGGGGCCGTAGAGCATGTTCAGGCCCTTGGTCACCACGGGGTCACCGTAGCCGATGACATCCATGATGGGGGCGGTGCCGCCCTTCTGAACACAGCCGCAGCTCTTGTCTTCCAGGGTGGTGATGCCACCCTGCTTGTTGCCCGGAGAGGGGTTGTCGTAAACCACCTCGTTGTGGCTGATGAAGTATTTCCTTGAAGCCGTTGATCATATGCTCGGCCTTGACGAATACCTCCTTGTTGATGCAGCGGTCCATCAGGAAGCCCTCGGCACCGAACATCTCGGGCACCTCGGTCAGGACGGTGGAGCCGCCGCGCTGGCCCATCATATCGGAGAAGCGGCCGATGGTGGGGTTGGCGGTGATGCCGGACAGGCCGTCCGAGCCGCCGCACTTCATGCCGACCACCAGCTCGCTCACAGGGATAGGCTCACGCTTGAACTGACCGGCGTAAGCAGCCAGCTCCTTCAGGATCTCACGGGCGGCGGTGAACTCATCGTCCACATCCTGGCAGGTCAGGAACTTGACCCGGTCGTGGTCATACTCGCCCAGCTCTTCCACGAACTGATCGTGCTGCAGGTTTTCGCAGCCCAGATGTAGCACCAGAACAGCGGCGGCATTGGGGTGGCGGACCAGCGCGGCCAGCAGCTTGCGGGTCTGGGCATGGTCGTGGCCGGTCTGGCTGCAGCCAAACGGATGGGTAAAGGTGTACAAGCCCTCAATGGAGCCGGTGACCAGATCCTGGTTGTCGTTCACCATCTTCTTGGCGATGTCGTTGACACAGCCAACCGTGGGAATGATCCAGATCTCGTTGCGGATGGCGGCACGGCCATCCTTGCGGCGGAAGCCCATAAAGGTCTCAGGCTCCACCTTGGGCAGGGGGGCCAGGTCGGGGGCGGGGTGATAGCTGTACTCCACCTCACCGGACAGATTGGTGTGGACATTATGGGTGTGCATCCAGGTGCCCGGCTCTGCATCGGCGGTGGCATGACCGATGGGGAAACCGTACTTGATGACATTTTCACCATTCTTGATGGGCTTTACTGCCATCTTGTGGCCCTGAGGGATATCCTCCAGCGCGGTCACGGCAAGGCCGTCCACCTCCACCAGAGTGCCCTTGGCAATGGGGTGCAGTGCAACCACCACGTTGTCAATGGGGCTGATATGAATCGCCTGCGGCATAGTTATTCTCCTTAATGACATTTACAAAGCACAAGGAAGCCGCTGCCCAAAGCAGCAGCCCCTTGTTGTGCAGGTGATATTCCAGCTTACAGGCAGCTCTTGTAGGCAGCTTCGGCACCCTGGGTGCGGATCAGCTCCAGATCAGCCAGAACAGCGGCCTCCAGGCCCTCGATCCTGGTCAGATCCTGATCCCACATCTGGGTGTTGGTCAGAACGGCGTGCACCAGCTGAGCGTCGGTGTCGTCCTTGTGTGCATAGTAGAAGTCCAGTGCCCATGCGTCATCCTGGATCTTGTAGGTGTTGCCTGCGGGGCGCTTGCAGATCAGGCCGTCGGCAGTGCGCTCCTGGATATCATTGGAGTAGAAGGCAATGTAAGCGGCCAGAGACATGGTCAGGCACTTGGGCAGCTGCTTCTGCTCCTCGATGTATGCCAGGAAGGAAGGCATGTTGCGGGCCTTCCACTTGGAGGTGGAGTTCAGGGAGATGCTCATCAGCTCGTGGTTGACGAAGGGGTTGTTGAAGCGGTCCTCAACGGCGGAAGCGAACTCTTCCAGATCCTTCTTGTCCAGAGGCAGGGTGGGGATGATCTCCTCATGCAGCATCTTGTTCATAAAGCCGCGGACGGTATCGTTGTGCATGCAGTCACGCACAATGTCAAAGCCAGCCAGATATGCGCCCAGAACGAAGCCGGTGTGTGCACCATTCAGGATGCGGACCTTGCGCTTCTTGTAGGGGGTAACATCAGGCACGACCATGACGTTGACACCGGCCTTCTTGAACGGCAGCTTGTCCTCCAGACCTGCAGGGCCCTCGATGACCCACACGCCGAAGACTTCGCCGACATCCAGCACCTGATCGTGGTAGCCGTTGGCCTCTTCCATGGCAGCCAGCTCCTTGGGGTCGCGGATGCGGCCCGGAACGATGCGGTCCACCAGAGTGGAGCAGAAGGTATTGGCGTTGTTCATCCAGTCAACGAACTCAGCTTCCAGATTCCAGTCCTTGGCGTAGTTGTTGCAGCACTTCTTCAGCTCTTTGCCGTTGTTGTCGATCAGCTCGCAGCTCAGGATGACCAGACCCTTGTCCGCAGCGCCGTTGAATGCCTTGTAGCGCTCGTACAGCACGCGGGTCAGCTTTGCGGGGAAGCTGTTGGGAGGAACCTGATCGAACGCGCTGTCGCCCTGGGTGTAAGCGATGCCGGCCTCGGTGGTGTTGGATACAACCGTTTCCAGATCCTCAGAGCGGGCCAGAGCCAGCACTTCATCCCACTTGCCCTCGATGCAGGGGCAGACACAGTCAGACACGCAGGAGATCACGCGCTTTGCATCTACCTTCTGGCCCTTCTCGCTGCCGCGCAGATACAGGGTGTACAGGCCCTCCTGCTCGTTGATCCAGTCAGCCATCTGGGGGAAGTTGCCGATGGGCTGCACCAGCTTGACCTTGCCGTTGTAGCCGGCCTTCTCGTTGGCGATATCATAGAAATAGTCCACGAATGCGCGCAGGAAGTTCCCCTCGCCAAACTGCATGACCTTGACAGGGGCATCCTTGAGAATGTAGCCGTTATAGCCGGTCTCAGACAGAACCTTGTAATTCAGAGTTTCCACATCACGTGTTCTCCTTTTAGCTTGCTTTGCTTCTCTCCGGGGCACCCCTTTGTGCCCCGCACCCTGTCTCTATTGTATGCTGTTGTATACAAAGAAGTCAAGTGTTTTTTGCCAGATTTTCGGCCCAAAACAGGCCATTTTTATAAATTCCAGCGTTTTTTACAAGGAAAAGTCTGAAAATTTGTCAGTTTTTCAGTTGTATACATTATCGTTTTCCGCTATACTAAAGATAGGCTTAACACGCCCTGCGTGGGCGCTGTTAAAGGTACCCCCATAGTGATATATTAGTACATTAGAATGAAAAGGAGTTTTCGACCCATGAAAGCATTTATGGACAAGGAATTCATGCTCCAGTCTCCTGTGGCTCAGCATCTGTATCACACCTACGCTGCTGATATGCCCATCTGCGACTATCACTGCCATATCTCCCCGAAGGAGATCTACGAGAACCGCCGCTTTGAGAACATCGCTCAGGTGTGGCTGGGCGGCCGCCAGCCCGACGGCTCTCTGGCAGGCGACCACTACAAGTGGCGCGTGATGCGTTCCAACGGCGTGCCCGAGGAGTATATCACCGGCACCAAGCCCGACCGTGAGCGTTTCCAGAAGTTTGCCGAGGCTCTGCCCATGTGCGTTGGCAACCCCATGTACCACTGGTGCCACCTGGAGCTGCGCAAGTACTTCGGCTATCAGGGTGTGCTGAACGGCGACACCGCTGAGGAAGTCTGGAACCTGTGCAACGACAAGCTGCAGCACGACGACAGCATGACTGTCCGCGGCCTGATCGAGCAGTCCAATGTTGCTTTCATCGGCACCACCGACGACCCCATCGACGATCTGGCATGGCACAAGAAGATCAAGGAAGATCCGTCCATCAAGTTCACCGTTGCTCCCTCCTTCCGCCCCGACAAGGCCCTCAACATCCAGAAGCCCGGCTTCGTGGAGTACATGGGCAAGCTGGCTCAGGCCGTCGGCAAGGAAAAGCTGGAATGCATCAACTGCGTCACCGACGCTCTGACCCAGCGCATCGAGTTCTTTGCCGAGATGGGCTGCCGCGCATCTGACCACGGCCTGGACTATGTGCCCTACCGTGAGGCCACCAAGGAAGAGGTCAACGCCATCTACCAGAAGGCTATGGCCGGTGAGACCGTGACCGCTGAAGAGACTGAGAAGTACCAGACCTACATCCTGATCCACCTGGGCAAGCAGTATCACCGCCTGAACATTGCCATGCAGATGCACTACAACTGCCTGCGCGGTGTCAACCGTAAGATGAACGCCCTGCTGGGACCCGATACCGGTTTCGACATGATCAACACTGCCAAGTGCGGCGGCGAGATCGCTGCTCTGCTGAGCGCCCTGAACGACACCGATGAGTGCCCCAAGGTCATCATCTACAGCCTGAACCCCGCTGACAACGAGCAGATCGGCACCATTCTGGGCTGCTTCCAGAATGATGAGATCCCCGGCAAGATCCAGCACGGCTCCGGCTGGTGGTTCAACGACCAGAAGATCGGCATGGAGAACCAGATGAAGAGCCTGGCAAACCTGGGCCTGCTGGGTAACTTTGTCGGTATGCTGACTGACAGCCGCAGCTTCCTGAGCTACACCCGCCACGACTACTTCCGCCGCATCCTGTGCAACCTGATCGGCCAGTGGGTCGAGGATGGCGAGTATCCCAACGATGAGAAGGCTCTGGAGAAGATCATCAAGGGCATCTGCTTCGACAACGCAAAGCGTTACTTCGCTCTGTAAGCAGCGTCTCTGCATCCCCTTTCCATAACTCGTAAAAGCGCCCTGCCGGTTCGCCCCGGCAGGGCGCTTTTTTCTTGTGCAGCCGTATTCACAAAAATGTAACTTGCATTCTGTCGTCAAATCGGGTAGGATAACGTTGAATCAAAACCGAAGGGGAACGTGAAGATGCTGAAACGTTTTGTAAAGCGGCTGCTCAGCTGCCTGCTGCTGGCGGCGCTGTTTGTATTGGTGGTCATTGGCGGAACACTGGGTGTGCAGGGCTGGCGGCTCTACCGCGCCACAGCGGCGCAAAAGCCCATTGCCGGCCTCTATGATGAGATCAGCTCCCGGCCCGGCTTTGCCAGCTGTGACCAGCTGCCCCAGACCTATATCGACGCGGTCATTTCCGTGGAGGACAGCCGGTTTGAAAGGCACCACGGCATCGACCCGGCAGCCATTGTCCGGGCGCTCTGGGCCGACCTGCGCACCCGCTCTCTGGCCGAGGGCGGCAGCACCCTGACCCAGCAGCTGGCCAAGAACGAGCTGTTCACCCAGGAAAAGCAGATGGCCCGCAAGGCAGCGGAGATGTTTGCCGCCAGGGACATCGAGGATTACTACTCCAAACAGCAGATCTTTGAGATGTACGCAGGCAGCTGCTACTTCGGCAACCAGTGGTCCGGCGTGGCGCAGGCTGCGCAGGGCTACTTTGGCAAACCCACCCGGGAGTTGACCCGCGCCGAGTGTGTGGTACTGGCCGGCCTGCCCAACGCGCCCTCGGTCTACGCCGCCAACGGGGAGCTGGCCCGCAGGCGCGCTCTTGTGGTGGTGGAGCGGATGGAGCGCGCCAAAAAGCTGACCCACACCCAGGCACTGGAGCTTCGGGATGAAGTCAGTGCCCTGCCCCTTTGGTAAGAAAAAACAGAATTTATCCGGGTTTTCCATAAAATAATGCTAACACCGGGAGCGGATGCCATGATATCCTTAGTGGCAGATCAAACCCGGAGGGAGCATGTAAAACTTATGGAAAAAACCAAAAAGGGTTCCGGCACCACCGACCTCACGGTGGGCAGGCCGCTGCCCCAGATCCTGAAATTTGCCCTGCCGCTGGTGCTGGGCACCCTGTTCCAGCAGCTGTACAGCTTTGTGGACACCGTCATTGTGGGGCGCTGTCTGGGCACCGATGCACTGGGCGCGGTGGGCACCACCTACTCTCTGAATTTTCTCATTTTAGGCTTTGTGCTGGGTTCCTGCACGGGCTTTGGCATCCCGGTGGCCCAGAGCTTTGGTGCAAGGGACAGCGAGGATATGCACAAGTATCTGTTCAACGGCGCGGTCCTCTGCGTGGTCCTGAGCGTGGTGTTCACCATCGTCACCACCCTCACTGCTGCCCCGCTGCTGCAGCTCATCCACACCCCGGCCGAGCTGTTCCCGGACGCGGTGGCCTACATCCGCATCATCTTCCTCGGCATTCCGGCCACGATGCTGTTCAACTACACCTCCACCGTCCTGCACAGTCTGGGCGATTCCCAGCACCCATTCTATTTCCTGCTAATCTCCAGTTTCCTGAACATCGGGCTGGACTGGCTGTTCATCGTACCGCTGGGTATGGGCGTGGAGGGCGCAGCCATCGCCACCGTTGTCAGCCAGCTGTTCAGCGGCCTGCTTTGCACCTGGTGGTTCTTCACCCGGGTGGAGGGCATCCATTTCACCCGGGAAAACTGTGTCCTCTCGGCGGGGCACTGCGGGCGGCTGGCCTATATCGGCCTTCCGATGGGCTTTGAGTATTCCGTTTCTGCCATCGGTGCCTTCATCATGCAGGATGCCATCAACCTGCTGGGCAGCACCGCCGTGGCCGCCCAGACCGCCGGTGAGAAGATTCGCCAGATGTTCACCGTGCCCATGGCAAGCGTGGGCACGGCTATGGCAACTTATGTCGGCCAGAACCACGGTGCCCACCGCACTGACCGCGTCAGGCAGGGCATCCGGGATGGCTGCATCCTCCAGCTGTGCTACTGCGCGGCTGCCTGGGTGGTGCTCTTCTTCGTCAAGGGCTGGGCCGTGGGCCTTGTTCTGGGCGATGCCGACCCTGCCGTGACTTCCGGTGCTGTGGAATACCTGACCGTGATCAGCGTGCTGTTCTGCATCAACGGCCTGCTGATGGTCTTCCGCAACACCCTGCAGGGTCTGGGATACAGTGTGCAGGCCGTTATCTCCGGTGTGGGCGAGCTCATCGGCCGCGCGCTCTGCGGCTGGCTGGCCGTTCATAGTCTGGGCTACTTCGGCATCTGCATTGCCAACCCCATTGCCTGGGGTCTGGCACTGCTCTACTGTGTGTTCATGGTGACCAGAGTTCTGAAAAAAGAGAACGCATAAAAACACCCCTCTCCGTCCGTGCGGCCGCACAGCGGAGAGGGGTGTTTTTATGCGATCAATCAATAAGGCTTACGAACACCGGGCAGAGCACTGCGGTCAGCACACCGGCCACGGCGATGGACAGGCCGCTCATGGCACCTTCCACCTCGCCCATCTGCAGGGCCTTGCTGGTGCCCACGGCATGGGCCGAGGTGCCAATGCCCACACCTTTGGCAATGGGGTCGGTGATGTGAAACGCCTTGCAGACCGTCTCGGCCAGCAGGTTGCCCACAATGCCCGTCAGGATGACGATGGCACCGGTCAGGGCTGCAATGCCGCCCAGCTCTGCAGCTACATCCATGCTGATGGCGGTGGTCACGGATTTGGGCAACAGGGTGGCGTACTGCTCCTGGGTCAGGTGCAACGCCAGCGCCAGAGCCAGCGCGCTGCCCAGGCTGACCAGCGTGCCCACCGAGATGCCCGCAATGATGGCGGCGGCGTTTGCCTTGAGCAGGTCGAGCTTTTCATACAGCGGGATGGCCAGCGCCACGGTGGCGGGCAGCAGCAGGTAGTTCACCGGGGCGGCGCTGACCTTGTAGTCGGCATAGGGGATGCCGCATACCGACAGGAAAACGATCACAAAGATCGCGCCCAGCAGCAACGGGTTAAAAAATGCCTTTCCAGTCATTCTGTTCACAAGGGCTCCCAGTGCAAAGGCGGCCAGTGTCAGCAGCACACCCCAGGCAACAGAGCCCGAAAGGAATTCATTCAGCAATTCCATCATTGGCAGCAGTCTCCTTGTTCTTTTTGCGGCTGGTCAGAGCCTGGGTGGTCTTTCCGGCGGTCACCATGACCAGAACCGTGACCGGAATGATGGCAATGATGATGGGCAGCAGCATCTCCCCCATCTCCGCCCAAAGCTCCATCACGCCTGCGGCGGCGGGCACAAAGAGCAGTGGGAAGATGCCGGTGAGAAACACGCCCACCTCTTTTACATCCTCCAGCTGGATCAGCCGGAAGTTCAGGGCCAGCAGCAGCAGCACAAGCCCGTACACACTGGCCGGAACCGGCAGCGGCAGCACAGCATGACATACTTCCCCCAGAAAACAAAACGCGAGGATACGCGCAAATTGAAACAGATAATTCGTAAAAAATCCCCCTTGTCTAACAGCTAAGTCAAAATTATAGCCCAAAACCTCCGGGGGCGCAACAGCAATATCTGACAAGGATTGTTATATTTTGCCGGAAAAACTGTGGAAAAGAAAAGGGCCCGGCAGAGAGCGCACACCCATGCGCCGCGATCTGCCGGGCCGATGCACCGCAAAGCGGTGTTTTTCTGTGTTTCCCGCACGCTCCCTCAGTTCCGCAAAACAGCTTCGATCCGTTCCTTGTCCAGCCCTTCGCCGATGACGATGAGCACCTCCTGCCCTGCCGGAATGGGGGCTGCGGTCAGGCCGTCGGCGGTGGCATTCAGCTCCACCCAGCCGGCGGCATCCTGCACAAAGCCCTTGACCCGCAGCACCCGGCCGCAGGCGGCATCCGTGAACAGGCTGGGAATGCGCGCTTCCAGCTGCTGCCGGGGCAGGCCCAGCTCGAGGAAATACGCCGAACCGAATGCATCGTGCGCATCAAAGCAGAGCTTTTCGCAGTCAGCATGCTGATAGCCACAGGCATCCAGCGCCGCAAGATCTCCATCCTCCAGGTCGGCCCAGTCCTTGATCAGAAAATCTTCTTCCTTCAGGGTGCGGCTGCACTTGCAGGCCGCAAGGGCACGCTTCAGGTGGTCGATGGCGCTCTCCCGCTGGGCCTGGGTGGCCAGCTGACTGCGGGAGAGCAGGATGCGTCCGGCGCTGGCAGCTTCCGATGCCAGAATGTACTCCGCCTGCGGGGAAAGCGTCCCGGGCAGCAGGGCATCCACAACGGCAAACACATTGCCCAGTGTATACCACCGATCCAGCGGCTCATCCCGCAGGACATCAAAAAACTCGTCCACATCAAAAATGCCGCTGGGCTCCACCACCACCCGGTCGAACCCGCGCATGGCCATTGAGATGAGCTTGGTGCGCATCCGGCGCTGGTGGGTATCACAATCACACCCGCCGCTGATGGTCTCGATCTCGCAGCGTTCCCCCAGCAGATCCTGCACCAGCATGGCATCCACGTTCACAGCGCCAAAGTCATTTTCCAGAATGCAGACATGATGCCCCTGTGCGGTCAGATACGCAGCATATCTGCGCAGGAACGTTGTCTTGCCCGCACCCAGAAAACCGGTGATGAGATCGACCTGTACCATACGTTCCTCCTTATGCGTGGTTGAAGCCCTTGCCGAACACCTCGGTGGTGCTCAGCATGGACATGAAGGCGTTCAGGTGCTGCTTGTGGATAAAATCCTGCAGCTGGTCGGCCTCGCGGCGGGTCAGGGTGGTGTAGATGATGTAGTGGGGCTTGTCGGTATATGCGCCGAAGCAGGGCGTATAGGTTGCGCCGCGCATCAGCTTGCGCATGACAAAATCACAGATGGGTTTCCTGTCGTCGCAGACGATGAGGATAGCCTTGCACATCTTGATCTTTTCCAGCACGGCATCAATGACCAGCGATTTCACGGTCAGACCCACAAAGGAATAGAGGGCGGTGTACAGGTCGAACACGAAGCAGGCCGCAATGACCATGAACAGGTCGGTCAGGAACAGCGCCACTGCCACGTTGTGGATGTGGGTATACTTTTCCACGATGAGGGCAATGACATCCGTGCCGCCGGAGGAAGCGCCCACATTGAACAGCAGAGCCGACGCAATGGCCGGCAGGGCAATGGCAAACAGCAGGTCGAGCATGGGCTGGTTGCTCAAGGGGCCGCGCAGGGGGCAGATCTTTTCCAGCGCCATCAGCTCCAGCGACATGACCACAGTGGCATAGCCGGTGGTCATGGCAAACTTTTTGCCCAGGAAGATCAGGCCCACACCCAGCAGGATCATGTTGGCCGCCGAGGAAAAGGCCGAAGCCGACAGCGGGGTGAGCTTGGCCGCCAGCGCCGCCATACCGGTCACGCCGCCAAAGACAAAGTTGTTGGGGAATTTGAAAAAGTACACACCCACCGACATGATGGAAATGCTCAGCGTGATCAATGCATACTGCTTGACATATTCAGCGATCTTGTTCCGCATGGAAGATTCCGCGTTCGTATCCATAAAATTTACCGTTCAATACTCCTTTTTTGTGTTCCGCAGCCCAAACAGACAGGCTGCACCGGAAATATTGTAACACGGAACGCCCCGGGGTCAAGGGCAAATTCCACACACGCCGTCTTTTGCGGGTGAAAACTGTCAACTCTACCAAAATTCTTCCTCAAATTTCAGCGGTTCTCCCATCGGGAACTGTTCCTTCTTTTCTTGACGCACCTCCCACCGTCCATTACAATAAAACCAGAATGGTATGGTATTTTTCTCCAAAACCGAAAGAGAGTGCAATGGCTCTTATTCCGCATTGTTCGTTTCCATGAAAGGAGGGAACGGTATGAAAAGCTGCTCTCACATCTTTGCTCTTTTGACCGCCTGCATAGTTCTGCTGTGCGGCTGTTCTGACTACCTTTCGCTTTCCAAAGCATCCACCATTTCCAACCCTCAAACGGAATATGATACCGCTCTGAAAGAATATCTTGCTTCGCTGGAAACACCGCTTTCCACCATAGAAATCAAACACGGCAAGGACACCCCTATTGTCTGGGAAGATACCGGAATGGAAGCCGCTGTCCGGCTCCTGTTGAACCGCCCGGAGGGCACCATCAGCCGCAGCGATGTCTGGAATCTCAACACGCTGACTATTACCGAAAGAACCATGTTTGAGGGCGATTCGGGCACGATCACCATCGTTACCGTGACCGCCCAGCAGAGAGATGCCACGCTGGAACAGGAGATATCGGCTGTCGGAAAAGAAAGTCCGCTTCCTGCGCTGGTCTCTCTGCACGATCTTCAGTATTTCGACAGCCTGCAAACCTTTTCCTATTCCACCTCGCCGACGGCCAATCAGGCGTTCACGGACTTTTCCGGCGTTGAAGAGCTGTCCCATCTCGAACGCTTCAGCGTGAACGGGGCACGGCCCGAAACGTTGGAACCGCTTTCTCACCTGTCCCAGCTGAAACAACTCTCCCTGACCGAATGCGGCACCCTCGACCTGACACCTCTGGAAGGTCTGGACCAGTTGGAATCGCTGATCCTCTCTTCAAACGACAGGATCGTTTCGCTGGAACCGGTCACCAAACTCCCTGCACTGCGGTCGCTTTCCCTCAGCTCCGGCACAGCAGTTCCCAGTCTGGAGCCGCTGGCTCAGACCAATCTTGCCGTTCTTGATCTCGGCCTCGGGGTCGGGCAAAGCGGGCTTTACAAAGAAATTGATTATTCGCCCCTGTCCCAGCTGCCCGATCTGGTCTGTCTGAACCTGACAAATCACACCAGGGTCACCACAAAGCTCTGCGAACAGATCCTTGCCCATTCTCCTGACCTGCGTTTTCTGAACATCCAGAACACCCCTGCTTCGGAGGGCAGTGCACTGGATGTGGAATACCTGCAGGCTTACACAGAGGTTGATCTGCTGAAACGGCTTGCCAACAAGCTGCACAACACCCTTGGCTGACACACAAAAGCGGCCCCGGAGAGTTTTTTCTTCTCTCCGGGGCCGCGTTCTGTTCCGGCTCAGCCGAACAGCTTTTTTGTGTTGTGGGTATAGACCGAGAGCACCAGGCCCACACAGATGTACAGCATCAGCACCGAGCTGCCGCCCGCCGAATAGAACGGCAGGGTGACACCGATCACAGGCAGGACGCGCAGGTTCATGCCCACGTTCACGGCGATCTGGGCCAGCAGAGCGCCGCCGATGCCCGCGCAGATGAAGGTGCCCAGCAGATCCTCGCTGCGGGCACCGGTGAGGAAGGTCTTGATGACCAGTGCAAACAGCACGCCCAGCACCACACAGCAGCCCACAAAGCCCGCCGCGTTGCCGATCCAGCTCAGGATGAAATCGTTGTGGGCGTTGGGCACGCTGTAATAACTGCCGCCAAACAGCCCGTTGCCAAAGATGCCTCCCGAACCAAGCGCGATCTCGCCGCGCTGCTGCTGGTAGATGATGTTCTTCCAGATGGTCTCGCTGGGGGCCCAGCCGGTCTTGTTATCGGGATCGATGACGGCAAGGATGCGGTACCACTGGTATCCCTTGCCGATCTTATCGCTGAAAAAGGCGAACGCCGTCGCCATAGCCACTGCCGCCGCCGAGACCGCCCCCAGGATATACTTCCAGCTCAGGCCCGCCGCAAACATCATGCAACAGCCGATGATGGCATAGATGATGGCGGTGCCGTCGTCGCCCTGAACATGGATGATAAGGATGGGCACGGCCAGATGCAGCAGCAGCTTGCCCAGCTCCTTTGGCTCGTTGAGCCGGGTGCGCACATTGTTCAGGTGCATGGCAAAAGTCAGGATAAAGCTGATCTTGGCCAGCTCCGTGGGCTGCAGGGTAAAGCCCCCCAGCTTGTACCAGGAATAGTTGTCGGTATCACCCGCGTTGTAGCCGATGGTCAGCGGGCCGATGCTCACATTGCGCAGCACCAGCGTGGGCAGCACCATACCCCAGGTCAGGGCCACATGCACCGGCCACACCTTCACCAAGCTGCGGTAATCGATGTTGGACAGCAGCACCGCAATGACCAGCCCAATGAGGGCCGCGCCTGCCTGCACCGCCGCCCGGCGGTAATCGCCCAGACCGGTGATCTGGCCGGTGATCTCATCCACGGCAAAGCCATTGCCCTGCTTGGCTGCCCAGCTCGAAAGTGCTGTCACAGCCATTACGCTGCTGAAGATGCACAGCAGCAGGTAAGTTTTATCGGTGCGCTTGAAGTAGCGCCGAATGTTTTCCAAACGAAAACACCTCTTTCTTTCATTGGATCGCCCGCTCAGGTCTGCTTCGCTCGTCCGCAATGCCGGAGGGGGCGTATACTGCTCCATTATGTAATATAAGTATACCGCACCGCCCTTTTTTGCGCAAGATTGCGGAAGTTTTTTCCACAGATCTTTTCATCCTGTGACAACTCTGCAAAATATTTGCCGCAGCCTTGACAAAGCCCCCTCCACCTTCTAAAATGGAAGCTGGAGACCTGCTTTTTCGGCAGGATTTTTCCGGAGGAACTTCCAAGATGAAAACAAACTCTCATCGCTTTCTGTGCGCGCTCTGCGCATTGACTGTTTTTATTTCCGCGCTCTTCCCTGCTTCTGCTTTTGCCGCACAGGCAGCCGACACCGTGGCCCAGACCACGCTGACCACTGCCGATGCCCGGGAGATGCAGCAGGCCGACAGCGCCGTGACCGCCCTGACCGGCAGCGACGCTTACGCTGAGATGACCCGTGCCCAGCGGCTGGATGCCGCCGTGGCACAGCTGCAGCAGCTGGCCGAGGAAGGGCTTGTTTTGGCGCGCTCTCTCCATGTGGACGAAGAAAACGGCATGGTCAGCTTTGCCTACAGCTGCGGCGCGCTGGGCGGCGTTCTGGTGGAGGACCCGGACGAAGAGAATACTCCCTTCGCCCTCTCCGAACTGCCCGCTGTGGATCTGCACGAAATGTCCAACGCTCCGCAGGGGGATCTGGGCAGCGCCATGATCTACTACGCCTTTGACAACACCGTGAACAGCTCCCGCTACCCGTACTACTCCTATATGAAGGGCTTCTGGACGGCGATGGGCCTGCACACCCGCATTGATACCACGGTCACCGTCTCTGACCTGAAACGGATGAACGATTACGGGCTGTGCATCCTCAGCGCCCACGGCTCCTACTACACCTACACCTCCGGTTTTCTGTTCAAGCAGACCCGTACCGAGCCGGTCATCCTGCTGACGGAGGAATCGGATTTCTACAAGGACCTCTACTACGGCATCGATCTGCTGACCCACCGGGTCATCAAGATCAACGGCCTGTACTGCATCACGCCCAGCTTTTTCCGGGCGGCTTACCGGGGCGGCCAGCTCAAGGACACCGTAGTGCTCTCCGAGACCTGTGAGTTCCTTGGCGTGAGCGGCAGTCTGGATACCTCCATGGCCGATGCCCTGCTGGCCGGTGGTGCCAAAGCAGTGGCAGGCTATGTGAACAATGTCTACACCGTGTATTCCCGCAGTATGCTGTGGGATACCGTCAACCACCTGATCCTGGGCCAGACCCTGCAGGAATCCGTTCAGCATTCCATGGATACCTATGGCGCGGATGATCTGGTCTGGTATAACGCGCAGGGCGGCAAGCGCCCCCATGCGGCGGCAGCTTACCCGCTGCTGTTCGGCGATGTTGGGGTCCGGCTGATCGAGCCGAACGCGGTACCTGCCCCGCCGGAAGCACAGCAGGCCGCTTGAACGTTGCACTTTTGTTCGTTTTATATTATACTGGTGGATGGCAGAAGCTTCTGTCATCCCTTTTGTATTACGATTAAACCTCTCAGTCGCCTGCGGCGACAGCTCCCCTAATAGGGGAGCCCTTGGCAAAACGGTTTCGTTTCTGCTGAACTCCTGAAGTTTGATCAAATAATCGAGGTATCCTATGAGCGAATATATTACACACTCCAGAGAAGAAACGGTGGCGCTGGGCCGGAAGCTGGCGGCAGTGCTGCCGGACGGGGCCTTGATTGCCTTCACCGGCGGTCTGGGCGCGGGCAAGACCGCCTTTTGTGAGGGCCTGGCCGAGGGGCTGGGCTGCACCGACCCGGTCAGCAGCCCCACCTTTGCCATCGTCAACTATTACCGCGGCCCCCGCCCGCTGGCCCACTTCGACCTCTACCGCATCTCCACCGAGAACGACCTGTGTGCCGCCGGTTTCTACGATTATCTGGATCAGGGTGCCATTGTGGCCGCTGAGTGGAGCGAAAACTTCGCCGACCTGCTGGCCCCGGAAGACCCGATCTACATCAACATCGACCGGGTGGATGACACCACCCGCCGCATCACCATCAAGGGGGTCAGCGTATGAATATCTTAGCCGTAGACACCGCCGGAAAGACGCTGGGCGTGGCCCTGCTGCAGGACGACCGCCTGAAGTACGAGTGCTATCTGGACGGCGGCATGACCCACAGCGAGACCTTGATGCCGCTGGTGGATCACTGCCTGAAGCTGTGCGGCCTGACCTGTGCAGACATCGACCTGTTCGGTGTGAACGCAGGCCCCGGCAGCTTTACCGGCCTGCGCATCGGGCTGGCCGCCGTCAAGGGGCTGGCTTTCCCCCGCGAGACCCTCTGCGCCCCGGTCTCCACGCTGGAAGCGCTGGCCGCCGCCCACACCGGCGAGGGCACCGTGCTCTGCGCACTGGATGCCCGCCGTGCCCAGGTGTACAGCGCCGCTTTTGACCTGGCCACCCACACCCGCCTGCTGGATGACGATGCCCGGGCTGTGGCTGACCTTGCCCAATTTGTAGAAAATTGCAAAAAGCCCCTGTTTTTTGTTGGTGATGGCGCATCTCTGTGCTATAATAA
>ENA-UEQX01000976-UEQX01000976.1-human-gut-metagenome-genome-assembly--contig:-NODE-976-length-18182-cov-5.047777_pt1 | contig 18182 bp, 15 predicted proteins | sample MGYA00242952_ERZ507952 | MGnify/ENA primary metagenome ERZ507952 (study PRJEB26167, sample SAMN06115425) | human gut metagenome | host: Homo sapiens | place: China:Sichuan | collected 2015-04-07... | reverse complement strand
GGTTTTGACCTGCTATGATATATCACTCAAAGAAATCCGGGAATTTTTCCAGCAGCTGCTGGAATCCATCACGGAAATGCCCCAGATGCTCCTCCATCTCCTGACGGATGTCCACCGTGGGCGGAATGCCAAGCATGAGGTAGTTGTAAAAGCGGCGGTGCTCTTCCACCACACGGTTCTCATCCTGTCGGATGACCGCATTGGTCATGTAGCGCACCCGGTCGTAGTGCGAGGTGACGTTGTGCACAGCCTGCCATGCGCGGTCGTAACCGCCATAGTGGTACAGCAGCTGATGAAAGTCGTTGTCCAGCGAGACGAACTCCTGCCCGGGGGTCTCATAGTTGCCGGTGTTGGCCACTTTGGCCTGCGCCTCGATGCAGGCGGCAAACGGCTTGAGCTGCTGCATGGTCAAACGGCCCGCCAGCTGTTGCATGATGCTGGCCTCCAGCATCAGCCGCATATTGAAGCCCTCGCGCAGGTAGTCCACGCGGATCATGGAAACGCTGCTGCCGCGCTGGGCCTGCACATCCACGAGCCACTCGTTCTTGAGCATCATCACAGCCTCATGCACCGGGGTACGGCTCATTTCCAGCTTTTCGCTCAGTTCCGCCTCGCTCAGGGTCTGGCCCGGCGCGAACTGCAGCGTGATGATGTTCTGCCGCAGCACGCGGTAGGCATATTCGCGGTTGTTCTCGCCCTCCAGCCGCGGGCTGATGAGCAGCGGCAGGCTGCTGTTTTCCTTGGTCGGCATAGGCATCTCTCCGAAAACGGTTTCTCAGTCCAGCAGTTCATGGATCAGCGGCTCCAGTGCCCGGGCCAGCGCTGCGTGGTTTGCGGCGTCCATGTGGATGGAGTCCTCGTCGCAGGGGCCCGCCACGGCGGCGGCATCAAAGAATGCACAGCCCGCCTGCTCTGCCACACGCTGCATCTCAGCCGCAAGACCTTTGGAGATCTCAATGGCTTCCGGCTGGAAGCTGCCGAAGGGGCTGTGTGCCACATCCGGCCCGATATGGATGGGCGAGACCACCAGCACCTTCGGGGCAGAATAATTGGGCGCATAGGGATAGGTCTGGATCAGGTGCAGCAGCTGGGCCACTCCCTGCCCGATGCTCCAGGCATTGTTCTGGAAGTAGTGCTTCATATCGTTGGTGCCCAGCATCAGGATGACCAGATCCAGCGGGTTGTGGCTGGCAAGGCACACCGGCAGACTGGTGCGGCCATTGCGGCCCAGATCGATGGGGTCTTCAAACACAGTGGTGCGGCCGCCGCAGCCCTCCTCAATGACCCGGTACGCCGGGCCAAGGGCCAGCTGCAGCCGCCCGGTCCAGCGCACGTCATAAGGGTGGCGTCCGCCATGCAGGGTAAAGCCGAAGGTGTTGCTATCGCCATAGCACAGGATATTTTTCATGCTCACAGTCTTCCTTTCCATTGCTTGCACAGCGTTTTGAGCCTGTTTTGGGGAGACAGGCCGGGCTTGCAGTACAGCCGCTGCTGTGCAGGTGCCGGAAACCGGAAACAACAAAAGAACCGCTTAGAATGATTTCATTATACTCTGCGCCGCCGGGAAACACAACAGTTTTTTCAAAGCTTTTCCCGGCATACAAAATGGACGGCTGCTTTTGTTCAGGCAGCCGTCCACAATGAGAGATGCTTCGCGCAGGGCCTCAGCTCCGGTATTCCGCCGGCAGCTGATCCATGGTCTGCCACTTGTCCATGGCTTCTTCCAGCTTCATGCCCTTGGCCACTGCATCGCGGCGGCAGGCGTTGACCGTCTGGATCTCCTTCATCTTGGCACCGGCCACGGTGTAGCCCTTGGCAGCAAGGATGTTGTTGACGGCGTTGTTTGCGTCGTAGGTGCGCAGCTCACTCTTCTTCACGGTGATGGTCACATCCTCGGAAGCGCCGGGAGCCAGCACATCGGTCTTGGCAAAGCCGCACAGCTCTGCAGCGGCCTTCTCGATGCCGTTTGCCTTGTCGTAGTCGGTGTAGGGAGACTGGAAGTAGACCTGCACGGTCTCCTTGCCGGAATAGGTCTTGCCGGAGTTGGTCACGGTCAGGCTGATGTCAAAGGCATCGTCAGACTCGGTGACATTGAAGTTGCTGTAGGTAAAATCGGTGTAGCTGTCGCCGTAGCCGAACGGATAAGCAACGGTGGTTGCCCAGTCATAGTCGCCTGCGTTGGCAGTGCCCATGACCACGTCCTCGTAACGGGTCTCAAAGTAGCGGTAGCCCAGGTAGATGCCCTCCTGGTAAACGCTGTACATGCCCTGCACGTCGGCACCCTCGGTGAGCAGGTTGTACTCTGCCGCGTTGGGGTAAGCCTGGGTGTAGAAGTTGTACATGGCGGGGTTTGCCAGGTTGTCGTACAGGTAGGTGTCCACCAGAGAGCCGGAGGGGGTCACCGCGCCGGACAGCAGCTGGCCCACACCGTTGATACCGGTCTGGCCCACGTCGCCGATCCACATGGCAGCGTCGATGCCGTAATCCTCACCGCAGATCTCGGGGTTGAGGAAGTCCAGCTCGATGGCGTTGGAACTGTTGAGCAGGACGATGATGGACTGAAAGGTGCCGTTGTCTTTCAGAGCCTTGAGGTTCTGCAGCAGCTCCAGCTCCTCAGCAGAGAGAGCCAGATAGTTGCCGTCGCCCTCCTGGCCGGAGATCCAGCTGTCGTTGGTGCCATTCTCACCGCTGGGCAGGTCAGCACCCTCGCCGCCGGAACGGGAGAGGACCACGATGGCAGCGTCGCCGTACTCAGCAAAGCTGCTCTCCGCGCTGGACAGAGCGCTCCAGGGAGCCTCGTTGACCGCATACTGGGTGTTCGCCTCCAGGGTATCGGAGATGGAAGCAGGGGTCATGCGGCTGTACTTGCTCATCATGGAGTCAGAGCTGTACAGGTTCCACAGGGTCTCGTTGACGGAGATGCCCTGGGACTCCAGAGCCTGCTTGAAGTTGGGAGCCTTGCTGGTATCGACAGAGCCGGAACCGGTACCGCCGTACATCAGGTCCACGGAACCGTGGCCGAACAGGCTGACCTTGGCGCCCTGTGCCAGGGGCAGGGCAGCGTTCTGGTTCTTCAGCAGGGCTGCGCCCTCGGCCTCGACCTGAGCGCACAGCTCAGCCTCATAAGCCTCACGCTCCGCGTCGGAAGCAAAATCGGATTTGAAGTACTCAGTGTCCTCGGTGTTGCTGCTGTCGTGAATGATCTTATAGGTCGATGCATTCAGAGCAACGTTGATGGTGGTGGCGTACTGGTTTGCAATGATGTTGCCAACGATGGCCGCGATGGTCAGGATCGCGGTAATGGCAGTCAGAGCAGACCATAGACCCACCTTGGATTTCTTGTTCTTCATGGGTTCTCCTCCTTTTTATTTATACAATAGCCGGCTTTGTGGGAAAGGCGGCGCTTGCCTTGGGGAATCCGCCCGGGCTTACACCCAGTTAGCGCTCTTGGACTTGGTCTTGACCAGCTTGTAGCCGGGGTTGGGGGTGTCCACCTTGCGGAATGCCGCAGTGTCGATGCACTCCCCGGCCACAGCCTGAAGCTTCACCTCGCCGGAAAGGGGCACTTTAAAGGTAAAGACATGCTCGCCGGTCTGCTCCGCGATCTTCTGGCCGTCAGCAAACAGGGCAACGGTCTTCTGGTTGGAGTAGACCTTGACTTCGATCTCGCTGGCCGTGCGGTCCGTAAACCGCTTGGAGCAGATGTGGACGAACGCCTCCTCGCTCCACCATGCCTTATAGAGGTAGAAGCTGTCTTTCTTGGTCTTCCGGTCAAACGTGACCAAACCTTTATGGTTCATGCCCGGCTCGCCGCCCTGGTCGCGGGCGTCGGCTGCAAAATCGAACATGTTCCAGACGTGGGTGGACCACATCCAGGGGTGACGGTCGAAGCAGCGGAGCATGTACTCGTGGTATTTTGCCTGATACTCCTCGGTGTGGTCGCCCCGGCGGGGATGCTCACTGTGGAGATTGGGCATTCCCTCCGCGCCGTACTCCGAGAAGCCCAGCGCCCGGTTGGGATACACCAGATGGAAGAAGTTGAGCCACAGGTCGTTGAGGAACAGCCCCGGCACATACCAGCCCAGGTAGAGGTTCCAGCTGACCAGATCGGTGATGTGGGCCACCGGGTTGAACGGGCCGCACATGGCGTAGCAGGCCAGGGTGGTCAGGCGGGTGGGGTCCATCTTGTGGCACAGGTCGTTGAGCTGGCGGTGATTGTCCAGCATGTCGGCCTTATCCTTGGTGGAAATGGTGATCTCATTGGAGACGCCCCAGCAGACGATGCAGGGGTGGTTGTAGTTCTGGCAGATGAGCTCTTCCATCTGGGCGATGGTGTTCTGGCGGCCATTGGGCAGGTGCTCGGAGATATAGGGGATCTCAGCCCAGACCACCATGCCGTACTCATCGCACAGATCGTAGAAGTACTGGTCGTGCTGGTAGTGGGCCAGCCGGATGGTGTTGGCGCCCATCTCCCGGATGAGGGCCATGTCCTCCTCGTGCATCTCCCGGGTGATGGCGTTGCCCAGGCCCTTGCGGTCCTGATGGCGGGAGACGCCGTGGAGCGGGTAAGAGCGGCCATTGAGGAAGAAGCCTTTCTTGGGGTCTACCCGGAAGCTCCGGACGCCCACGCGGGTGGAAACGGTGTCCACCACTTCCCCGCCCTGCTCGAGCTCCACCACGCAGGTGTAGAGGTAGGGGTCTTTCACGCCGTCCCACAGGTGGGGGTGTGCCAGCGTCATGGTGACGTCTTTGCCCTCGGCGGCGGCCACGGTGTTGCCCTCGGCGTCATTCAGGGTGACGCGGACGGTGCCCTCGCCCTCGAGGCGGGTCTCCACCCGGATGTCGGCGGTGTGATCCTTGCACAGGGTGGGCGTCACTTTCACGCCGGTGTCGCCGTAATGGCCCAGTGCAATGTGATCTTGATTGACCACCAGCAGGCTCACGTCACGGTAGATGCCGCCGTAGAACGTGAAGTCGGCTTTCTGGGGGTAAACGCGGTCGTTCACGCTGTTGTCCACCTCCACGGTGAGGGTGTTCTCCTCTCGCAGCAGGGTGGTGATGTTGGCGCGGAACGTGGAATAGCCGCCGTCGTGCACGCAGACCTCGGTGTCGTTCAAGACGACCTTTGCGCTGGCGTTCACGCCCTCGAACTGGAGCCACACCTGCTGGCTGACCTCCTCAAAGGCCGGAGCCGCAAAACTGGTGCGGTAAGTGCAGGTGCCCCGCCAGTAATCGTTGCCGCCGTCCTGGCCGTCGATGGCGTTCCAGGTGTGGGGCAGGTCCACGGTAATGGTGTTCCCCTCCGGGCCGATGAACTGCCAGTTTTTCATCAGTCGGACAATTTTGCGCATAAGCCGTCTCCTTAAACTTGGTCGTATTTTCACGGGATTCATTCCGTTCGTTTTCGTTCGTCAGTATTTTATCAAAGCAAATATTTTTTGCAAGATGGTTGCGAAAAGTGGTCGTTTTGAGAGGATATTCGGTTTTTTGCTTCCAAATCCAAAGCAAAATCATTGTGCAACTTTCACAATCAGTTGTATCCAACAAATGTTGTGAAAATAAAAAGACCGGCAGGTGCATTCCAACACCTGTCGGCCTGTTTTGTTCCGTATTCCGTTTGTTTACCCCTGCTTCAGCGGGAAAATGATCTTGATGGCAAAAAAGCCGTTCTGCGTTTCCGTGGTCAGGGTGCCGCTGTATTTCTGCACGATGCGGCGGAGCACTTTCAGCTCGTAGGCCTCGGTACGGGTCGCGGCAGCCTCCGGCTCCCGAGCCGGGCTGATGACGTTGATGACGATAAAGCTCTGCCGCACGCAGACCAGCAGGTCGATGTTCCGCCGGGCCGGGTCGGGCGTCCGCACGGCTCCCTCTATAGCGTAGTCCAGCGCGTTGGCAAACAGGGCGTACAGGTCGCCGGGCTCAAAGCCCTGCAGGCAGCTGCCGTTGGCCACTGCATTGAGCTGCACCCGCCGGGACTGGCAGAGCAGGGTCTTCTCGGTGAGCACCACGTCCAGCACCTCGTTGCCGGAGTTCGCCCCGGCGTCGTAGAGGCGGGCGGCGTTCTCCGCCTCCTCCAGCGTCTCCCGCGGCACCGCGTCCGGGGCCAGCCTGCGCAGGGCCGCGATCTGCACCCGCAGCTCGTGGCAGCGCTTGTTGATGATGTTCACGTTCTGCCGCGCCACCTGATACTGCTGGCGCTGCCGCTCGTAGAGCAGATTCAGTGTTTCCATCTCCTTTTGGAGGTCGGATTTTTTGAACAGTTCCGTCTGCAGATAGAGCAGCGTCAAAAAGTAAAGCTGCCCGATGAGGGTGGTGCCCACAACACTCATGGGCCAGTCCAGCGCCTGGGCACTGCTTAAAAGCGCCGCCTGCAGCATGAACATAATCCCCATAAAAAACGCGCTGGCCAGCTGCCGGGGCCCGATGTGGTACACGCCTTTGTCCGGGATCTTCCGGGCCAGTGTCCCGCAGATGACTCCATAGAACACCACACCCGCCAGCACCTGCAGCAGCTTGACCGGGACACTGTTCATATTCAGCGGATGGCTTTTCACCGCGCAGAGCAGCTCAAAGAGGTTCCAGCCCTCGTAAGCCGTCTGGGCCGTCAGCAGGCTCCACACCGCGCAGTAGAGGGCACTCTTTTTGTCGATTTCCACACAGGCATAGATCATTGCACCCAGCAGGATAAAAAAGCCGACGTACATTCCCAGCAGGGAGATCTGCAGCTGCACCAGCGAGTTGCTCTGGGCCATGGGGTCCAGCAGCCAGGTCAGGGCCATCAGGGACAGCAGCAGCTCCACGGCCCGGAGCCAGAACCGTTCCCGGTGCTTGAGCGGGTAGCAGAACGCCAGCGCGGCGCCCCACCGCAGCACCGCCCGAAAAAACACATGCCTGCCGACAACGATCACAGCACACCTCCCAGATAGGAGGCCACCGCCGTCATAAAGGCGGCTTTCTGGCGACGGCTGATCTCCAGGCGGGCGTCCCCCACCTGCACAAAATCATTTTCCACGCCCCGGACGTACTGCAAGTTGACCAGATAGCACTGGTTGCACCGGGCAAAGTGGTAGGCAGCCAACTGCTTTTCAGCCCCGGCCAGGCTCCCCCGCACCGCGTACTCCTGGGTGGCGGTGTGGTAGTAGAGCATCCGGTTGCGGGTCTCCAGATACAGGATATCGCCGGTGTCCAACAACTGCATCCCGCCGCCCGAAAGCTGCAGGGCCACCTGCCCACCCTTGCGGCGCTGCACCCGCTGGATGGCCCGGGAGAGCTTGGTGCAGAACGCCCCATAGCTGACCGGCTTGAGCACATAATCCAGCGCGTCCACCTCGTACCCCTTGATGGCGTACTGGGCCATGTTGGTCACGAACACCAGCACCACATCCGGGTCCACCGCACGGATGCGCTCCGCCGCCCCGAAGCCGCCCAGCCGGGGCATTTCCACATCCAGAAAAATGATGTCATACCCGGGCTGGTACCCCTCAGCAATGACGGCCCCGTCCGCAAAGGGTTCCACTTCCGCCTGCAGGCCCTGCTCCCCGGCGTACTGCCGGATGAACTGGCACAGGCTCTCCCGCACCTCGGTCTGGTCTTCCACCACCGCGATCTTCAGCACGGCTGCTCCTCCTTTTCACACTTCCTGTTTTTCGGCTTACCGGTGTCCCTCCAGCCAGCGCAGCGCAAAGTAGCTGTACGCCGCGCTGCCCTCCCAGAGGACGCTGTCATCAAACCGGACTTTGGGGTGGTGCTGGCCGTAGCGGTAGCCCCGCTCCGGGCTGCCGCAGGCCAAAAACATGCTCACCGTGGGCACCTCATGGCTCACGAATGCAAAGTCCTCACTGCCGCCGCCAGGTTTTCCACCCGTGAGCGGGGCCATATCCATGGCACCCTTCCCCAGCAGGTCGGTCATATAGGTCATGGCATCCTGTGCCAGGGCCTTGTCCACCATCATGCAGGGGCAGAAGTCCGAGAACTCCACCTCGGCCGTGCAGCGGAACGCCTTTGCCACGCCCTCGGAAATCTCCGTCATCCGCTGCCGGATGAACGCCCCGGTCTTGTTGTCGGGGTCGGTGGTGCGGATGGTGCCCCACATCTCGGCGGTGTCCGGGATGACATTGGAAGCAGCTCCCGCCGCAAACCGCCCGGTGGTCAGCACGCCAAAATCATTCTGGGAGAGTTCCCGGGCATTGATCTCCTGCAATGCAATGTGGATATGGGCCGCGGCCGTAATGGGGTCGATGCAGTTTTCCGGCATGGAGCCATGGCCGCCCTTGCCGTGGACGGTGATATGGTACTGCTCACAGCTGGCCATGGTGATGCCGCCGCCCGGCACCAGCACCTCGCCCAGAGGCAGAGGCATCCCGGCCAGCACATGGAACATGACCGCCGCGTCCACTTTCGGGTTTTCCAGCAGGCCGTTGGAGATCATATCCGGGGAGCCCTGGAAAATCTCTTCGGCCGGCTGGAATTCCAGCTTGACGGTGCCTTCGATCTCCTCCTCGTGCTCTTTCAGCAGCTTTGCCGCACCCAGCATCATGGCCGTGTGCATATCGTGGCCGCAGCCGTGCATCTTGCCCGGCACCTCGGAGGCAAACACCTCTCCGGACTCCTCAAAGATGGGCAGGGCGTCCATATCGCCCCGGAGCAGGATGGTCTTGCCCGGGCGCTTTCCCCCGGCCAGTGCGAGGACACCCGCCCTGCCGCAGTCCTGCGGCGCATAGCCCATCTCGGTCAGGGCCTGCTTGACCAGCGCCTTGGTCTTGGGCAGGTCAAAGCCCACCTCCGGGTTGCGGTGGATCGTCCGCCGCCATTTCTGCAGCTGAGGCTGCAGGGTCTTCGCTTCATCCAGCAATTCATTCGGCTTCATCATTCAAACATCGCTCCTTTGCAAAACGCCCTCTCAGGCAGCTGAGAGGGCGGATGATCTTATGTTACTCCTGCGTGTTACCCGCTCCGTCCGGATGGTACTGTGCACAGGTGCACTTTTTCCATTTGAGGCCGCTGCCGCAGGGGCAGGGGTCGTTCCGGCCGATCTTGATGACCCGCACCGGCTGGCCCTTGGGGGCACCCTTAACACCGGGAGCACCGTTGCCGGGCACAAAGCCCTCTCCGGTAGGCTTGGCCACCTGCTCCCGCTTGGGAGCGGCACCGGCTTTCCGCACCTCGATGGTCAGCAGCATCTTGATGCTGGACTCCCGGATGGAATCCACCATCTGGTCAAACATATCAAAGCCCTCGATGCGGTACTCGACCACGGGGTCTTTCTGGCCGTAGCCGCGCAGCGCAATGCCCTGCCGCAGCTGATCCATATTATCAATATGGTCCATCCACTGGCGGTCTACGCACTTGAGCAGGCAGATACGCTCCAGCTCCCGCATGAGGGGGGCACCGTAGCGCTGCTCTTTATCGTTGAGGACATCCATGCCGCGGTCATACAGCAGATCGGCGATGCCCTCGCGGCTCAGGCTGTCATAATCCTCCACCGTGTAATGGAAGTCAGCATCGGTGGTCAGCCAGCCCTGATAGTGACGGCGGAGAGCACCAAAGTCCCACTCATCCTTGACATCGCCCGCCAGGAACTGGGCGCAGGAAGAGTCGATGTTCTCCCGCAGCATCTTGTGCATCTCGGCGGAGATGTCTTCGCCGTCCAGCACTTTGTGGCGCTGGCCGTAGATGATCTCGCGTTGCTGATTCATGACGTCGTCGTACTTCAGCACGTTCTTTCGGATCTCAAAGTTGCGGCCCTCCAGCTTCTTCTGGGCACTTTCGAGGGTGTTGGTGATCATTCGATTCTCGATGGGGGTGTCCTCGTCGATCTTGAGGGTATCCATCAAGCCCGCCACACGGTCGCCGCCAAACAGGCGCATCAGGTCATCTTCCAGGCTCAGGTAGAACCGGGAAGCACCGGGGTCGCCCTGACGGCCGGCACGGCCGCGCAGCTGGTTATCGATGCGGCGGCTCTCGTGCCGCTCGGTACCGATGATGAACAGGCCGCCTGCCTTGCGCACCTCGTCGGCCTCGGCCTCAATGGCGGGCTTGTACTGAGCGTACAGCTCCTCAAACCGCTTGCGGGCTGCCAGAATATTCTCGTCGGTGGTTTCCCCGTGGCCATCGGATTCGGTCAGCAGCAGCTCCACGGCGCTGGGGTCGGCGTCCTCAGGCTTTTCGGGGTTGAGCAGATTCTCACAGAAGTGCTCCTTGCGCATCTGGGCCTTGGCCATGAACTCGGCGTTGCCGCCCAGCATGATATCGGTACCACGGCCTGCCATGTTGGTGGCGATGGTGATGGCACCCTTTTTGCCGGCCTGCGCCACGATCTCAGCTTCACGCTCGTGGTTCTTGGCGTTCAGGACGTTGAAATCCCGGGTGTAGCGCTGGAGCATCTTGGCCAGCGTCTCGCTCTTCTCCACGCTGACGGTACCCACCAGCACCGGCTGGCCATTCTTATGGCACTCCATCACCTGCTCAATGACCGCCTTGTACTTGCCGTTGACGGTCTTGTACACGGCGTCCGGGTAATCCTTGCGGATGTTGGGGCGGTTGGTGGGCACGGTGACGATGTTCAGGCCGTAAATCTCGGTGAACTCGGTGGCCTCGGTCTTGGCCGTACCGGTCATACCGGCCAGCTTCTTGTACATGCGGAAGTAATTCTGGAACGTGATGGTGGCCAGCGTCTTGCTCTCGGCGGCGATCTTGACGCCCTCCTTGGCCTCGATGGCCTGGTGCAGGCCCTCGTTGTACCGGCGGCCGATCATCAGACGGCCCGTGAACTCATCGACGATGATGACCTCGCCGTCCTTGACCACATAGTCGATATCCCGCTGCATCACGCCGTAAGCCTTGATGGCCTGGTCGATGTGGTGGGCCAGGGTCATGTTCTCGGCGGCGGCCAGGTTCTCGATCTTGAAATACTCCTCGGCCTTTTTGATGCCCTTGGCCGTCAGGGTACAGGTCTTGTGCTTTTCGTCCACGACGTAATCGCCATCGGCCTGCTCATCGGTCTCCACCTTGTCTTCCAGCTCCACCACCACGCTCTTGCGCAGGGTGCGGACAAAGCGGTCCACCTGGGTGTACAGGCTGGAGGAGTCCTCGCCCCGGCCGGAAATGATCAGCGGCGTGCGGGCCTCATCAATGAGGATGGAGTCCACCTCATCGACGATGGCATACACATGGCCGCGCTGCACCATATTGTCCTTGTAGGTCACCATGTTGTCGCGCAGGTAGTCAAAACCAAACTCGTTGTTGGTGCCGTAGGTGATATCGGCATTGTAAGCACGGCGGCGGGCATCGCCGTCCAGCCCCTGCACGATGAGGCCCACGGTCAGGCCCAGCCAGCGGTAGAGCTTGCCCATCCACTCGCTGTCGCGCTTGGCCAGGTAATCGTTGACGGTAACGATATGCACACCCTCGCCGGTCAGAGCGTTCAGGTAGGCGGGCAGGGTTGCCACCAGCGTTTTGCCTTCACCGGTCTGCATCTCAGCGATGTCGCCCCGGTGCAGGGCGATGCCTCCCGTGACCTGCACGGGGAAATGCTTCATGCCCAGCACACGCCAAGCAGCCTCACGGCAGACGGCAAAAGCATCCGGCAGGATCTCATCCAGCGTGGAGCCAGCAGCCAGTTTTTCTTTCAAGGCCGGGGTCTGGGCCTGCAGCTCAGGATCGGACATGGCCTGATACTTGGGCTCCAGTGCCAGCACCTGCTTGGTCAGGGGGTTGATCTTTTTCAGCTCTCGGTCCGAGAAGCTGCCAAAGAGTTTTTCAGCAAGGGACATTGATCACACCTCATCTATCAAAAATCCGGGCAGAAGCCTGCCCGCGCGGAAAACTAACATACAGATATATGATACACCAAACCCGCAGAGCCGTCAAATCCAACTCCCCTGTTTTTCCGGTGTTTTGAATGAACTTTCTGTAAAATCATTCCCATCGGCGTCTCTTTGCCGCATCTTTTCCAAAACAAAACAGCGCCCGTACTCTTTGCAAAGCGCGGACGCTGTCGGTTTTTGTCTTCTGTTTTTTAAAGGGTTTCCAGCACCCCGGGCAGCTGGCTTATGTCGTCGATGACATGAGCGCACACGGCCTCCAGCCGGGCGCGGGACTGATGCCCGCTGGTGCAGAGGACGCATCTTGTCCCCATGGCAGCCGCCACCTCGGCATCGTGGGTGGTATCCCCCACCATCACGCAGGCGGCAGGGTCCACCCCGCTGTTCCGGAGCCAGTCTTTGCCCACCTGCACCTTGCTCACGCCGTAAATGTCCTGAAGACCGAGCAACTCGGTAAAATAGTCCTCAAGACCCCGCGCGCGTACCTGCTCGATCAGGTAATCGCGGCGGGAGGCGGAAAGCACAGCCTGCTGCCAGCCCCGGCGCTGGAGCTCTGCCAGCGTGGCGGCGGCGTTTGCCATGGCGGGGCAATGCCGCTCGACTCCGGCGTTATAGTGCTCCATAAACCGGGCAGCCAACTCCGGGTAGGGATGTCGGGCAAAATCAAACCCGGCGCGGAGGTAATATTCCTCAATGGGGAAACCAAAGATCTCCCGGTATTCGGCAAGGTCATACCGCTGGGGGTAGCCGTGCGTTTCCAGCATCCAGTTCAGGCACCCGTGGGTGAAATCCACATCGTCCAGCAGGGTCCCGTTCCAGTCCCAGAAGATGATTCCGTTTGGCTGCATGGCTTCCTCCTTTTGTGAGGGCTTACTCAAAAATCTTTTTCAGGGCGGTGTTGGATTCAATGATCTTCACCAGCAGCACACCCAGCACGGTACAGCTGATGAGCTCGCCGATGCCCACCGAGATGCCGTTGGACACGCAGGCCAGCCAGAGCGGAGCCGAGGAGCCCGGCTCCGGGAAAAGCACCGCGATCTCAATGCCGATGATGACGGCATTGAACGCCACCGGAGGCAGCGAGGCCGGGATTGCCAGCCCGCCGATGCGGACATTGCGCAGCTTGTAGGTCACCACGCAGGCCAGCAGCGTTGCCAGCGTGCCAAGGATGACATCCACGATGGTGGAGCCCAGCAGGTTTGCCAGGAAGCAGCCCAGCACCACGCCCACGATGTACTCTGCACCGAACACGGGCAGCAGGCACCTGCACGGCACCGTAAGAGAGCGGCTGCAGCGCCATGCAGAGCACAACGTACAGGGCTGCCACCACCGCGCAGCGGGCCAGTTTGCGGACGGAAACATTATTTTTCATATACTACTCCGGCGGAATGAATTTTGACCGCGCAGGGACCGCCAGTTCCTGCGGGTTTGGCCCGGCGTGGTTCGAGACACACCGGGGAGCCTAAAATCCTAAGTTGCTCTTTGGAGCTGTGCACCAGGCACAGCAGAGAGAATTATAGCATAAAAATGATGAGAATGCAACAAAAAGCCCTCTCCGCTTCGCTTTGCTCAGCACCTCTCCCAAAGGGAGAGGCAAGACTTGGCTCCCTCTTTGGGGGGCTGTCGAGCATTTGCGAGACTGAGAGGGCGTATTTTTAGTCTCTTGCGTGGCCCACATACACCAGCGCCAGGGTATCGGGGCCGGTGTTGGCAGAAACGACGCCACCCAGCGTAAAGGTGGTAAGCGGGTCTTTGCCAAAGGCTTTCTTGCAGGCCTTTTCCATCTCTGCCGCCTGCGGGATGTTGGTGTGACCGATCATATAATCAAAGTCTTCCACATCCCCGGCGCGCTTCTTGCACAGCTCGACCATAGCAGGCACCACTTTGTCGTCGCCGCGCACTTTTCCCTCCACCTTGGTCTTGCCGTCGATGAGGGTGATGATGGGCCGGATGCCCATAAGCTCGCCCATGACAGCGGCGGCGGCGGAAATGCGTCCGCTCTTCTTCATCTGCTTGAGGCTGTAGGGTCCCAGGATGATCTCCATCCGGTTCATCTTGTCCTCAAACTCGTGGATGACCATGGGGATCTCCGCGCCGTTGCGCAGCTTGCGGGCCATCTCACACAGGTACCAGCCAAACACCATGGAGTAGGTGTGGGGGTCGATGAGGTGGATCTTCAGGTGGTGCTCCGGGCGCTCTTCCCGCAGCATTCCCTGTGCCATCACAGCGTTGTTGTAGGTGGAGGAGCCAGACTTGTTGATGGGCACATGGATGACATCCGTGTAGCCCTCGTCCACATACTTGCAATACTGCTCACAGAACTGGATGGGGGTAATGGCCGCCGTGGAGGGGATGCCCTTGGCAGCGCGCATCTTGTCATAAAATTCAATGTTGGTGCAGCTCTCCCGCTCCACATAGTCCACATCGTCCAGCAGAATGTGGAAGCCCATAATGTCAATGCCGTACTTCTCGGCCAGCTCCTGCGGGATATCGCAGGAGGAATCGGTCAAAATTGCAATTTTGCTCATAGTTTCCTCATTTCCATTCATAGTCGCGCAGGTGGCCATGGTCCAGCAGCTCCGGGAAATCCCACTGACGCAGGGCTTCATACACGCCCACCGCCACACTGTTGGAAAGGTTCAGGCTGCGGCAGGTGTCCCGCATGGGCATCCGGACGCAGTGCTCCTGATTGGCCGCCAGCAAAGCCTCCGGCAGGCCCGCGTCCTCCCGCCCGAAGACAAGATACGCCCCGTCCGGATAGGCCACGTCGGTGTAGCGCTGAGGCGCTTTGGTGGTAAAGTAGTAAAACGGGCCCTCGTTCTTGGCAAAAAAGTCCTCCAATCCATCATAGTAATGGATGTCGAGGTAGTGCCAGTAATCCAGCCCGGCGTGCTTGAGCTTTTTGTCATCAATGGCAAAGCCCATAGGCCCCACCAGATGCAGCCGGCAGGCCGTGCAGGCACAGGTGCGGGCCACATTGCCGGTGTTCTGGGGGATGCGGGGCTCCACCAGCACGATATTCAGCGTCGGTTTATGTTCCATCGGCTCGCCCCCTTAAAGCTCCCGCAGCGGGCACAGGCGGGGCAGCAGCGGCTCAAACCAGACACCGAAGCGGGTATCCTGGTCGGCGGGCGTCTTCTGGATGGCCAGGGAGACGAACTCCGCCGCGTTGTCCGCCGCCGCGCTCATGACATTGCCCTGAATGAGCGAGCCGATGAGCACTGCCCCGTACAGATCTCCCGTGCCGGGGAAGCTCCGCTCAATGTGCAGCTTTTTGATGACAAAACGGTCCCGGCCCGCACCCGCGCAGCCAATGTACTTTCCCATGGCCACCCCGGTAACGATGGCATCCGGGGCCAGCGTGGTCAGCTCGTCGGCCAAAGCCTGGGCCCCAGCCTCGTCGAAATTCTCCGGGAGCGTTTCTTTCCGGAGCAGCAGCCCGGCTTCTGTCACATTGGGTAGAATAAGGTCTGCCCGCTGGCAGAGGGTCCGCATCCGGTCGATGAATTCCGGGGTCACGGTGGAGTAGGCCTTGCCGTTATCCCCCATCACCGGGTCCACCACTTTCTTGGCCGCAGGCCACAGGTCAAAGGCTTTTTCCGCAATCGCCGCCTGCGCCTCGCCGCCGAGGTATCCGGTATAAATACAGTCAAATTCCAGTCCCAGCTCCCGGTAATGCTCCAGCGCGGCCATGCCGTAATCACAGCCGTCCAGCCGGGCCGGGGTGCCAAACCCGCCCGTATGGGTCGAGAGCACCACGGTGGGCAGCGCCACAGGCTGCACGCCCATGACCGACAGCACCGGCAGGATGACTGCCAGGCTGCACCGCCCCACCCCCGAAAGATCGTGGATGCAGAGAACTTTCTTCGGTTCCGTCAATTTCAGCAAAAAAGAAGCCTCCTTCGCAGAATGCGCTGCCCGGCACGGTGCACACACCAAGCCGATTTTATCAGCGTATGATACAGTATACCACATTTTCCTGCGCAAAAAAAGCGCATAGTGGATTCTTTGGCGGAAATACTAGGAACATCGCCTGAAAAATTTGTGAACAGAGAGGAGAGTCCCCATGAAAAACACATCTCGTTCCAGCCCCACCGGCTCCCTGCTGCTGGGCATGGCTGCCGGAGCCGCGCTGGGCGCCGTGGGCACCATGGCCGCTACCCAGAACCAGCGGCAAGTCAAGCGCACCGCCCGCAAACTGGCCAAAGGTGCCGAGCACGCTATCTGCCAGCTGGATAAAATGGTAGATAACTTTGTAGAGCAGCATATGGACAGCTAAATTCTGATTCCCACCGCACGCGGGGCCTTTGGGCTCCGCGTGCTTTTTGCTGCCCTTTGCTCTTGACCCCGCCCTGCAAACCCGATACAATAAAGATAATCTGAATCGGAACAGGAAAGGAAAACACTATGGGAATCGTTGTAATCGGCGCGGTGTTTGTGGACATCAAGGGCTATCCCCTCTCCACCTATATCCCGGGCGGACGGAATGCCGGCCGGGTAGAGCAAGTGCACGGCGGTGTGAGCCGCAACGTGGCGGAGGACATTGCCAATGTGGAGCTGCGGCCCACGTTCGTCAGTCTGGTAGACGACACTGGCATAGGCCAGGATGTCATCAACAAGCTGAAGGCCCACAAGGTCAACACGAAGTACATCCGGACGGTACCGGATGGTATGGGCACCTGGCTGGCTGTCTTTGACAACGACGGCGACGTCTGCGCCGCCATCTCCAAGCGGCCGGACACCAGCCCCCTCACCCGCCTGCTGGAAGAAAAGGGCGATGAGATCTTCAAGGACTGTGACAGCATTGCGCTGGAGCTGGATCTCGAAAAAGATACCGTCAAGCAGGTGCTCCGCTTTGCCAAAAAGTACAATAAAAAAGTTTTTGCGGCAGTCTCCAACATGAGCATTGCCATGGAGCGCCGGGATTTCCTGCAGCAGATCGACTGCTTCGTCTGCAACCAGCAGGAAGCCGGGCTCCTCTTCTCGGACGATTACGACCACCTGAGCCCCGCTCAGATGCGGGAAGTTCTGGCCGCCAATGTCCACAGTGCCAATATCCCCTGCATGGTGGTCACCATGGGTGGTCAGGGCGCTGTCTACGCCTGCCACAACGGTGAGAGCGGTATTGTCCCCGCCAAAAAGGTAAACGTCATTGACACCACCGGCGCAGGCGATTCGTTCTTTGCCGGCACGGTCATTGGCCTGACCTACGGCAAAAATCCGGCCCAGTCCTGTGAGATCGGCAGCCGTCTGGCTGCCTCGGTCATTTGCACCTCGGACAATGTCTGTCCCCGCTTCCGCCCTCTGGAATTCGGGCTGGATATTCCTGTTGTGGACTGAATCCATCTCCCATAAAGTAAAAAAGAGTGCTGACAGCTCGTTTGAAAGCCGTGCAGCACTCTTTTTTTGCAGTAAGTCCCCCAGAGACGCAAAAAGAGCCTTCCCACTCTCCGGAATGGGAAGGCTCTTTGTAAGTTTAACCTTTTGCCTTAGAACAGGCGCACAGGGTCAAGATCACTCAATGATCTTGCCGACGACGCCAGAACCAACGGTACGGCCACCCTCACGGATAGCGAAACGCAGGCCCTCTTCCATAGCAACGGGGGTCAGCAGCTCAACGTGCATCATGACGTTATCGCCAGGCATGCACATCTCGGTGCCTTCCGGCAGGGTGATGATGCCGGTCACGTCGGTGGTACGGAAGTAGAACTGAGGACGATAGTTGGAGAAGAACGGGGTGTGACGGCCGCCCTCGTCCTTGGTCAGGACGTAGACCTGAGCCTCAAAGACGTTGTGGGGGTGCACAGTGCCGGGCTTAGCCAGAACCTGGCCACGCTCGATCTGGGTACGATCAACACCACGCAGCAGTGCGCCGATGTTATCGCCAGCCTCAGCGAAGTCCAGAGACTTACGGAACATCTCCAGGCCGGTGATGGTGGTGCTCAGACGATCGGGCTTGATGCCGACGATCTCCATAGCGTCGCCAACCTTGGCAACACCACGCTCAACACGACCGGTAGCAACGGTACCACGGCCAGAAATGGTCATGACATCCTCAATGGGCATCAGGAAAGGCTTGTCCTCCTCACGATCCGGGTTGGGGATATAGGAGTCAACAGCGTCCATCAGCTCTTTGATGCAAGCGTAAGCAGGATCCTCGGGATCGTTGGGAGCCTCCAGAGCCTTCAGAGCGGAACCACGGATGATCGGGGTATCGTCGCCCGGGAAGTCGTACTCGCTCAGCAGCTCACGGATCTCCATCTCGACCAGATCCAGCAGCTCTTCGTCGTCGACCATATCGCACTTGTTCATGAAGACAACGATATAGGGCACGCCGACCTGACGAGCCAGCAGGATGTG
>ENA-UEQX01000965-UEQX01000965.1-human-gut-metagenome-genome-assembly--contig:-NODE-965-length-18275-cov-402.084295_pt1 | contig 18275 bp, 9 predicted proteins | sample MGYA00242952_ERZ507952 | MGnify/ENA primary metagenome ERZ507952 (study PRJEB26167, sample SAMN06115425) | human gut metagenome | host: Homo sapiens | place: China:Sichuan | collected 2015-04-07... | reverse complement strand
CTCGAATTTATGAATTAATAGAACCTACCTTAAGCGAATATAACTGCCATCCTCTACGAAGTAGGTAGAGTTACGGATGTCCCACTTAGCTTTAGGTACGTTGGTGATTTGTCCTGGAATTCTCCAGCGTGCCAATACCTTGGTGCTTTGGTTCTTGCCATCATACATTCCTTCTGTTTCCATTCGGGAGACATTATAGATGTCGTTTCCATAACTTCCCTGGATAAGAATACTGAGATTCAAACCTTTATATGAGAAAGTGTTGGTCATACCGAAAGTGAAGTCAGGGTTAGGGTCACCGATATAGGTACGATCACTTGCCGAAACGAGTCCGTCGCCAGTTACGTCCTTGTACTTCATGTCACCAGTTTCAGGATCAACCCCTTCTGCTATATATCCCCAGAAACTGCCTAAAGGCATGCCGGGAGTGTTGCGTACAACTGGTTCGTTGACATAGTCGGTGGTTTTAGCATCATAATATACTTGCGTTAGAGCCAGACTTTCCAACTTGTTTTTATTGAATGAGATGTTAAAGTCGGTGTTCCACTTAAATGTTCCAATCAAGTTCTTTGAGGAGAAGGCAAATTCCCAACCCTTATTGCTCATCGAACCGCCATTATAGGTAAGACTTGTTGCAGCTGCACTTCCTGCAGGAAGGGTGATGTTCATCAGCATATCCTTGGTCTTCTTGTAATAGTAATCGGCATAGAAAGTCAAGCGGTTTCCTAATACAGTCAGGTCGAGTCCGATGTTAGTCTGTGTTGTTGTTTCCCATGTCAACTCAGGGTTGCTCAAGTTGCCTTGTGAGAATGTAGGTATAGCGTTGGCGTCATTGCCCTCACCAAACCATTGTACACGATTGATATTGTATCTTGCCAAATAACTATAGTCGCCCAGGCCACTCTGGTTACCAGTCTGTCCCCAGCCACCACGAATCTTCAAGTCGTCTATCCACTTGATATCCTTCATGAATTTCTCATTGCTCACACGCCAAGCTCCAGAGAAAGATGGGAAATAACCCCAACGATGGTGAGGAGCTAACTTGGAAGAACCATCAGCACGCATATTGGCTGTTACCATATAGGTGTCGTTCCAGTTGTATTGTAAACGAGCGAAGGTAGAGAAGATAGCCCAATCAGCAGCAGAAGAGCCTGTTCCTGTCCAGGAAATCTTGTTGGCAGCATTCAGAGTAGGGAAGTTATCATTCGCATAGTTGCTACCATTGATATAGTTTTGGCTCCACTTGCTTTGAGTCCATGAACTACCTGCCATGGCATCAAAGTTATGTTTACCCAATGCTTTTTTGTAATTCACCACATTGTCCCATACGACAACACTGCTGATATTACGTCCATCATAGCCTGTTCCAAATTCCTGACGACCAATGGTTGTAGAGATAGGGTCGAGGAAGTTGGTTGTTGTTCCTTGTGTGCGATCGAAAGACAAAGACAGGTTGTACGTCAACTCAGGCATGAAGGTAACTGTTGCTTTTCCTGTAGCCAACAAACGATTGTATGCAGATTTGTTGTTCTGTGTTCGGGCTATATTCTCAGCAGGTGAAGTGATATTTACGCCATAGAAGTTGTTGTAAAATTGATTTGGATTCTCAGGATTCCATACAGGAGCGTAAGTAGGCGTATTGACGATAGCCGTAACTACACCGCCACGGTTAGAACCCGTACCAGAAATAATACCTGTACCCTTGTTGGTATAGTCAGAATAGGTTACGCTTGCATTAAGGCGCAGCCACTTACGAATGTCGTTTTCAACAGATGCGCGGAAATTGTAACGCTTGTAACTTGATTTCTTGATGACACCATTTTCACCCGTGTAACCACCCGAGATGAAGTATCTCATTTTTTCTGTTCCATTAGTGATAGAGACCTGGTAGTCCTGTACGTTTCCAGTGCGGAAAACCTCGTCTTTCCAGTCGGTCATGTCTTTCAAACCTTCAGGGAGTTTTACCATACCAATCTCATCCATCAATTCTTTATACTGTGCGGCATTGAGTGATTCTTGATTGTCGCGTACGGTATTAAAAGCATAGTGTGCATTTAAACTGATTTTAGCCACGCCTGTTTTACCCTGCTTGGTACCAATGATGATGACACCATTGGCAGCTCTTGAACCATAGATAGCGGCAGAAGAGGCATCCTTCAATACTTGGATATTGTCAATATCATCAGCAGCCAAGAAGTCAATATTAGTCATAGGAACACCATCTACCACATAGAGTGGGTCGTTGCTACCATTCAATGATGTAGTACCACGCACACGTATGGTGGGGGAAGCACCTGGCTGACCATTGGCTTGTGAAATTTGTAGACCTGCTGCTTTACCCTGCATACCAGCAGCTGCAGATACAATAGGACGTGTAGAAAGATCCTTCGCCGACACGCTTGAAACAGCAGTAGTAACATCTTTACGCTTCACTGAGCCATAACCGATGGCAACTACTTCATTTAGCATGTTAGCTTCCTCTTCAAGTGTGATTTTGATGCCATTTGAAGCCTTTACTTCTTTATTCTTATAGCCAATATAAGAAATCTTGAGTTTGGCACCTTGTTGTACTTCGATGGTAAAATGTCCATCCAAATCGGTGGCTACACCATTTTGCGTTCCATTTTCAAGAACAGAAGCTCCAATAATGGGTTCATTGGTGTTGTCGATTACAGTGCCAGTAATCTTCATCTTTTGACCCCAGGCAGTAGCCGAGATTAATAGAACGAGTGCTGTAGATGCTAATCCTCGCAACATCGCATTACTTTTTGCTTTTCTCATAAATTTAAGTTTTTGTTATTTGATTTTGTGTATATCTCTTTTTTATAGCTTTTGTCTTTGTGGACAGTGCTATGTTTGCTCATGCAAAAGTAATAAAAAAAGTAACAAAATGTTTGTTGATTAAATCATTAAGTGGTGAAAATAAGTGGTTGTGAATATGTAAGGTGTTGATTGTTAGTGTTATATGGCTTTTGCTGTTTTTCAATTTAGTGGTGTTTTTATGAAATGGAATAAAGGTTATTATCGTAGATGTTTGTTTATTTATGTCTAAAAAAAGAGTGTAATGAATACTTCGTGAAGTGATTCATTACACTCTTTCTTGTTTAATGAAGTTTGCATATATATAATAAGGTATATATATAATAAGGTGTAACACCTATGGGGAACAAACAATCATTTGTTATGCGTTGTAAGTTTCTTTATTTTCCGAGGTTCTTTTTCTTCTCGTTCAATTCTGCCTGCTTACGTGCAAGTTCAGCTTGCTGTTTTTGCTGCAATTCCTGCAGAGCCTGCATTCTTGCCATCAATCCGCTTGCCTTCTTAGGATTGCTCTTGTTCTCCTGATAACGTTTCTCAAGGATAGCAAGGAGCTTCTCGTCGTTGGTGGTCTTGCGCAAGGTCCACATGATGGCTGCACTGAAGAACAGAGAGATGAAATAGTAGAAGTTCAAACCAGATGAGTAGTCGTTGAACATAAAGAAGAACATCAGAGGCATGATGAGCATCATCCACTGCATCATCTTCATTTGATCAGCCTGCTGGCCTACCATCTGGTCGCGCTGCTGGCGCATGGTCATCCAAGAGTAGAGGAGGGTGGCTACACAGAAGAGGATACAGGTAAGGCTCAAGTGATCGCCTATCAGCCAGATGTTGGTGTTCCACTCGATGATGGGGTCGTAGGTACTCAAATCGCTCATCCACAGGAACTTCTCACCACGAAGCTGAATAGCATTTGGCACAAAGTTGAACATTGCAACCCAAACAGGCAACTGAATCAGCATAGGGATACAACCAGATAATGGGCTTACACCATATTTGGCATATTCAGCCATCATAGCCTGCTGCTTCTGCATCTGATCCTCTGGCTTATTATACTGAGCTGTAGCAGCTTCGAGTTTTGGTTTGAGTACGCGCATCTTGGCAGAACTCATGTAGCTCTTCTTTACCATAGGGTAGGTGATGAGCTTGAGGAGCAGGGTAATGAGAATCAACACGATACCCATAGGGAAGATCTTACTCAACCAGTCGAATACATAGATTGTGAAGAAACGGTTAATCCAGCGGACGATATGCCATCCCAGATAAACAAGCTTCTGGAACTCCAGGTCCTTGCCGAAGGTGCTTTCCTTCTCTGTATTCTTCAGAATCTGGAAGTCGTTAGGTCCGAAGTAGAACTCAAACTCAGAAGCCTTCTTTCCTGTTGGGTCAAAAGCCGTCTTCATCTTAGCCTGGAACTGCTTCAGATAGCCGGAGCCCTTCTCCTGAGGGATAGAAGTCATGAAGGCATCCTTGTCGAAGTTGTCCTTGGATATCATGATGGCAGAGAAGAACTGGTTCTTGAAAGACACCCAGTCGATGGTTTCTTCGATTTTCTCGTCGATCTTCTCGCTTGTCTCGTTCAGATGGTCGGTACCTCCCTCTGCATCGTGATAGGTGAGGGTAGTGTAACGGTTCTCGAACATGAAGCCGCGCTCCTGTTGACGGGCCTTGTCGCTCCAGTCAACATCCATCTTGCTATAATTAGGTGAGAACAATCCAGCCATGCCCTGTGCTTGAAGGCTCATGTGGAGCATGTAGTCCTTGCCCAATGTATAAGTCATAGTGAGAGTCTTGCCCGGAGCAGCCTCTGCTGTCATGGTGACAGATGTCTTTGTGACATTTGATGGAGTAAAGTAAAGGTCACTTGTGATAATGTTGGCTTCCTTAGCCTCGAGCATGAACTTGAGGCTCTGGTCGTTGCCATCGAAGAGAGTTACGTCCTTCTTGTCTTTTGAGCCGTCTTTCACCTTGAGGTCGTGACCCACATAACCCTTTACTACAGCCTTCTCGACAGTACCACCCTTGGTGTTGAGGGTCAACTCAACTTTCTCGTTACTCAAAACGATTTTCTGAGACTTGCCCTTCAAAGCCGAGTAGAAGAGGGCTGTTGAGTCAGCCTCAACCTTGGCTTTAGCTTCAGCCTGTCGCTGCAGCGCCGCAGCCTTGTTAGCTTTTTCCATCTCGGCGTGTTTTGCCTTAGCGATGGAGTCCTGAACGAATGCTGCTCTCTGCTCTTCGGCAGAAGGCTGTGAGTACCAACTGAACCCAATCAGTACAAGGGCTATCAGGAGGAAACCGATAATGTTGTTTTTGTTCATATTTATTTTTTGTTTTCAATTGCTGTATTGACGAAGTCCATAAACAGTGGGTGTGGCTTCAGCACGGTGCTCTGGTATTCTGGATGATACTGAGTACCGATGTACCACTTCAGGCTTGGTATCTCTACGATTTCTACCAAGTCGCTTTCGGGATTTCGTCCCACGCACATCATGCCATGCTTCTCAAACTCCTGCTGGAAATTGTTGTTGAACTCATAGCGATGGCGATGACGTTCCTGTATGTGTTCTTTCTTATAGATATTGAACACGCGCGAACCTTGTTTCAGCACACACTCGTATGCTCCCAATCGCATGGTGCCACCCATATTTGATATGTTCTTCTGCTCCTCCATGATGTCGATGACATTGTGTGGAGTCTTCTCGTCCATTTCTCGAGAGTTTGCGTCTTTGTAACCCAGGACATTGCGGGCAAACTCGATGACGATCATCTGCATGCCTAAGCAAATGCCGAAGGTGGGAATGTCGTGGGTGCGGGTATAGTGAGCAGCTATTATCTTGCCCTCTATTCCTCGCTGACCGAATCCCGGGCAGATGACTATACCGTCCTGACCTTTCAGTCGTTCTGCCACATTGTCTTCTGTCAGATATTCTGAATTGATGAATGTGATATTCACCTTGTGGTCATTGTAGGTTCCTGCATGAGAAAGGCTTTCGCGAATACTCTTGTAGGCGTCCTGCAAGTCGTATTTACCCACCAAACCAATATTGACAACCTCTGTGGCGTTGTTGCGTCGGTCGAGGAATGCTTTCCAAGGACCTAATGCTGGCTTTTCGCCTATCGGCTCATCCATCTTGCGAAGGATGGCGGTATCGAGTCCCTGGTTCTGCATGTTGACAGGTACCTCATAGATACTTGGCAGGTCTTCACTCTGGATAACGCAGTCGATATCCACATTACAGAAACTTGCCACTTTCTTCAGTATGCCCTCTTCGAGATGTTTCTCTGTGCGGAGAATCAAGATGTCGGGCTGAATACCTACGCTCTGCAGTTCCTTGACGGAGTGTTGGGTAGGCTTGGTCTTCAACTCGCCAGCTGCTTTCAGGTAGGGCACGTAGGTAAGGTGCACATTGAGAGCATTCTTGCCCAATTCCCATTTCAACTGTCGGATGGCTTCCATATATGGAGCACTCTCTATGTCGCCTATAGTGCCACCAATCTCTGTGATGACAAAGTCGTAGTGATACTTCTGTCCCAGCAATTTTACATTGCGTTTTATCTCGTTGGTGATGTGAGGAACTACCTGTATGGTTTTGCCAAGATAGTCGCCACGTCGTTCCTTGTCGATAACAGCCTTGTAGATACGTCCTGTAGTGAGCGAGTTGGCCTTTGTTGTCTGGATGCCCGTGAATCTTTCGTAATGACCGAGGTCAAGATCCGTTTCCATTCCATCTACCGTCACATAGCACTCACCATGCTCGTATGGATTGAGTGTGCCCGGATCGATGTTGATGTATGGGTCAAACTTTTGAATTGTAATGTTGTAGCCCCTGGCTTGCAGAAGCTTTCCGATGGATGATGATATGATACCTTTACCTAAGGAAGAAACCACACCACCGGTAACGAAGATGTACTTTGTTTCAGCCACGATGTTTTATATTTAAATTAGAATATTTTGGCTGCAAAGTTACTATAAAATTATGAATTAGCCAAAATTATTGTAAATATTGGCGTGGCTTTTATGATTTATTTGTTACCTTTGTGCCCAAATATGAATAAGCTTAGTATGAATTTAAGATCTTATATATTAGTGTTGGCCTTTTGTGTGACAGGAATGGTGTGTGCACAAAGGGGTGGATACGGTAAGAAAAAGGTAGAGAAAGACAGGGTGGCAGAATATATGGACTCGTTGACTGCAAGCAGACAGCGTATTGACTCGTTGGTGAAGCCCAAGATCAATAGTTGTTATTCGCAACTCTTTGTTCCTCTTACTTTTTATCATGAACCTGCTGCCCGCTTTCTGCGGCTTGCTCCGGGGAAGTGTGTTGTTGCCGATTCTTTGCAGGCGGCTATCGACCAGGCTCTGATGCATGTGTATCTGAATCGTCCCGACTTGGTGAGAGTGCACGAAAGTCACCTTGAGAGTGTGGGTGCACCGATTGTCTCTGAACCAGCTCCACGTCATGTTGCTACAGATATTGTTAAAGAGGTCGCACCAGTGGCTATTGAGCCTACTGTGGCTCCGATGGATATTTTGGTGACGAAGCCTAACTTCTGGACTTTCAGGGGCGACTATTATCTTCAGTTCTTGCAGAACTATGTGTCGGACAACTGGTATAAGGGAGGCGAGAGTAACTATTCGCTCTTGGGTAGTGTAACCATGCAGGCCAACTACAACAACAAGCAGAAGGTGAAGTGGGACAACAAGTTGGAATTGCGTCTTGGTTATCAGACATCGCGTGGCGATACTATTCACAAGTACAAAACTACAGAAGACTTGATACGTTATACCGGCAAGGTTGGTCTGCAGGCCACCAAGCGCTGGTACTACACTCTGCAGCTCATAGCCCAGACTCAGTTTACGCATGGTGTGAAGAGTAATGACAAAAAGATTTATTCTGATTTCTTCTCGCCATTCAATCTCAACCTCTCTGTCGGTATGGACTATTCTGTAGACTGGCTCAACCACCGTCTTAAGGGAAGTGTGCATATAGCACCTTTTGCGCTTAACTGGAAGTATGTTGGTCGTGCTGACCTTGCCACCCGATATGGTCTTGATGAGGGACATCATGGAATGACCGACTATGGTTCGGAATGTACGATTGACTTGAACTGGGTGCTTGCTGACAACTTGAGATGGAAAACACGCTTGTATGGTTATACCACATACAAGCGTGCTGAATTGGAGTGGGAGAACACGATAACCTTTCAGTTCAATCGCTACATCTCCACCAATGTTTTTATCTATCCTCGATTCGACGATGGGGCCCAACGCAAGGATGGTCAAAGCTACTGGCAATTTAAGGAGTTCGCCTCTGTGGGTTTCTCCTATTCATTTTAGTAAATGCCATAAATCGTAATCCATACGCAGACGGCAATGACAAGCAGGGCGCAAACGAGAAGAAAAGCGAATAGCAACTTGCTAAATATCAAGCGCTTTTTGTGTCGTGGGCTGCATGCACGCATGGACGTGCTGCTGTGTTGATGTGTATGGTGCGAATGGTGTGTACAATGTGTACTTTGTTCTGATTCCATTTGCATACTCTTTTACTTATAGTTAATATTTCCGACTTGGCATTTCTGCCAAGTCGTTTTTTATTGAATATATTTTGCTTACGGGCATCTTTCCTCGTTATGGCGGCAGAGAAAAACAAGTCCTTAGAATCGGAAGCAAACCTCTACGTCTGCCATGGAGTAGTTGTGCTTCTGCAGAGTGCGGTCGTTGATGAGCGCATATTCTGTGAGGATGGTGAAGTTCTTGTTGATGTGATAATTCAGACCAGCCTCATATTGGGTTCTCATCATGTCGGTCTTGCCGTTGGCCTGATACATGTCGTAGCGTGCCTTGGCATAGAGCTTCTTGCTTACTATAGGGGCAATGACGAGTGCATAAACGCCCTGGGCCTTATTGCCTATCTTGCCGTTCAGATTGCAGTCTTTCGAGTTGGCATCTCCGTGGTTGGTGATGCTTTTGGCAAATGCCATACCTGTGGAATGAATGTATTCTGAACGGAGTGTCCAGTCGTTCACGTTGTACTCGAAGGAGAAGGCATATCGGTTTTGTGACAGTTTGCGTACGCCCGAGAAAGTTTCTTTTTTCGGATTTCCCTCTTCATCGAGAACAGGGTTTCCGGCAGCGTCTTTCTGATATACGATATTGCCCTGCTCGTTGTCGTTCCATGTTCCCTTGCGTGCATAAGAGCCAGTCCATCCGAAGGCACCGATGCGCATTCCTTTGACAGGCATGACCCATACTCCGCCAATGATGTTTTTCTGATTGTCTACGTCCTTTGTGTTGATGCCTTGTCCGTTGAACACACCTATTTGGTAATGCAGCAGGTTACGGCCGTTGGCGTTCTTGAGGAAGTCGCCCTGCAACTGTAGTCCGATGTCGCGGCCATTGGAGGCGTGTTCTCCGGCACGGTCGCTGAAACCTGCCAGCTTGCTTACATTCTGTGAGTAGCTCATGAATCCCTGTACGATGGGGTGCATGGGGTTCTCGAAGGTAAATGGGTTTTTGAACTGACCGATCTTTACCTTGAACATCTCATATTTCTGCCATTCAGCAAACAGGTCAACCATTCTTGGACTGCTGCCCAAGTTGGATGTGTTGCCATTAAACTGTATCTGGGTTTTCCAGTAGAAATCTCCAGCTATGCGGCCTTCGAGTGCAATACGCGCCATGCGGATGTTGAAGGTATTGGATTTTGCTCCTTCCTGTCCGATGTATTGATACTGTGTCATGCCGTAGCCCGACAATTTCAGGTTGTCCAACCATGAGGGCAGTTGTATGCACCTCTTTTCTTTCTCTTGCGCTGAGGCCGAGAATAAAGTCATGGCGAGTAGAGTCGCCATCAGGAATACTCTTTTCATTTTTTATATGTCTCTCTATTTTGGTTTAGTAATGGCGAAAATGTTATTTGTTCTTTTCGTCACTTAATAAGTTTAGATTGTGTTGTTGTTCTTGGAGAAATCCTCCTCGGAAATCCATGTTCTTTCAGAATTACCGAGGAGGGAATGTTGTTGGGGGAGAATATTGCTAAGCCTGGCAGGCTTTCTGTTCTTCTTCGGTCAGGTCTTCTGCTTGAGCTTCAGCCTTGGCAAGTGCCTCTGCCTCTTTGGCAGCCTTGGCTTCTGCTATCGCTTGCTCTCGTTCCTTGCGCTCCTTGAGTTTCTGCTTGATGTCGGCATCGCTTCGTTTTTCAAGCAGTACCACGTTCTCTACATGCGGTGTATGAGGGAACATGTCGACGGGCTGTACGGCTCCTACCTTGTAATAGTCGTCCATCAGTTGAAGATCGCGTGCCTGAGTGGCTGGGTTACAGCTTACATACACAATGCGGCCTGGTGCAGCATTCAGGATGACTTGGATGACATCAGGATGCATTCCTGCACGTGGTGGATCGGTGATGATGACGTCGGGTCGCCCATGCTGTGCAATGAAGTCGTTTGTCAGAATGTCCTTCATGTCGCCTGCATAGAAGAGCGTATTCTCGATATTGTTTACCTGCGAGTTGACTTTGGCATCTTCGATAGCCTCAGGCACGTATTCGATTCCTATTACCTTCTTGGCTTTGTGTGCCACAAAGTTGGCAATGGTTCCTGTTCCTGTATAGAGGTCGTACACGAGTTCTTTGCCTGTAAGATTGGCAAACTCGCGTGCCACGCAGTACAAGTGGTAAGCTTGTTCGGTATTGGTCTGATAGAAACTCTTTGGTCCGACCTTGAACTTCAGGTCTTCCATCAACTCAAAGATATGGTCGTTGCCCTTGAAGAGGCTCAGTTCCAGATCGTTGAAGGTGTCGTTTCCCTTCTGATTGTCCACGTACATGAGTGATGTGATCTGTGGAAATTTGTCGGCCACTTGCTGCATCAGCTCGAGAGCCTTCTGCTCATCGCCCTCCTCGTCGTAATGGAACTGGAATACGAGCATCCATTCTCCGGTGTTGGAGTTACGTATCATCATGTCGCGCAGCAATCCGTGCTGTTCACGGAGATCGTAGAAAGTATAGTCATGTGAATCGGCATACTCGAAGACAAAGTTGCGAATCTCGTTGCAGAGATCGTCCATCAGCCAGCATTTCTTTATGGGGTAAATCTTGTCGAAAGCGCCTGTGATGTGGAAACCTATAGCATTCTGTGCATGGCGTTCCTTGAGCGAGGTCACAGTGTCGTCTTCTTTCTTTGGCAACAGGGCGAGCTCCTCGGCTGTGAACCAGCGCTTGTTGCTGCAGCCGAACTCTATCTTGTTGCGATATTCCTGAGTCTTCACACTTCCCATGATAGGGCGGAAGTCGGGCAGTTCTATCTTTCCGATGCGTGTGAGCTGGTCTTCCACCTGTTGCTGTTTGGCCTTTATCTGCTCCTCGTAGGGAAGATTCTGCCATTTGCAGCCGCCGCAGATGCCGAAATGCTCGCACATAGGCTCTTGACGAACTTTGCTTTTCTGGATGAAGCGAACCACTTTGGCTTCGCAGTATTTATGTTTCTTTTTTACTACCTGCAGGTCTACTATGTCGCCTGGTACACAGAATGGGACGAAGACAACCTTGTCGTCTACGTGCGTGATGCACTTGCCCTCAGCGGCTACGGCTTCTATGGTGACATTTTCGAGTAATGGTAATGGTTTTTTCTTTCTTGCCATGATTCTTTTAAATTTTGGTTGCAAAGTTACAAAAAAAATGTGAACCATGAAAGACTTGTAGATATTTTTTATCCTTAGTCTTTCTGCAAGTCGTTTGGTTACTAAGTACTTGTCGGGTTTTATTTGTGTCCGATGTCGTTCTTCTCTTGTGTCTTGTCCTGCTCATCTATTACGACCGACTTTGGTCATCTATTATGACTGGCTTTGGTCGTCTATTACGACTGGCTTTGGTCATCTATTATGACAGGCTTTGGTCGTCTATTATGACTGGCTTTGGTCGTCTATAATGGCTGAAATCGGGCTTAAGCAGAGTAAAAGCCGAATATTGAGGTTTTTGGGAGAAAATATGATGGTGGAATCGTTTAATTGTATTATCTTTGTAGTCGTTTAGAGCAAGAAATGTTTCAAGCAGAAGAAATAACATTATATCAATGTACACTAACTGACAATTTAAAACTATAAATTAAACGAATTCATGAAGAAACTTAGAATGAAAGTATTAGCCATCATGGTGGTTACTTTTGGTCTGGGCATTCATGCGCAGACAACTTTTGAGGAAATTAGTGCAGATCTGAATAAGGCTGGTGGTGTTTATCTGGCTTATCCCAAGGTAGAAGCAAAGTTGACTCCGGCTCCAAAAGGCTATAAGCCGTTTTATGTGAGCCATTACGGAAGACATGGTTCCCGTTATCTTTTGGGCGACAGAGATTATCTGTGGGTTCTCCAACTGATGCAGAAAGCTGATGCTGTGAACGGCCTTACCACATTGGGCAAGGATGTGTTGAACCGTCTGGGACAGGTTTGGGCTGAGGCTCAGGGACGTGCAGGAGATTTGACTCCTCTTGGTGTGCGTCAGCATCAGGGTATCGCTGAGCGAATGGCAAAGAACTTCCCTGAGGTGTTCCGTGGTAAGCGTCACGTTTCTGCCCGTTCTACAGTGGTTTACCGTTGCGCAATGAGTATGGTTGCTTTCGGCGACCGTCTCAAGGGATTGTATCCTCAGCTCGACATCAGCTACGAGATGAGCGAGAAATATATGAATTATCTTAACTATCATTCTGACAAGTCGAATGCTTTCACTCATGGGGAGAAAGGTCCATGGGTAGAGGAATATCGTAAGTTTGAAGAGGCTCAGGTAAAGCCCGACCGTCTGGTGGCTTCACTCTTCTCCAATGCCGACTTTATACGTTGTGAGGTAAATCCTCGTGACTTGATGTGGAGTTTGTACTGGATTGCAGTAGACATGCAGGACATTGAGACTCCATTGTCTTTCTATGATCTGTTCACGGCACAGGAAATGTTCGATTTGTGGCAGTGCGTCAACTACCGATTCTATATCGGCAATGCCAATCCTTTGGCAAGCAAGGGCCTTGTGATGGCAAACTCCAAGTCTTTGGTCCAGAATATCATCGAGTCGGCAGACTCTGCTATCAAGAATCGCTCGATTGCCGCCACTTTGCGTTTCGGTCATGACGGCAACGTGATTCCTCTGTTGGCGCTGCTGCAGGTAGAAAACTTTGATGTGTCAGTAGCTGGACCTGCCGAGGTGTACAAGCATTGGTGCGACTTCAAGGCTTCTCCGATGGCGGCGAATATCCAGATTGTTTTCTTCGAGAACAAGAAAGGCGACATCCTGGTGAAGTTCCTTCACAATGAGAAGGAAGTGCATGTGGCTGTGAAGACTGATATGTGGCCTTATTATCATTGGAATGACGTAAGAGAATATTATCTGGAGCGTCTGTCCAAGCAGTAATCGTTTTTCTTAACGTTGCCCGCTTGGCAATCATTACTATATTCCATGGTCTCTATATATAATAAGGTGTATAGAGCCATGGAATCTTTTGTGTCGTAATGGCCAGGTAGGCAAAAAGACAGTCCCCGAATACGGAATGACGATGCTTTTATAGAGTAGTGGCATTGTTTGCTCTTTAAAATGTGTCTGTGTGTACGTAAACAACCTGAAATGTAATGTGGAGATAGCAAAAAGTTGGTCTTATGTTTGGTGGAACAGAATAAAAGTTGTATATTTGCATCATAAAAAAAACAATAACTAAAAATAACAAACCTATTCAACTATGAGTGTAAAAAGAGTTTATACCTTTGGTAATGGTAAGGCGGAAGGCAAGGCCGACATGAGAAACTTGCTTGGTGGTAAGGGAGCCAACTTGGCAGAGATGAATCTTATTGGTGTCCCCGTTCCTCCAGGTTTTACTATCACAACCGATGTTTGTAATGAATACTTTGAAAAAGGCAAGGAAGACGTTGTAGCCCTTCTCAAAGAAGAAGTAGAGAAGGCGGTTCAGCATATTGAGACTTTGATGAACTCGAAGTTCGGTGACGTGGAGAATCCTCTCCTTGTCAGTGTTCGTTCTGGTGCCCGTGCTTCTATGCCGGGCATGATGGATACTATCCTCAACCTTGGTTTGAACGACGAGGTAGTAGAGGGATTGGCTCGCAAGACAGGCAATGAGCGCTTCGCTTACGACAGCTATCGTCGTTTCGTACAGATGTATGGCGATGTTGTGCTTGGCATGAAGCCTGTCAACAAGGAAGACATCGATCCATTCGAGGCTATTATCATGGACGTGAAGAAGCAGCGCGGAATTACTCTCGACAACGAAATGACAGTAGAAGAACTGAAGCAACTCGTCAAGGCATTCAAGACAGCCATCAAGCAGCAGACAGGCAAGGACTTCCCCGACAATCCTATGGATCAGCTTTGGGGCGCTATCTGTGCCGTATTCGACAGTTGGATGAACGAGCGTGCCATCCTCTATCGCAAGATGGAAGGCATTCCTGCAGAGTGGGGTACAGCTGTATCTGTTATGGCCATGGTATTCGGTAATATGGGCGATACATCCGCAACAGGAGTTTGCTTCAGCCGTGATGCAGCAACAGGTGAGAATCTCTTCAATGGTGAGTATCTTGTCAATGCCCAGGGCGAGGACGTGGTTGCCGGTATCCGTACACCACAGCAGATTACTAAGGAAGGTTCTATACGTTGGGCAAAACTCCAGGGCATTGACGAGGAAACTCGCGCCACAAAATATCCTTCTATGGAGGAGAATATGCCAGAGATTTTTGCTCAGCTCAATGATATCCAGAACAAGTTGGAGAAGCACTATCATGATATGCAGGATATGGAGTTCACCGTACAGGAAGGCCATCTCTGGTTCCTTCAGACTCGTAATGGTAAGCGTACTGGAACTGCTATGGTTAAGATTGCCATGGACTTGCTCCACGAGGGCGAAATCGATGAGAAGACTGCTCTTAAGCGTTGTGAGCCCAACAAGCTTGATGAACTTCTGCACCCAGTATTCGACAAGTCTGCTCAGATGCAGGCCAAGGTGCTGACTCGCGGTTTGCCTGCTTCGCCAGGTGCTGCAAGCGGCCAGATTGTATTCTTTGCTGATGATGCAGAGAAGTGGCACGAGAGTGGACACCGCGTAATCATGGTTCGTATCGAGACCAGTCCTGAGGACTTGGCTGGTATGAATGCTGCCGAAGGTATCTTGACAGCCCGTGGCGGTATGACTTCTCATGCAGCCGTAGTAGCTCGTGGTATGGGTAAGTGCTGTGTGTCAGGTGCTGGCGCAATCAATGTAGACTATAAGGCCCGTACTGTAGAAATCGACGGAGTGCTGCTTCGCGAGGGTGATTTCATTTCTCTGAATGGTTCTACAGGTGAGGTTTATAACGGTGAGGTAAAGACCAAGCCTGCAGAGGTGACAGGCGACTTTGCTGAGTTGATGAACCTTTGCGATAAATACACCAAGTTGGTAGTTCGTACCAATGCTGATACGCCTCATGATGCTGAGGTGGCACGCAACTTTGGTGCTGTAGGTATCGGCTTGTGCCGTACTGAGCACATGTTCTTTGAGAATGAAAAGATCAAGGCCATGCGTGAGATGATTCTTTCTGGTACGAAGGAAGGTCGCGAGAAGGCTCTCGCCAAGCTTCTACCTTATCAGAAGCAGGACTTCTATGGCATCTTGAAGGCTATGGACGGTCATCCAGTAAACGTTCGTTTGCTCGATCCTCCTCTGCATGAGTTCGTTCCTCACGATTTGGCAGGTCAGAAGACGATGGCTGAAGAGATGGGTATCTCTGTTGAGGAAATCCAGAAGCGTGTCAACTCTCTGAGTGAGGCTAACCCAATGTTGGGTCATCGTGGTTGCCGTCTTGGTAATACCTATCCAGAGATTACCGCCATGCAGACAAAGGCTATCCTGGGTGCTGCCATCCAGTTGAAGAAGGAAGGTTTCGATCCTCAGCCAGAGATCATGGTTCCTCTCATCGGTATCGTCAACGAGTTTGATATGCAGGAGCAGGTAATCCGCAGCACAGCCAAGGAACTCTTCGAGCAGGAAGGCATTGAGATTCCATTCAAGGTAGGTACCATGATTGAAATTCCTCGTGCTGCCCTTACAGCTGACTATATTGCCAAAAAGGCTGAGTACTTCAGTTTCGGTACTAACGACTTGACTCAGATGACATTCGGCTACAGCCGTGACGACATTGCCAGCTTCTTGCCAGTTTACTTGGAGAAGAAGATTCTGAATGTCGATCCATTCCAGGTTCTCGACCAGACAGGTGTTGGTCAGTTGGTGGAGATGGCTGTCAAGAAGGGTCGTGGCACTCGTCCTGATCTCAAATGTGGTATTTGTGGTGAGCATGGCGGTGAGCCTTCATCTGTTAAGTTCTGTCACAAGGTAGGCTTGAATTATGTGTCTTGCTCTCCATTCCGTGTGCCTATCGCACGTTTGGCTGCGGCGCAGGCTGCTGTTGAGGAATAATAGCAAATATTTGACTCTCAATAAATTAAGTGGAAAGTCCTTGTAACAGAGGACTTTCCACTTAATTCGTTTTTAGCGGAAGTACCACTGAAATGCTACAAATGATGATGGATGTTTACAATATGTTTCTAATATTTAAAAGTAATGTTTACAACGTGTTTACAAAATAATTATGGCAACATTTAAGATTATAGCAAGATTTTAGCGGACGGATGGATTTTGGCCTGTTTACATTCGTGTAACCCACAACCGCAAGGTGAAATATTTGAAAACAGACAAAATCGTAGAAACAAAATCGGTGGACAAAAAGAACCATGAGGTCAAGGATCCTTTTGTCCTCGAAGCCTGTACCGTCAAGATAGCCCATTTCGCCGATATGCTCAACAAGCAGCCCATCCGCTCATGGAGTGTCGATGATGTCATCGCCTACCTTGAAAGTGGCACAGCCGATGTCTGTTTCTCAGACTATGCAAGACAATACCATGCAAACCTATACAACAATGGACAGGAGCGCAATGCGAGGAACTATGAACTTGCCTACCAACATTTGGAACGCTATGCAGGTTCCAACAAGGTCATGTTCTCGCAACTCACATCCAAGTTCATCAATGGATGGATAAAGTCTCTTGCCACAACAGCAAGAGCCAAGGAGATGTACCCGGTGTGTGTCCGTCAGATATTCAAGCATGGTTTGCTTGATTTCAACGACTATGACAATGGTATCATGCGAATAACAACAAATCCGTGGTTGAAAGTGAAAATTCCAAAGTCGGACACTCCAGAGAAGAGAGCCATAACCATGGAAGAGTGCCGAGCTTTCTTTGCTGCTCCTCTCCCACCTTCCGACCGCACCAAGCCCTTGGCGGAGCTTGGACATGATGTTGCAATGATGGTACTCTGCCTTGCAGGAATGAATACGGTTGACATATTCAATCTGAAAAAGGAAAACTACCATGATGGCATCATAGGCTACGAGCGAGCCAAAACTCGCAAGTTCAGAAGAGATAACGCTTACATAGAAATGAAGGTACCCGGTATATTGCAACCTATATTCAACAAGTATCTTGACAAGACCAACTCGCCTTATCTATTCGACTTCCATAAGCGTATGACCAGTAGCGACAGCTTTGAGGCCAACATCAACTGTGGCATACAGCAAATCTGTGAGAAAAGCCTTGGCATCGCTCACAACAAGGCGTATTGTGTATATACGTTCCGTCATACGTGGGCTACGGTAGCCCAGAATGAATGTGGAGTGTCTATTGACGAGGTTGGCTTTGCCATGAACCACTCAGACCGCCATCGCATAACGAGAACTTACGTCAAGATAGACTTCTCTCCTGCTTGGGCAGTGAACGAGAAAGTCTTGGAGAAGATTTTCTTCACCGAAGACAAATCAAGAGACTATTCAAAGGACGATGACAACGCCTTTGAACGCTTCTCGTTCCGTCAGATGATGAAAGGTTCTATTTTTTATCGAGGAAGGAAAGTTAGCGAGTTCACTGATGTTGGCTTTAACAACGTGGACGAAATAATAGGTAAACTGATGAAAGAACTTCCAAGCACGGTTCCATCAAGAGCAATGGTTCTTATCAAGATTGAGAATGTCGATAAAGGACAAACTCAAACCTATAGTCGTATGGTTGAATGACCATTATCTATAATTACACGTTACTGTATAGAAAGAATACATATATATAGTAATAAGAATCCTTATAAGGAAACAATATTATTCTATATAAGTGTTATATGGAATATATCTATACGTGTATAATTCCCTTTCGCCAGTTTTCTCCATGCACGGCGTTGCTGTGTATTCCGCAAACAAGGCGAAACTGCCCAGGAGCAAAGCTTCTCTTCACTCCAGAGCAGCAAGGGAGATAGGTCGAACATTCTTCAGGGGCGTTGCGAACAACACCCCATACTACGGATGCTGCACACTTTCCGGGCTGCCATCTTTTAAAGCACGTAAAAAGGCTTAGGTGATGACGGTTATGCCGGAATGATTCTAAAAAAAA
>ENA-UEQX01000956-UEQX01000956.1-human-gut-metagenome-genome-assembly--contig:-NODE-956-length-18362-cov-9.808094_pt1 | contig 18362 bp, 15 predicted proteins | sample MGYA00242952_ERZ507952 | MGnify/ENA primary metagenome ERZ507952 (study PRJEB26167, sample SAMN06115425) | human gut metagenome | host: Homo sapiens | place: China:Sichuan | collected 2015-04-07... | reverse complement strand
TTGTTCTTCTGGCACCGCCCAGCTGCGGTGAGGTTTCTGCAAATAAATCAGCGAATGTGGGGGCTTTAATCTTCATAATCACACTTTTCGGTAGTGTGCTAATTATAGCATATCACCCACCTTTTGTGCAGAGGTTCCTTATTAATAAAAATCACCAAAAAGGAGAAAAAAATGCAGCTTTTTCGCAGAAGCATGCTTCAAGTAATCGTGTCAGGAGCGATTTGCTCCACCCTCCCTTCCCTCGCCTTTGCTCAGACGCAAAAGTTAGCCTCTGAATACGATGTTCATCGTGATCGGTTCCGGATTTGCCGGTCTTGCAGCCGCAATCTCAGCAGCTGAAAAAGGTGCCAAAGTTATTGTTCTGGAAAAAATGCAGGTTGCCGGCGGTAACTCTTCCCGTTCCGGGGGCATGATGGCTATTCCCGGATCTTCCGTCCAGAAAGAACAAGCATTGAGGACTCTCCGGCCAAACTTGCAGCCGATATGAAACGCATCGGTTTAGGCCTTGGGGACCCTGAGCACATCAAAGTCGTGACCGAGCTTGCTGCTCCCACATTTGAGTGGACCAAGAAACAAGGCGTCGTTTGGCGTACTGACTTGACTGGTAAAGGCGGACACTCTGCACGCCGCTGCCTGATTACCGAAGAAGGAACCGGACAAGGCATCTTGATTCCGTTCATGAAAAAGCTCAAAGAGCTCGGCGTTCCTGTTGTTACCGGTGTGAAAGTCATTTGTTTAGATAAAAACAAAAACGGTCGTGTCATTGGTGTTACAGCTCTGGAAGGCTACAAGTTCGGCAAAGAAGGTTCCGGTAAACCTGTTGAAATCAAGGCCAAAGACGGTGTGATCCTCGCCTTCGGCGGCTTCTCGGCTGACGTTGGCTATAGAACTCGCCTCGATCCGAAGTTAACCGGTAATCTTAAAACGACGAACCAACCCGGCGCTACCGCTGAACTCATGCGCGAAGCCAGCCGAATCGGAGCCAACATCATCCAGGCCGACTGGATTCAGTTCCTACCGAACACTTCACCGGACGAAGAAGGCATGGGGATGGGCTCGCATTTTGCCAGCGTCGGCGGCTCTCTGTACGGTCTGTGGATTAACACCAAGACCGGCAAGCGTTTCACCGATGAATTCGGTGGTCGCAAAACGACGACCGATGCGATCTTCAAAGTGCTGGATGCCGGAGGAAAGACAATCTCCGTGACCGACTCTGTCGGCGTTGCCTCTTTCAACAAAGTGCGTCCAGGCGCCATGGACATCTTAAGAAAGAACGGTGCGGTTAAGGAATATGCAAGTCTCGATGCTCTAGCTCAGGCATATGGCATGAATCCGGAAGCACTCAAACAGACCTTTGCCGATTTCAACAAAGCTATCGAAAGCGGAAAAGATAGGGAATTCGGACGCAAGCTGGATAAGGACATCAAGCCTTTGACTCATGCGCCCTACTACGTTTCCGAAATGAGCCCGAAGATCCACCACACGATGGGCGGTATCGCAACGGATACTTCGACCCGTGTCTTGTCAGTTGTTGACGACAAACCGATCCCGGGACTTTATGCGGCCGGTGAATGCACGGGCGGCATCCACGGTGCGGTCAGAATTGGTGCAAACGCAGTGATGGACTGCTTGGTCACGGCAAATTAGCCGGAGAAACCGTGATAAAAGACGCTAAAAAATAATATTAGCTATTAATAATTAGAGGGCTGCCGTAGAAAAACTCCGGCAGCTTAATTGTTTTCTTTTGCCAATGGACGCGGTTTGGCTGCGGTAGGTTTTTCCGGAGGTTCGCGGAAGAGCGCCATGATATGTCTCATCGAAAGAATGGGGTGCTTGAGCAGCAGCTTCGGACCGGAAAAAGCCATAATTTCTTTAGCCCTCTCCTTGTATCCTTTCCCATAGCAGTGAATTTTGCATTTTGCGCAGACGGGTTTCTTCTCTCCGAAGGGACAGCAAGCGAGTCTTTTTACGGAATATAAATAGAACTCCTCGCACTCCGGGCATAACCCTTCTTTGGTGTTGTGATGAGCATGGCAGTAAATCTCGGTCATGATGCGAATCGTCTCAACATCCTTTGCGATATAAGGAAGCTTGAGCTGCTGTTCGCGTTTTTCGCTGAGATTTAACTTTTTAAGTTCGTATTCAAACATCTGACACCCACCAAGATACAAGGAGAAATACAGAATCAGTCGGTTGAGCTTAGGATGGGTCGCTTAAAAATTTATTAAAAGTTGAGAATGAGTTGCATTTGAAAAAGTTTCAGAATGTTATTTCTTCGACTAATCAGCAAACATTCAGGCATTCAAAGCACAATACGATTATTCGACTGACAGAAAGCACCTTTGTATGACCGAAAGCATCTCTAAAAAACCGAGCCAAGACTTCCGAGAAGGAACTTCCGTCACCCATTGGGGAGTTGTGAAGACGACCGTTGTAGACGGAAAGATTTCTAAAATCGAACCGATTCCGGAGGACCGGCGCCCTTCTCCGAATTTAAAAGCTCTGGCGGAACTGCCTTATGCCCCTTCTCGGATTCGTTATCCGATGGTGCGCGAAAGTTATCTTAAAGAAGGGATTGCCTCTAGGGATCGCCGCGGCGAAGATAAATGGATACGGGTTTCCTGGGAGGAGGCCCTTGATCTGATTGCCTCCGAACTTAAACGTGTCTATTCGGAGTACGGCCCGAGTGCGATTTTCGGTCAGTCGTATGGCTGGAAGTCACCAGGTACTGTGAATTCGGCCAGTACGCTTCAGAGAAGATTGCTGAGTCTTAGCGGTGGTTATGTTTCCGGCGTCAATTCTTATTCAACTGCTGCAATCGGAACCATACTGCCCTATGTCGTCGGGACAGGCGATCCTCAGTCCACGGATTGGAATGTTGTTCTTAAAAACAGCGAGCGTGTTGTTCTTTGGGGCGCGGATCCGATTGTCACGAATGACGTCGACTGGTCAACGACGCTTCACAACTACTTCCCTTACCTGGAAAAACTCAAAACATCAGGCATTAAAACGATCGATATCAATCCGGTCAGAACAGAAACCGGGGAGTTTTTAAGCAGCGAATGGATCGCACCTAAGCCCGGAACGGATTGCGCCTTGATGTTAGGCATGATGTACGAGCTGGAAAGCTCGGGCAAATCAGATAAGAATTTCCTTAAAAACTGTACTTCCGGATTTGAGGTCTTCCGCGACTACCTTCTCGGGAAGTCTGACGGAATTCCTAAATCGCCTGAATGGGCTTCTGAAATTACCGGTATCACTGCCGACAAAATCCGCCTCCTAACTCATGAATTAGCGGATAACCGCACCATGATCATGATGGGCTGGGGCATCCAAAGAATTCAGTACGGCGAGCAGCCGCATTGGATGGCGTTTACGCTGGCAAGTGTGTTGGGCCAAATCGGTTTGCCCGGCGGAGGCGTGGGCACGAACTACCACTATTCTTCCGGCGGCTGCCCTTTCCATGTCGGCCCGATGATCGGAGGTTTGGCGCCTCGAGTAGAACCGGTTCCTCCCAGATTAAAACCCTGGAAAGGAAGCGCCTATATCCCGGTTATGCGGTTTGCGGATTGTTTTCTGTACCCCGGAAAGACGATCGAACATAACGGTAAAAGACTCACTTATCCTGATATTCGTATGGTGATGTGGACGGGCGGGAATCCTTTTGCCCATCAGCCAGAAACGAATCGGCTTCTCTCTGCGTGGAAGAAACCGGAGACCATCGTCGTCACCGATTGTTTTATGACGGCTACCGCACGTCATGCAGACATCGTGCTTCCGGCGCAAACCGTGTTCGAACACAGCGACATCTGCCCGATCGGAACCTATACGAATGACGGAATTGCAGCGAATCACGCCATGATCGCCCCGATTGGTGAATCTCGCTCCGATTATCAGATTTATTCCGAATTGGCTCGCCGTATGGGTGTTGAGCACGAATTTACACTTGGTCTGGATGAGATGGAATGGATTCGAGCCATCTACCAAGACGCAAAGAATCGAGGGTTAAGCTCCGGAATCCAACTTCCTAGCTTCGAAGAGTTCTGGTCAAAGGGCATCGTTTTTTATACGGAGGACGAGTCAAGTAAGAAATTCATTGCCTTTGAAGAATTCAGGAAGGATCCTGCAGGCCATCCGCTTCGCACAGAAAGCGGCAAAATTCAGATCTTTAGTCCGAGGATCGCAAGTTACGGTTATGACGACTGCCGCGGATATCCAAGCTATTTTGAGCCGAGCGAGTCCTTAAACAATAAGAAGAAGTATCCGCTGGCATACATGTCCGGCAAAAGCGCGCACAGGCTGCACAGCCAATTAGACGGGACATCTCACACGGCCTCTCATAACATCGGTGATCGAGAGCCGATATGGATTCATCCGGATAACGCCGCCGAGAGAGGAATTAAAACCGGTGACGTCGTTCTTGTCCGCAACGATCGAGGAAGCGCTCTCGCCGGCGCTTTTGTGACCGATAAAGTTAGAAAAGACGTGGTTCTTCTTCGTCACGGCGGGTGGTTTGAGCCGCAAAAACAAGAAGACGGATCAACGCTTGATGTCCACGGCAACGCTAACAGCTTGACGATGGATGTTCCGACTTCCAAGCTCGCCTGCGGAAACGTGGCCTCCTCAGGTCTTGTCGAAGTAGAAAAATTCGAAGGTGATCTGCCTACCGTCACGATTAGAGAAAAAACCGTTTCTCAGCCTAAATCCTGACAATCTTTGTCCGATTTTCTTGATTAGAGACTTACGAGCCTGCGCCTTACCAAAACCGCGCAGGCTTTGCATTTCTAGGAGTATTTTTACTTTTGAAAACTCGAACCAACTATAAAAATAAGGATCGGTCATGGCTATCTTCAGCAAGAATATCGACATGCTCAACGGAACTATCTGGGACAAGATGGTTGTCTTTGCAATTCCCCTAGCCCTGACCGGTGTTCTCCAGCAACTTTACAACCTTGCAGACGTTGCTGTTCTCGGACATTTTGTTTCTAACGAGGCCGTTGCGGCCGTCGGTACCAACGTACCGATCGTCGGTCTGATTGTCGCATTCTGTATCGGCCTCTCCATCGGTGCAAACGTTGTGGTGGCCAGGTACTTGGGTATGCGTAAATACGATGACGCTTCCAGAGCTGTGCACACGGCCTTCGCAACGGCGGTCATCTTCGGCGTCATCGCAATGGCGATCGGAGAGCTTTGTGCATCGATTTTGATGAGATGGATGCAAGTGCCTCCGAGCGTTGTTCGCCATTCGGAGATTTATCTTCAGATGTACTTGATGGGCATGCCCTTCATTTCCATCTATAACTTCCTATCGGCCGTACTGAGAAGTCAGGGCGATACGCAAACGCCTCTTTGGGCTCTTTGTATTGCGAGTGTCTTTAATGCGTTGGGAGATTTGTTCGTTGTCACTATAGCGGATTGGGGTATCGGCGGCGTTGCTTTAATGACCGCTTTAGCGAACCTGTTGGCATCCGGCATCCTCGTTTATAGACTCATGCGCACAGACGGGCCGCTCCGTCTTTATCCGAAGCGCCTCTTCAAGATGGATAAGAAGGCCCTGCGCTCCATGATTAAAATCGGCTGGCCTGCCGGTTTGCAAAGCTCCGTCTTCTCTTTATCTAACTTGATTATTCAAAGTGCCATCAACTCCCTGGGCGCAGATGTGATGGCCGCTTCGGTTGCTGCCTTTACGATCGAGATTAACTGCTACTGCGTGATAAACGGTTTCGGTTTGGCTGCAACGACGTTTATTAGTCAGAACTACGGCGCCGGCAATCTGGAACGCTGCAAACGCGTTACTCGGGTCAACATGGCGCTCAACATCGGTATTACTGTGGTTCTGAGCGTTTTGATTTACGGTTTCGGCCGATATTTGCTGGGATTTTTTACGCAGTCCGAAGACATTATTTCTCTCGGTATGATTCGACTGCTTTGGGTTGTGATCCCCGAACCTTTGAATTCCGTCATGGAAGTTTTATCCGACTCTATGCGCGGGTATGGCTACTCTCTTCCGCCTGCCATTATTACGGTCGTTGTCATTTGTACCATTCGAATCGTTTGGGTGTATTCGGTTTTTGCTGCGAAACCGACCTATGAAATTTTGATGATGGTTTATCCGCTGAGCTGGCTCGTGACCTCTGTCTGCTTAACGATCCTCTACTTTAGATTCATGAAGAATCTTCCGGCTAAACGCTGCAGAACTGCGGTTAAAAAGTAAAGAGTTTCAAAAGTATTTCCCATAATTGATTCATTTTCTTTGTGTCCAATGAGCTACATAAAACCAATCGTTACCGACAAACCCGACGGCTTGAAGAATATTCTTTTGGTCGGCAATTCCTTCATGTTTTACAACTGCGGCGTCAATGGAATGATGAATGGCTTTGCGAAAGCAAAGCACCGCGATCTGGTCATAACGATTGTCGGAATTGGGGGAGCCAGCCTGTATTGGCATGACGTCAAAAGTTATTTGCGACCGAACGCTCTGAGGAGCTACAAGATCGCAAGTGACGGCACAAACAAAGTAACCTTCTTAAAGTATCCGGACGGAAAGATCTTTGACGCCGTTGTCTTAGAGGATTCAAGCCAAGGACCGATACATCCTGAGCTGAAGGAGCTTTTCCGAGAATCGGCTAGAAAGCATTGTCAGGACATTCGGGCTGCCGGCGCCAGACCGTTTTTCATGATGACTTGGGCTTACAAAGACAAGCCTGAGATGACGCGACTTTTAGCAGACGCAACCATCGAAGTCGCCAACGAAAATTCTGCCTCCGTTATTCTCTGCGGTCTGGCCTTTGAAAGATCGCAACGAGATTTTCCTGAGATTGAACTTATACGTTCAGATAACCGACATCCGACTGTCGCCGGAACCTATTTAGAGGCAGCGGTATTTTTTGCGTCATTAACAGGAATCGCACCGACCGACTGCGATTTCTACGGGCGTTTTGATGATTTAGTTGTGACGCCGGAAACGGGCAAAAAATTACAACAGGCAGCTTGGGGGACAGTTAACGAATTCAATTACTGGTAAAAAATCCCGTTTGCCTATTTGAAATCAGTCAGAGGTTGCTCTTAGAAACTCAGATTTTTATTACGGATTGCCTAGTGAAAGTATTTCCTCTTGTGTGGCGTTTTCCAAATTCTTCAAAATTTCGTACCACTTCTCTGCCTTTTCCTGATCAGCCGCGCCTTTAGAGCAGTCCATAAATTTTTCTTTAACCACTTGTTCGGGGAGTGGTTTCTCCGGATTTCCGACAGCCAAATCATTGCTCAAAGTAATGGCCATCCCGTCCTTGAGATAAACCTTTAGGCGAATCGGAGCCGTCCCGATAAATCCGAGTTTTGCCAACTCCGGAGAAACTTCCATCTTGATTTTCTTCATCATGGCTTGGATTTCCGGAGCGAGAACGTTTTGATCCGTGAAAGATGAAAGGGACAGCTTCCCGAAAATCAGCCTATAGGCTAAAGCGAATTCAAGCGAGAACTTTGCCTGGACGGCATTCTGAGGCAAATGGCAAGTCATTTCTTTCGGACCTAATAAACTGACACCGGCTTCAATATGATCAATGTCCTCTGCTTTAAGCGGATGAGCGGAAAGGAACTCATCCCAAACATCGTTTGTGGGATGCGTACCGGAGCAGCATGGATAACGCTTGATGACGAGGCCGTTTTCGTGAAGGTCCCAGAACTCGCCGATATCGACCTCGCCTTTTATTGTCTCTCCCGTAAAGCACAAAGCAAATCCATCTGCGCCTTCGACGGCATTGTGGCTTGCGTTAATCCCGCAGGCAGCCATTTCTGCACAGTCAATGCCGATCCTGTTAGATAACCCGGCGTGCAGAGCTTTAGTTTGTGTTCCGAAATTGGCGCGAACGCCGCCGGCACGACTGACAGCGATACCTAAGGCATTCGCACACTCATCTTCATTAAGTCCTAAGAGTCTGACGGCAGGAACCGCTGCGCCGAAGACACCATAAGCCAAAGTCGTATGCCAGCCTCTTTCAGAGAGCTGCGGCATGGTTAAACGGGCAATCTGGTGCATCGATTCAACGGCAAGAACGTAAGCCAATAATGTCTGCTTTCCGTTCCACTTCCCTTTTTGTGCACAGGCAAATACGCTTGGCGCAACGCTGACGCTCGGATGTCCGATCGTTGCCCAGGAAACGTCGTCAAAGTCCATGCAATGAGAGCTCACGCCGTTAAATAAAGAGGCTTCTTTCAAACTCGATGAATAAGAAGTTCCGAAAAGCCGGCAAGGCCCCTCTTTCAGCCCTTCTTTTTTAAATAATTAAGGATGTTTTTGCTGACCGGTGCGTTGATCCCGGCAAGAGAACAGGCAAAAAAAGTCTGTAAGGCCGAGTTTGGCCGCTTCGAGCACGTCGTCCGGAATCTTTTCATAATCTGTATGCACCGCGAAAGAAGCGATCTTTTCCAGTGCTGTTTGCATACATTTCTCCTTGAAGAGTATGTTTCATCATTTTTTAATGACATCTTCTTTCGAGACAATCCGGCAAAGAATAATTGAAGAACAGATTCCGTTTTACTTAATCTATTTAACGAAGGCTAATCTTGACTGACGATTTCTATGTAATTGGCAAGTCCCGGTGCAAAGTTCTTTATATGAGGTGCAAATTTATCTTTAAGGGCTTCCTGCGCTAATTTGCAGACGAGATCCACCTGCCGCTCACGATTAAAGCGGTCTCCGACGACCCAAGTGCTTCGCAATAATTGTTTGCCTTCCGTTAACGGCGCCCACTGCAAATTATCCAGAAAAGTCTTGCCGCTCAGGGCGTTGGTAGGCGTGAGCAACGCCCAGCCGTTGAGTTCATGCACCAAACCGGTAATCACATAACTGGATGAGGCAGTGACGGTTTCAAGAGGACGGACATTCAAACTTCTCAAGAAACGATCGCAAACGATCTTGTCCTGACTGCCGGTGCCGTAGGATATGTAGGGTCGAGTAATCGAAAGCCTCTGAAGGTCTTCGATAGCGCAGGGTTTTCCGATCTTGTCTTTCGATAAAACTAAGAAAGACTCTCGGTAGATTTCTCTTCGAACCCAGCGGTCGTCGTTGAACATGGGATCAACGCTGATTAAAACGTCAATCTCATCCTTTAAGAGCTTCTCAACTAAAGGGGCGGTAAGAAGGCTTTCCATCGAAATTTCCGAAACCCTATCCCTTAATAAAGCCAGAAGGTACGGACCGATCGTTGATGTCGCACTTTCTCCTATACCGAGTCTCAGCGATTGAAACACATATTCGTTTGAGCAAATCTTGTTTCGCAGCGAACGAGCTGCCTCTAGAAGGTTGTTGCCTTCCGTCTGAAGCTTTCGACCGCTCGCTGTTAATCGTAAAGGGCGAACATCACGGCAAAAAAGCTCGGTTCCGAGATCTTCTTCCAGCAGTCTTAAGGCCTGTGAAATTGCCGGGGACGAAATTTTGAGTTTCTCTGAAGCTTTTTTGACTGACTTGCCTTCGGCAACAGCCAAAAAGATTTGAATCGCTCGCAGATCAAGTTCAGGCGTAAACATTTCGAATTAATATTTTTGAAATCGGATCTATTGTATTTCTGAATGTATTAACGGTAAATGTGGGGTCTCTCGAATAATGGCGTCACGCCTTGCGGTTCTTCAATAGTTCCGCTTCCTACAGGCTGATGAGCATATTTCTTCAATCTACCAAGGAGATTCTCATGATCTTTCTAGAAATAATTCTATTGTTCGGCTGCATTATTTATGCGGCAAAGCTCGGCGGTATAGGAGTCGGCATGGCCGGCGGATTAGGAATGGCAATCGCTGTTTTCGTTCTTGGACTTAAGCCCGGTGCGATTCCTATCGACGTGATCCTGATCATCCTGTCGGTGATTTTCGCCATCAGCTGCATGCAGTTAGCAGGCGGCATGGACTACATGGTTAAATTAGCCAGCAAACTGCTGAGGAGCAATCCGAAGTACATCAATATCCTGGCCCCGGCTGTGACCTTTGTTCTTACCGTTCTCGGAGGAACCGGCTATACCGCTATGAGCGTTCTGAACGTCATTCAGGAAGTTGCCAAAGAAAATCATGTCCGTCCCTCTCAGCCTCTGACAAGTGCTGTAATTGCAAGCCAGATTGCTATTACTGCATCTCCTATCTCTGCCGCGACCGCCGCTATGTATGTTGTTGTGGAAAAAATGGGGGGCTCTTTCGGTCAGGCTTTAGCTGTTATCGTTCCTTCCGCAGTTTTCGGTGCCATTGTTACAGCCATTATTTCCAGTATGCAGGGGGTCGATCTGGACAAAGCCCCCATCTTCCAAAAGAGACTCAAAGAAGGTTTAGTCTCGATGAAGACTAAGAAAGAAGCTGAAAAGCCGACAACTTGCAAAGCAAAAGTTTCCGTTGCCATCTTCCTACTTGCCGTGGTCTTCATTGTTGCGCTGCTTCTCTTCAAGCCTTATATCGGCCACACTCTCGGCAGCCGCGACATCATCATTATCTCCATGCTTATGGCCGGTCTTGTGATGTATTGGTTCTGCGATATCTCGCTCGATAGAATTAAGAACACCCCAATCTTTGGCGGCGGCATGGAAAGCTTGGTAGTCGTTCTCGGTATCGTTTGGATGAGTTCTACTATCATCGGTGCGCATATTCCGGAAATTAAGACACAGGCGACGGCTTTACTGGAGCAATATCCTGCCCTCCTCGCTGTCGCATTCTTCTGTGTGTCCGCACTTCTCTTTAGCCAGGGCGCTACAGCCGCTTTGCTGGTTCCGGTTGCTGCCAGCTTGGGCGTGGATGTCAGCACGATTCTTGCCAGCTTCGTCGCTTGCTCGGCCCTCTATATCACCAATATTTATCCGACGACAGCTTTTGCAATTGCCTGTGAGGACACCGGTTCGTTCATGGACAGAAAATGGAACGGTTCCTGGGTTATCAACCACCCCTTCTTCCTTCCCGGCATCGTCGGTCTGGTTGCAGCAGTTCCTTTTGGTTTCTTGATCTCTAAGATGGTTCTCTAATTTAAGTTGAGGAGCTAAAACTTATCGGAAAATTTCCCGAATAAGTTAGAAGGCTGGAAAGCCGCGACAGTCGTCTATTTGAAAAGGCTGCCGCGGTTTTCTTTTTACTTGGGCCGCTTTTCCGTTTTCGAACTTCCGAAGAAAACCGAAAGAACTAGAATTCAAGAGTCTCAGTAATAAAAGTTTCAAAAACTGTTTTTCATTTCAAAAGGTTCTTATGTTTTCTTTTTGCATTCCTACAGAGTTCGTTTTTGGTTCCGGATCGTTTAAGAAGCTTTATCAATACCGCATGCCCGGAAAGAAAGCTTTGATCGTCACAACGAACGGAGGCTCTGTCAAAAGACTTGGCTACCTGAATGAATTAGAGAAACAGCTGGAAAAGTCCGACGTTTCTTTCGAGGTTTTTGACGGAATCGAACCCAACCCAATCACCGATAACATCATGGCTGCCGCAGCTAAGGCTAAAGAAACAAACTGTGACTTTGTTATTGGGTTTGGAGGCGGATCTCCTATGGATTCCGCAAAGCTCATCGCCCTGGCAGCAACGAATCCAGGGAACATTTGGGATTACTGTCAGAAAGGTACCGGGGGCAGAAAGCAGCCTGAGAACACACCTTTGCCTGTAGTGTGCATCTCCACTACAGCGGGCACAGGATCGGAAGCTGACAACAGCGGTATGGTGACCAATTCAGTCACGAAAGAAAAATTAGGTATCGGCTTTCAAAGCCTCTTTCCTGTCCTTTCCATCGTTGATCCGGAATTGATGGTTTCCGTTCCTCCGAAACTTACTTCATACCAAGGACTGGACACTTTCTTCCATTTGGCTGAAGGTTATTTGTCTAAAAAGGCTAATCCTTTCAACGAAATGTTTTCGATTACAGGCATCGAAAAGATCGGCTCTTATTTGGGTCGTGCCGTAAAGGACGGAAAAGATTTAGAGGCAAGGGAAAATGTGGCTTTTGCCAACACTCTTGGCGGCTTTGTAATGTCCACAGGAAAGCTGCTCAGTCAGCATTCTTTGGAACATATTTTGAGTGCATACCATCCTAACCTTCCGCACGGCGCAGGACTCGTTCTGATTTGCCGTGCTTACTTTGGCTTTTTTATTGAAAGAGGCCTGTGTTCTGAGAAATTCGTAAAGATGGCAAAGGCTCTTGGGCTTAAGGAGGTTAATGAACCTAAAGATTTTCTTATTGCATTGGAGTACTTGCTGCAGGAATGCGGTGTTGCCGAAATAACAATGAGCCAGTTCGGAATTAAAGAAGATGAGCTTCCCGGCTTTGCAAAAGAGGTCAGAACCTCTCTTCCTTTAGCTTTCGATTGTGATCCGATGGATCTTACTGTTGAAGACTGTGAAGAAATTTACAGACGCTCTTTCAAATAGACCGATATCGGCCTTTTGAAAGCTTGTGTCTTGATCGTTGTGGATGAGACACTAGCTTTTATTACTTCTAACTGACTTATTTTTCTCAAGTTTTCTCGGTTTTTCGCGGAAAGCCTCAATACGTGAGAAAATAACAAATTCTATTTTTGATTCGCATATTCACAATTAAGCACCATGAGCGAAACACAGAACAAAGAACTCGCTAAGAGTTACGATCCGGCTTCGATTGAAGCCAAGTGGTATCCCTTCTGGGAAAAACAAGGTTATTTCAAGGCCGGCCTTGCAGAAGGCAAGCCCTCTTTCTCTATCCAGCTGCCTCCGCCGAACATTACCGGTATCCTTCATATGGGTCACGCCTTCAACCACAGTGTGATGGACTCCTTGACCCGCTTCTACCGCATGAACGGCTACAACACGATGTGGCTGCCGGGAACCGACCACGCCGGTATCGCAACTCAGATCGTTGTTGAACGTAAGCTGGAAGCTCAAGGCAAGAATCGCCGCGATATGCCGCGCGACGAATTCGTCAAAGAAATCTGGAAGTGGAAGGACTACTCCGGCGGCAACATCCTTAATCAGATGCGCCGTTTGGGCGATACCCTTGACTGGGACCGCCTCTATTTCACAATGAATGACGACCTCGCCAAGGTCGTGGTTGACTGCTTTGTCGACCTGTACGAAAAAGGCTTGATCTACAGAGGCCGCCGTCTTGTGAACTGGGACCCGAAACTTCAGACCTCGGTTTCCGACCTCGAGGTGGAACCGAAGGAAATGGACGGACATCTCTGGGAAATCCGTTACCCTGCTGCTGACGGCTCCGAAGGTGTCGTTGTTGCAACGACCCGTCCTGAAACCATGTTCGGTGACCAGGCAGTAGCGGTCAGTCCCGAAGACGAACGCTACAAAGGCTTGGTCGGCAAGAAACTGAAACTGCCTCTGACCGACCGTGAAATTCCGGTCATTGCAGACGATTATGTGGATAAAGAGTTCGGCTCCGGCTGCGTGAAGATTACGCCGGCCCACGACTTCAACGACTTTGAAGTCGGCAAACGCCACAACCTCGAACAGGTCAATATTATGACCAAGACGGCTCATCTGAATGACAACGTGCCCGAAAAGTACCGCGGCATGGATCGTTATGAAGCTCGTAAGGCCGTCATCGAAGACTTGAAGGCTCAGGGCCTGCTCGTCGGTATCAAGCCGCATAAACACATGGTTCCGTTGGTGCCGAGAACCGGTGAAGTGGTTGAGCCGATGATTTCCGAGCAGTGGTTCCTGGCCATGAGCCAGCCCGCTCCGGAAGGCAGCCGTTATCCCGGCAAGTCTCTGTCCGACCTCGGTTTGGAAGCTGTTCAGGAAAACTTAGTCAATATCTTCCCCGAACAGTGGCAGAAGGTTTACAAAGACTGGCTCTCTAACATTCAGGATTGGTGCTTGTCCCGTCAGCTTTGGTGGGGACATCAGATCCCGGCTTGGTATGACGACAAAGGCAATGTTTATGTTGCTCATAGCGAAGAAGAAGCCCAGCAGAAGGCAGGCGCCGGCGTTAAGCTTCATCGCGATGAAGACGTGCTCGACACCTGGTTCTCTTCTGCCCTCGTACCTTTTTCTACATTGATCAATGATCCGAAGGCTTTTGATATTTATCTTCCTTCTTCTGTTCTCGTGACCGGCTACGACATCCTCTTCTTCTGGGTGGCTCGTATGGTCATGATGACTCGCTTCTTCACAGGACGCGTGCCCTTCAAGAATGTCTACATTCACGGTCTGGTCCGTGATGCTGAAGGGAACAAGATGTCTAAGTCAGAAGGCAATACTTTGGACCCGCTCGATATCATCCAAGGTGTTGATCTTGAATCCTTAGTCAAGAAGAACACGACCGGACTTCGTCAGCCCGAAAAAGCCCCGATCGTAGAAAAGAAACTGCGCAAGCATTATCCGGAAGGCATCAACGAAATCGGTGCCGACGCTCTTCGCTTTACGATGGCCGCATACGCAACCCTCGGCCGCAACGTCAACTTCGACGTCAAACGCGCGGACGGCTACCGCAACTTCTGCAATAAGCTTTGGAACGCCACACGCTTCGTTCTGATGAACGTTGAAGGTAAAGACTGTGGTCTTGATCCGAATGCTCCGATGGAATACTCTGCTCCGGACCAGTGGATTTGGTCTGAGTTCGAACGTACCGTTCAGGAAGTCCGCAAGGCCTTTGAAGATTACCGCCTGGATAACGCCGCCAACGCGATCTACTCCTTCATTTGGAACCAATACTGCGACTGGTACCTTGAACTTTCTAAGGTTCAGTTGAACCAAGGCAATGAAGCCGTTCAGAGAGCTACCCGCCACACATTGGTCACAGTTCTTGAACAGACATTACGTCTGGCTCACCCGATTATTCCGTTCATCACGGAAGAACTCTGGCAGAAGGTTTCCGTTGTTGCCGGCGTCCGCAGTGAAGATTCCGTTGATTCTTTGATGGTCCAGTCTTATCCGGTTTACGACCCGGCTAAGGTCAACACTCAGGCTGATATAACGGTCAACGAACTCAAGGCTATGGTTGACGCCATCCGCAACTTGAGAAGCGGCATGCTCGTGCCTCCTTCTAAGAAAGTTCCTTTGGCCGTCAGCAGCCGCGACGGAGAAGCACGCGCCAGAGCCGAGAAGCTCACACCGTATCTCCAGACGCTCGGCCGTCTTGAAGAAGTTATTTTCACCGATGACCTAGAAACTGTTCGTCCGGTCGGCTCTGCCGCTCCCGTTGCCGTGGTTGATGACTTCAGCCTGATGCTCATCATCAAGGTTGACGTTGCTGCTGAACGTGAACGTCTGAGCAAGGAAATTGCCCGCTTAGAAAACGAAATTGCTAAGGCTAATAACAAGCTTTCCAACGAGAACTTTGTGAAGAAGGCTCCAGCTAAAGTGATTGAACAAGAAAGAAGCCGTCTGGCCAACAATGAGCAATTGCTGGCCTCGAACAAAGAACAGCTTGCTAAGCTTCCTCAGGCTTAATCTATCCAAGGTGAGAAGAAAATGAAACTAATTCGATTTGCTCCCCTCGCTCTGGCTGTGTTTTCCGCTGCCGCCAGCGCTGATATGTTTACGGCCAATCTTTATGACGTGAACAATATCAACCAAGACGTGATCGATTCCAGACTGTCTATGTCCGGTCCGCTCTTTAACGGCTGGGACCGCACCTTCAAACAAGGCGATCCTTGGGTTGAAGCCTATGGAATGACGCATCGCATCAACCACACCGGTGACTTCGGCAAGTTCAAAAACAAAGGCGCCGGCGGAGTCTTCGGCTACGACCACGTCATTGCCGATAATTTCCGTCTGGGTCTTGCTTTGAACGGGGGCGCCGGCAAGCTGAAACGGTATGACGAAGAAGGCGAAGGTGATGATTTAAAGCTTGACTCTCATTGGTACGGTGTCAACCTTTACGGAACTTGGACGGGCAAAAAAGTTAACGTCATCGCCAACTTGGGCTACACCCATCAGAAAGATGACGGAAAGCACGATATCGAGGACCGCAACTCCCACGCAATCAATGCCGGTATCCGCTTTGAAACCAGTTTTGTCGCCGGCGGAATTTCTTTCGTGCCTTACTACGGTGTCCGTTTCACACATCTTTCCAACGGCGTTTTGAAATCTGACGGCACAGACAATTTAGATCCCAACGAAACTCCGGAACCTGTTTCTATCCATATGTCTGACTCCAACATCTGGCAATTCCCAGTTGGTGTGAACGCCGGTTTTGAATATACCTGCGCTGCGGGCTGGAAGTCTCGCACGATGATCGATTTAGCCGTCATACCGACGGCCGGTAAACGCAAGACTTATTTCGGAGATGAAGGATCCGGTAGATTTGCAAACTCCGTTACCTATCGCGGTAAAGTCGGCCTCCAGCTGGCGAAGGGACAACATTCTTTCGGCTTGATGTACGGTGCAGCTGCAGGCGCCCACGGCAGTTTCGGCCAGAATGTCACTCTGAATTATCAGTTCATGTACTAAGGCTGTTTTGTTTTGAACAAGAGGTCGGTTCGTCCGGCCTTTTGTTTTTGGGCAGCAAGTTTGCCCACTCGCTTGATTCAAAGCATTGAATATGACAAGATTTCAGTCATGTCAGATTTAGCATTCCATACCGGTGTTGAAAACCGTTTCAAATACGCTTGCCTAGCCATGCGAAAAGCGCAGCGGCTGAACATATCTGCATGCGTGCTTTTAGAAACGGATGATGAACTTCGTCGGTTTGACAATATGCTTTGGGCATTCGAGCCCACCTCTTTTATTCCTCATGGACGTCCCAATACGCCTGACATGCAGAGAGGCGGTGTTGCCCTCTCCACACACGCCGCAGAACTTCCTGATGCGGAACTTTTAGTTCTTTTAACGCACGGCGCTCCTATCGATACTAAGGCTCTAATGGAGCGTTTTCCCAAAATCATTGACATTGTCGGTAGAGACGACCCTGAATTAACGGAAGGCCGGCATCGCTACGTTGCCTACAAAAGGCAAGGTATTGAACCGACCGTTGTCAAACGCGGCTGATTTTTGGATTGCCTTTGAGATCAGCCTAGACAAAAAGAGCTTCCGACAATGGAAGCCCTTCTGAAAATTCTTATTTTTACTAGCGCCTGCTCTTGGCTTTCGGTTGCTGAACATCGATACGCACACAGCTGATCGATCCGATGGTATTGCTGTTATAAGTCAACTCTCCGCCGTTTTCCCTCTTAGTTTCTAAAGAGTTCGGCATCAAAACATAGCAAACGGTGTTGTCGGTTTCATCAAACAACTTATAAATGCCGGCATTCGGAACTCCGGCAGAGAACTTGCCCATCGGTTTCATACGAGGCAAGAAAGGTTCGACTTGAACCGGATATTCTTGCACCTGCTTGCTTTCGGCTAAATTTTTCTTTTGGTCTGTTCTAGATTGGAGCGGCTGCACTTGATGTTTCATTTCTCCTGCAGGCTGCTTGTTCTGAACTGCTGACGATTCCGCTGCAATCGGGGTTTGCTCAGCTGCAAAAACCGCCAATGGCGCTAAAAATAAAAGCCAGGAGAAAACGATTGCTTTCTGATTCATGAATTAGCCTCTAAGATTATCTTTTTTAGAATAAGTAGCCTGCACCGATACCGGCGCCGAAGTTGCCTCTTGTGTCACCGGTTCCGTTCACTTTGAAAACCCACTTACCGTTGTCAGTGATAGTTGAAACTCCGACTGCAAATCCGCTCTCTCCTCGGTATGTAGCAGCACCTAAAGCTGCAAGACTTTTGCCGGGAACATAAGATTGAGGAATGGAAGCTGCAGCCATTGACATAGCGATACCGGCCCTCAAATCTTTATCTACGGTATTAACGTGGTGTCTTAATGAACGAAGCTGACCGACGTTGACGGCATCCGTTTCAGCAACGCCCGGTGCAACTCCGTGAATACGTGCGTTATTTAATGTCACTCCGTCATCATTGATTCGAACAGTTGTTTTTCCGGCGGTAAGAGTTGTCTCTTTAGCTGCGTGCACAGACACTGTATCGTGAGCGACAGTCACTCTGCTCTGTCCTGAAGCGGATAGAATCTCGGCCTTTTCAGAGTTAAAACCAACTTGGTTTCCGGCATATCCAACTGCGGCGTAGCCGTCATTGGAAGCAACGATTCCGTGTGTCTTGGAAGGAATATCTTTAGACTCCGTCGATGCAGCAGGCTTTAACTTTACTTCGACTGCGTTTTGAGTGGCTGAAAGAATTCCGTCACCTGCTTCCAAGCCGTTGTGGACCACGAGGTTGTGGTTTATTTCGACGTCATTGTTACGCAAAGATTTACCGTTTACCATCAAATCGCCTGTTGTAGAGTTCGAGCTTGTTTGGATAGCTCTATCTACTAAGTAATAGTTAGAATCGTAGCGTGACTGTTTAGGAAGCTCTGTAAAATGCTTGATTCTTCCCAATGGCCTTTAGAGACTTAATTTTCAAAGGATCTGGCCGAAATTTTC
>ENA-UEQX01000955-UEQX01000955.1-human-gut-metagenome-genome-assembly--contig:-NODE-955-length-18386-cov-3.671036_pt1 | contig 18386 bp, 10 predicted proteins | sample MGYA00242952_ERZ507952 | MGnify/ENA primary metagenome ERZ507952 (study PRJEB26167, sample SAMN06115425) | human gut metagenome | host: Homo sapiens | place: China:Sichuan | collected 2015-04-07... | reverse complement strand
CGGCTATGAACGCCCTGAATCATTCGAATATTCACGTCATTACCCTGCTGCTCGTCGTCCTTCGGAGATAACGGGAGAAAGGTGGCGTGCATAGTTGATTGAAAATAAAGCCTTTCTCCCACCGGGGAAAGGTTTTTTTGTTACAGGACCGGACCCGGCAGGAGACTGAAACGAAAACGGAAAGATGAAACACACACTCAAAAGCGCCGTCACCACGACGGGCCGCCGGATGGCGGGAGCCAGAAGCCTCTGGCGCGCCAACGGCATGCGCGAAGAACAGTTCGGCCGGCCGGTCATCGGCATCGCCAATTCGTTCACCCAACTCGTGCCGGGGCACGTACACCTGCACGAAATCGGACAATATGTCAAACAGCGCATCGAAGCCCTCGGGTGCTTCGCCGCGGAGTTCAACACCATCGCCGTCGACGACGGCATCGCCATGGGCCACGACGGCATGCTCTACTCGCTGCCTTCGCGCGAGATCATCGCCGACAGCGTCGAGTACATGGCCTCCGCCCACAAGATCGACGCGCTGGTCTGCATCTCGAACTGCGACAAGATCACCCCCGGCATGCTGATGGCCGCCATGCGGCTCAACATCCCGACGGTCTTCGTCTCGGGCGGGCCGATGGAGGCCGGAAAATTTCAGGGCCGCGGCGTCGACCTGATCGACGCCATGGTGATGGGGGCCGACGAGACGTGCAGCGACGCGCAGATCGCCGAGATCGAGCGTTGCGCCTGCCCCGGCTGCGGATCGTGCTCGGGCATGTTCACGGCCAACTCGATGAACTGTCTGACCGAGGCGCTGGGTCTCTCGCTGCCGGGCAACGGCACGATCGTCGCCACCCACGTCAATCGCCGCCGGCTGTTCGAGGACGCTGCGGCGCTCATCGTCCGCAATGCCGAACGTTACTACTTCGAGGGCGACGAGCGGGTGCTTCCGCGTTCGATCGCCACGAAGGCCGCCTTCGAAAACGCCATGTCGTTAGACATCGCCATGGGCGGCTCGACCAACACGGTCCTGCACCTGCTGGCCGTGGCCCACGAGGCCGGCGTCGATTTCACGATGCAGGACATCGACCGCCTTTCGCGCCGGGTCCCGGTGCTCTGCAAGGTCGCCCCCAACTCGCACTACCACATCCAGGACGTCAACCGCGCCGGAGGCATCTTCGCCATTCTGGGCGAGCTTGACCGTGCCGGACTGCTCGACACCTCGGTCCTGCGCGTCGACGGGCGCACGCTGGGCGAAGCGATCCCGGCCTGCGACATTCTCAACCCGGCAGCCGCCGACGCCGCGCGACGCCGCGCGCTCAGCGCCCCGGCAGGCCATTACAGCCGCGAGCTGGGCGCACAGCACTCCTACTACGAAGAACCCGATACCGATCGCACGGCGGGCTGCATCCGCGACGTGGAGCACGCCTATTTCCGCGACGGCGGACTGGCCGTGCTGACGGGCAACATCGCCCGGCAGGGCTGCGTCGTCAAAACCGCCGGCGTGGACGAAAAACTGTTCGTCTTCCGCGGCCCGGCGCGCGTTTACGAATCACAGGAGCAGGCCATGAACGGCATTCTCGCCGACGAGGTGCAGCCGGGCGAAGTGGTCGTCATCCGCTACGAAGGCCCCAAGGGCGGCCCGGGCATGCAGGAGATGCTCTACCCCACGTCGTACCTCAAGTCGAAACACCTCGACAAGGCCTGCGCGCTGATCACCGACGGGCGTTTCTCGGGCGGAACCTCGGGGCTTTCGATCGGCCACGTCTCGCCGGAAGCCGCCTCGGGCGGGGAGATCGCCGTCGTCCGCACGGGCGATGAGATCGAGATCGACATCCCCGGCCGCTCGATCCGCCTCGCGGTCGACGACGCGGAGATCGCCGCCCGCATGGCCGCACAGGAACGCTTCCGCCCCGCCGGCCGCGACCGCCGCGTTCCGGCGTCGCTGCGCGCCTATGCCCGGCTGGTCAGCTCGGCCGACAAAGGCGCCGTACGTATCGTCGACGATAACGAAGAATAAAAAACGGACCCGCAATGAATACCTCTCAAACACTCCGTCCCGAAGAGCGACGCGCGGCCTCCGACCCCTCGATGACGGGATCGAAGGCCCTGATCGAATCATTTCTCCAAGAGGGCGTCGAAACCGTTTTCGGCTATCCCGGAGGCGCGATCATCCCCGTCTACGACGCGCTTTACGACTATCGCGACCGCCTGCGCCACATCCTCGTGCGTCACGAGCAGGGCGCCGTGCACGCCGCACAGGGCTACGCCCGCGTCAGCGGCCGCGTGGGGGTCTGTCTGGTGACCTCGGGTCCCGGCGCCACGAACACCGTGACGGGGCTGGCCGACGCGCTGATGGACTCCACGCCGCTGGTGCTCGTCACCGGACAAGTCGGCTCCGCGCTGCTGGGCACCGACGCCTTTCAGGAGACCAATTTCGTCGGCATCACGCAGGCCGTCACCAAATGGAACTGCCAGGTCAAGCGCACCGAGGACATTCCCGCGGCCATCGCCAAGGCCTTCTACATCGCCCGCTCGGGCCGTCCGGGTCCCGTCGTGGTCGACATCACCAAGGACGCACAATGCGGAACAGCTCCGTTCCGCTACGAAAAAATCACCTCGATCCGCAGTTACCTCCCCGCGCCCGCACCCGACGCGGAACGCATCGCCGAAGCCGCACGGCTGATCGACCAGGCCCGCCGTCCGCTGGTCATGGTGGGTCAGGGCGTCATCCTGGGCAACGCCGAAGCCGAGCTGCGGGCGCTGCTCGACAAGAGCGGCATGCCCGCCGCCTCGACCCTGCTGGGTCTCTCGGCCCTGCCGACCGACCATCCGCAAAACGTGGGCATGCTGGGCATGCACGGCAACTACGGTCCCAACATCAAGAACCAGGAGTGCGACCTGCTCGTGGCCGTGGGCATGCGTTTCGACGACCGCGTGACGGGGAATCCCGCGCATTTCGGCGCCAACGCCAAGGTGATCCACCTGGAGATCGACCCCGCGGAGATCGGCAAGATCATCCCGGCCGACGTGGCGGTCGTGGGCGATGTGAAACGCTCCCTGCCGCTCATCACCGAGCGTATCCGCAAACGCAACCACAGCCAATGGATCGCCGGATTCCGCGCCTGCGACCAGATCGAATACGAAGCCGTCATCCGCAAGGCCGTGCACCCCGCCGAGGGGCGTATCCGCATGGGCGAGGCGGTCGCCGCCGTGGCCCGGGCCTACCGCAACGACGCGGTGCTGGTGACCGACGTGGGCCAGCAGCAGATGAACGCCGCGCGCTATTTCGGATTCCGCCGCACGCGCAGCGTGGTCACCTCGGGCGGTCTCGGCACGATGGGATTCGGACTTCCGGCGGCCATCGGGGCCAAGCTGGGCGCCCCCGACCGCGAAGTCGTCCTTTTCGCCGGCGACGGCGGCCTGCAAATGACCATTCAGGAGCTGGGCACGATCTTCCAGTCGAAGATCCCCGTGAAAATCGTCCTGCTGAACAACTCGTTCCTCGGCATGGTGCGCCAATGGCAGGAGCTGTTCTACGACCGCCGCTACTCCTTTACGGAGATGGTCAACCCCGATTTCGGGCTGATCGCCCGCGGCAACGGCCTTTCGTACCGCTGCGTCGAACGGCGCGAGGAACTCGACGAGGCCATCGCCGCCATGAAGGCCTCCGAAGGCGCCTTCCTGCTCGAGGTGCGCGTCGAGGGCGAAGAGAACATTTTCCCGATGGTCCCGGCGGGCGCCCCGGTATCGGAAATCCGGTTCGAATAAAACGAAACAGCGTATGGAACAGGAATACATCATCACCGTGTTTTCGGAGAACAAGGTGGGCCTGCTGAGCCAGATCACCACCGTCTTCACCTGCCGCGACGTGAACATCGAGAGCCTCACGACCTCGGAATCGGCGTTGCAGGGCATCCACAAATTCACCATCGTGGTCCGCACCACACCCGATCAGGTCGACAAACTCGTGCGGCAGGTCGAGAAGAAGATCGACGTGCTGAAGACCTTCGTCTACACCCCCGACGAGGTCGTGCAGCAGGAGATCGCCCTCTACAAGGTGACCCGCAGCCGGGGCGTCGAACAACTCGTCAGGGAACACAACGTCCGCATTCTGGAGATCGACGAGGACTACATCGTCGTCGAGAAAACCGGCCACAAAGCCGACACGCAGGCGTTGTTCCGCCTGCTGCAACCCTACGGCGTACAGCAGTTCGTGCGCAGCGGCACGGTGGCCATCATCAAGTCGCGGCGCGAGCTGCTGAACGAGTACCTTGAAGAAATCGACCGTTTAAGGGCCGAATCCGATGAAGAAGGGAGCAAAAGCGAAAAATAACTTTCAGAACATATAACAAACTCAAAATCACGAAAATCATGGCAAAGATCAATTTCGGCGGCGTCGAAGAGAACGTCGTAACCCGCGAGGAATTTCCTCTGGAAAAAGCGCTCGAAACACTCAAGGACGAGACCATCGCCGTCATCGGCTACGGCGTGCAAGGCCCCGGACAGTCGCTCAACCTGCGCGACAACGGATTCAGGGTCATCGTGGGCCAGCGCGAAGGCTCCGCGAGCTGGGACAAGGCCGTAGCCGACGGCTGGGTGCCGGGCCAGACGCTTTTCGGCATCGAGGAGGCCGCCGAGCGCGCCACGATCATCCAGTACCTGCTCTCCGACGCCGGGCAGATCGCCGTATGGCCTTCAATCAAAAAGCACCTCACGCCGGGCAAGGCCCTCTATTTCTCCCACGGCTTCGGCATCACCTACAAGGAGCGCACGGGCATCGTGCCCCCGGCCGACGTGGACGTGATCCTGATCGCCCCGAAAGGCTCGGGAACCTCGCTGCGGCGCATGTTCCTCCAGGGCCGCGGACTCAATTCGAGCTATGCGGTGTTCCAGGACGCCACGGGCCGCGCCTTCGAACGCGTGGTGGCGCTGGGCATCGGCGTCGGCTCGGGATACCTCTTCGAGACCGATTTCAAACGCGAGGTCTACTCCGACCTTACGGGCGAGCGCGGCACGCTGATGGGCGCCATTCAGGGCATCTTCGCCGCCCAGTACGACACGCTGCGCGCCAACGGCCACACCCCCTCGGAGGCCTTCAACGAAACGGTCGAGGAGCTGACCCAGTCGCTCATGCCGCTGGTCTCGGAGAACGGCATGGACTGGATGTACGCCAACTGTTCGACCACGGCCCAGCGCGGCGCGCTGGACTGGTGGAAGAAGTTCCGCGACGCCACGAAGCCCGTCTTCGAAGAGCTGTACAGGGAGGTGGCCGCCGGCAACGAGGCCCAGCGTTCGATCGACCTGAACAGCAAACCCGACTACCGCGAGAAGCTCAACGAGGAGCTGCGCGAGATGCGCGAAAGCGAGATGTGGCAGACCGGCGCCGTCGTGCGCAAGCTGCGTCCCGAAAACAACTGACACAAGGCAAGGTCCTGAAAAAGGCCGGCGGCAGCAGTCGCCGGCCTTTTTCGCGCAATTCGGTTTTGCACCCGTTCAATTTTTATGTATCTTTGCCTGCCGGAACACCGACAATCCAAACAAAACTACTCAATATGTACAGCCATGACAACCGGGTGGTCATCACCCTCGACGCCGGCGGCACGAACCTCGTTTTCGGCGCCATGCAGGCCAACAAATTCATTGTGGAGCCGATCACCCTCCCGTCGCATGCCGAGAACCTCGACAAATGCCTCGCGACGATGGTCGAAGGGTTCCAGGCCGTCATCGACCGTCTGTCCGAAAAACCCGTAGCCATCAGTTTCGCATTCCCCGGCCCGGCCGACTATCCGAACGGCATCATCGGCGGTTATCTGCCCAACTTCCCGTCGTTCCGCGAAGGCGTGGCGCTGGGTCCGTTCCTCGAAGCGAAATTCGGCATCCCGGTATACATCAACAACGACGGCGACCTGTTCGCCTACGGCGAGGCGCTGGGAGGCGCCCTGCCCGAGGTCAACGCCCGGCTCGAAGCGCTGGGAAGCCCGAAGAAATACAAAAACCTCGTCGGCTACACCTTCGGCACGGGACTCGGCGTGGGCCTTGTGATCGACAACCGGCTGAACCGCGGCGACAACTCATGCGTCGAGACGTTCTGCCTGCGTCACAAGAAAATGCCCGAAATCATCGTCGAGGACGGGGCGTCGATCCGTGCCGTGAAACGCGTCTACGGCGAAGCTTCGGGCGACGTGAACCACACCTTCGAACCGAAAGATATCTGCGAAATCGCCGAGGGTAAACGCCCGGGAGATGTCGAGGCCGCGAAGAAGGCTTTTGCCGAAATGGGCGAGATCGCCGGCGACGCCATGGCTACGGCCGTGACGCTGGTGGACGGCCTGATCGTCATCGGCGGCGGCATCACGGCGGCCCGCAAATGGATCATGCCCAGCCTGCTGAACGAGCTGCGTTCGAAGATGCACCAGCTCAACGGCAACGAGTTGAACCGCGTGCAGATGAAGGTTTACGATCTGGACGACGAGACTGAATTCCGCGAATTCGCCAAGGGCGCGCAGCGGCCCCTGAAAGTCTACGGCACGGACCGCTACGTGGCCTACGACCCGCAAAAACGCATCGGCGTGACCATTTCGAAACTCGGCGCGAGCCAAGCCATTTCGGTCGGAGCATACGCTTTCGCCTTGAGCCAGCTCGACACGGAAAACGCATAAAATAGATCGACCATGTATAAATTTCAACCGATTCTGAAATCCCTGATCTGGGGCGGCGAGAAGATCGCCCCTTACAAGGGAATCGCCACCGACCAGCGCAACATCGGCGAAAGCTGGGAGCTTTCGGGCGTCAAGGACAACGAGTCCGTCGTCGCCGAAGGCCCCGAAGCCGGGACATCGCTCCCGGAACTGATCGCCCGTCACGGCGCGGCGCTGTTGGGCAAAGCCAACTACGGGCGTTTCGGCGAGGAGTTCCCGCTGCTGATCAAGTTCATCGACGCACGGCAGGATCTCTCGATCCAGGTGCACCCGAACGACGAGCTGGCATGGGAACGCCACAAATCCAAGGGCAAGACCGAAATGTGGTACGTGGTGTCGGCGGATAAGGACGCGCACCTGCGTTCGGGCTTCTCGAAGCAGGTAACGCCGGCCGAGTACGAGGCCAGCGTCGGGGACAACACCATCACGGACATCCTGGCCGACTACAAGATCGCACCGGGCGACGTGTTTTTCCTGCCCGCGGGACGTGTGCACTCGATCGGCGCGGGGTCGTTCATCGCCGAAATCCAGCAGACCTCGAACATCACCTACCGCATCTACGATTTCAACCGCCGCGATGCCAACGGCAACACCCGCGAACTGCACACCGAACTGGCGAAGGGCGCCATCGACTACACCGTGCTGCCCGATTACCGGACGCATTACGAGCCGGCGCAGGACACGCGCGTGGAGCTGGTGTCGTGCCCTTATTTCACCACGTCGCTCTACGATCTGACCCGCCCCGAGACGCTCGACCTCGCGTCGCTCGACTCGTTCGTCGTGGCGATCTGCATCGAGGGCCGCGGTACGCTCACCGACGACAGCGGCGCAGCGGTTCCGGTGCACCAGGGCGAAACGGTCCTGATTCCGGCTTCGGCCCGTTCGCTCGCCTTCACGCCCGACGGCGGCATGAAGATTCTGACAAGCTGGATCGGCTGATCCGCCTCTTCGGCTCAACGAAAAAACTCCGGCCTGCGAAAATGCAGGCCGGAGTTTTTCGTTACGGCAAGCCGGAATTACTCCGCCTTGAACCACGCCTTCGTGTCGTAGGTCGCTCCCGCACCCGTCTTCACCACCGAAGCGTCGACCGGGAAATACCCCTTCGCCGCATCCATCGAAGAGAACGGAGCTTCCACGCCGTCGCCCATCTGGTTGTTTGCAGGCGTGTAGCTTCCGGTATGCTTCGCCGACCAGAAATTCGTATCGCTGACCGGCGCGGTGTAGAGGTAATTATAGGTTACCTCCGCCTTGTCAGCCGTAAATCCGGCCGTGTCATACACACCCGTCAGATAATTTTTCGCGGTAACACCGGTATAATACCCGACATTCTTGGTCACGGTCAGCCCTGCGAGGACATAAGCCCGGATCATAATGTTCGGCTGGTAAATGTTATAAATCGTATTGTTCGTCACCTCGACCTGAAGCCGGGTCGTCTGGAATGCCTGCGACCTGTCCCCGCAGTTGATCAGGTAGTTCTGCAAAGGCGTTTCGGCATAAAATACGTTGTTATCCAGACGAATCAACTGCTGCGTATGCGCGTCCTTCGCCTTGGTCGAATAGAACGGCTTGTTGGCGACGGTCATCTTCACGATCGAATTCCCGAAATAGACACTCTTGAAATTCTGCGTATTGTGCGAATCGTAAACCACATTGTAGGCGGCATCCACGGTACAATCCTCGACATGCAGCGTCGGATCATAGGTGGCATTGGTCGTCGTAAAGAGGTTGTAATTGCCCGAGGCTGCGATATGCAGGTTCTTGAAAGCCGCATTGTACTTGCAACGCAGTTCCGGCCCGGAGATCGTCGCCTGCGCACGTTCGGGATAACGGCCGATCAGCACGATGTCGCCCATATTGATCGACGCGCCCGAAATCGTGAACGACAGATCGGCAGCATCGGAGTTGTCGACGAAAATCAAACCTCCGGCCGTAATGATCGCAGCGGTCAGTTCGGAGGGCTTGAGCAGCTGCGCTTCCGGATAGACCGTCTTATTGATCGTCAGGTCGCCCAGCGCGATGTCTTTCCCGTCCTGATAATCCTGATAGTAGTCCGTCTCGGCGGTAACGGGAGCCGCCGCCGTCGTGTTCTGCACGCTTGCCACCTCGCTCGTCAGATCGCCGGCATAGGCGACCACGTAGATCGTATAGGCCGTATTGGCTTCGAGATTCCTGACCGTCACGCCCGTACCCGCACCGGCCGTGCCTTCGGCAAGGACCCTGGCGGCGTCGGGAGCCGCTTCCGTCGATTTGAGGCAGAGGTATTTCCAGCCGTCGGCATTGGCCGAGGGCGCAACGTCGAAGGTCAGCGCCGACTGCGTGGGTTCGACCGTCGCGGAGTTGGTCACCGCAACCGTCGGAGCGGCGGGAGCCGTTCCAGTGCTCTCGACCTGGATTTTGGCCACCGTCGAAAGCCCGCCGGCCGCAAAGGCCTCGATCGCCACGTCCTTCGACGTGTCGGCCGTGGCGCGGGTCACGGCTGCGGGGGCCGTCACGATCAGTTCGGCCCTCTCATCCACGGCATCGGTCAGGCGTGCCGACCAGCCCTCGGGAGCCGACAGTTTCACCTGCTCGACACCTCGGATCTCCACCACGAAACGTTTGGTGGCCCCGGCGTCGAACGTCTGCACACCCTCGGTCGGCGTGACGATCCGGCAGAAGAAATCGTTCACGATCGGAATGCGCAGTTCCTCGCCGCCGAGCAGCCTGATATAGAGGTCGCCGCCGTCGACCTTCACCTCCTCGAAGAACTTGTCGGTCACCGTACCCGAGCCGATGGCCTTGACGGGCTGCCCCTTGGTGTCCTTCACATTTTCGAAGGAGGTGCCGCCGTCGTAGCTCACCTGCCAGTAGCCGGTGGCCTCGTCGATGCGGAACCGGGGCGTCGTGCCGTCCTCGGCCACGGCCTTCACGCCGAGCGAGGTGAACGTGGCTCCGTTGTCGGTCGACACCTGCCACTCGCCCTTGTCGTTGATCGAGACGATCGGAATCACGGCCTCGGCCTCGCTGCCCTGCACCAGTTCGATGGTCTCGCCGTTGGTCAGCGTGACGACGTATTTGCCATCGGAGGTCTCGACCTTGGAGATCGTGGCGCCGCCGTAGAGTTTCTGCAACGCCTCGATGTTGCCGTTCAGCGCGTCGACCTGCGTTTCGAGCGCCTGCACGCGGCTCTTCAGGTCGTCGATCGCATCCCACAGGTCGTCGTTGTTGTCGCACGACTGGAAAACCGCAGCCAGCGCGACGAAGATCAGGATCAGATACTTTTTCATAATATGTTTGGTTTTTTATTCTATTTCAATGAATTGAGCCATGCGGGGACATACCCTAACCGCTGGCGCAGCTGCGCTTCGTAGAGCGACAGCGGCTCGACGGCCGCGCCGTTGCTTTCGAGGTATTTCACCTGTTCGGCGCTCTCATCGAAGGTGACCGCCGCGCCGTGGAATCCGACGATGATCGGCGGCATGGTCTTCCACCACTTGTCCGAGGAGAGCCACCACTTGAACGGTTCGGCCCCGAAATCGTGCGCCGCACGCGTGGCGTTCAGATTCCAGATCGTCAGGTCGCCCAGGTGGTTGGGCACGTTGGTTTCGTCGCCGCCGAAACGCCATTGCACGAATCCGCCCGTGCAACGGTCGACGAGCGTGGCGCGCGGCTGCCTGGAGTGCGACTCGAAGAAGGCGTCGTCACCCCACGTGTTGTTCCACAGCACGGCCCCCAGCGAGGTGTTCGACACACCCGAGGCGTGGTACTGTCCGGCGTTTTCGAAATACCCCGTGCTCGTATAGGGCGGCGAGACAGCCTGCCCGCGGCTGCGGTCGCAGACCTTGCCGATGAAGATGCGCGACGAGGACTGCGAGCGCACGCCCGAGTGGCCGCGGTTGCCGCTGATCTCGATGTCGTAGGCCGAGCAGTTGGCGCTCGACACGATCGACAACGCCTCGCTGACGCCCCTGAAATCGACGCGGCGAATCCACGAATCGGTCAGACGCATCATGTTGAGCGGCTTGTAGGCCCCGTCGTCCTCCCACGAAGCGTGGTGGCCGAAGTTCTCCTTCGAGCGACCCTCGAACGTGAGGTCCTCGACGCCGACATGTTCATAATGGGGGTATTTGCGGATTTTCCAGCCCCATTTGGCCTCCACGGCGTACATGATCGGTTCGGCGAAGGTCACGCGGTTGCCGCTTACGGAAGCCACCTGGTGATAGTCCTCGACCGTAATGGTCTGAATATCGGTCATGTTTCCCTCGACCCGGTGCGGCGCCAGCTCCTGCGCCACCAGCGTCGGGTCGTTGTTCGAAAGCGAAAGGCACACCCAGTCGCCCTTCCCGATGCCGGCCGCCGAAGCCACCTCCACCGAGAACGTGCCGCGTGCGGCGTCGCCCGTCACCGTCGTGAGGTCCGAAAGTCCCGAATTGTGCTTGATATTGATCATCATGGGCGACGACCACATCTGCTCCGAGTTGTTCGGCAGGTTGGGCGTGTCCATGACGAGCGTCGTCTTGCCGCGGCCCGCGCCCTTGAGCACGAAATACCCCCCGCGAATGAAAATCTCCTCGCTGCGGTTGTTCCCCTTCGAATCGGTGTATTTCTGGTTGGCGGAGGTTGGGTCCACCACGTTGTCGTCGTCGTTGTGGAGGACGAAACGCCCCTCGGGGAAATAGATCACCGCCCGGGCATTGGCATTCGCGAGGTTCGCCCCCGCATCGCTCCGCCCGGAAAGTTTCAGCTCCTTGAGCAGCGCTGCCAACGCCCCGCGCGAGGACCTGACGCCCGTGGGATCGGCGCCGTAGTCGACGACGTTGTAAACCTTGTAGCCCAGTCCCCAGACATCGGCCGGAGCCTCCTCGCCGTGCTTGTAACCGGCATACGAATAATCGAGCAGGACGTTATCCGCAGTTCCGGCCTTAAAATTCCGCCATGCCAGAGCGGCGTTGGCATCCACCTGCTCGTCGAGCAGCGTCACGTTCAGCGTGACGAGTTTCCGGTATTTCCTGTCCGAATAGACCGTCACCGAGACCGCCGCCTGCTGCGAAGCGGCGTCGAACGTCGCGGGAGCCTTGACCGTCAGCGTCGTCTCGCCAAGCACGGCCGTCCAGCCCGCAGGCGCGTCGATCACCGCCTCGGCGACGTTGTTCTGCACGACCTCGAAGGCCCGGGTCTCCCCGAGGCGGAAAGTCTCGTTGTCGGAAGCCGTCACCGTCAGTCCGAAATCGTCGAAGACGGGAAGCGTAAGTTTTTCGCCGTCGAGCAGTTCGACCGCCAAAAGTCCGGTCGTCGCGTCGTAAGTCACCGACTTGAAAGCCGAACTGTAACTGACGACGACTTTATCCCCCAAGGCATTGACCGGCTGTCCGTTTTGCAAAAGCGGCGCGTAGGTCGCCCCGCCGTCGAGGCTCACGAGCCACTCCCCGTCAGCCGAAACTTTCAGCTGCGGGGTGACGCCCTCGGCGCCGGGCTTATGGTCGCCGCCCGAAACGGGCCATGCCGAAACGTACTCTCCGCCGACCTTCAGCCGCTCGGAAGTGGCTCCGCCGTCGAGGCTCACGGTCCAGTAGCCCTCGGCGTCGATGCCCATGACGGGAACCAGCGCCTCGATCTTCTCACCGAGGATGACGGGCAGCCGGGTTCCGTCGCTCAACTCGATCTCGTACCCCTTTGCGTTGGGTTCGATCCCGACGATGATCGTCGACTCGTCCATCAACTTGTGGAGCGCCACGATGGAGGTGTTCACGCTGCCGATCTTCGCCTCCAGCGCAATCACCCGGTCGCGCAGGCTCCCGATCTCGTCGCGGATGCCGTCGGTGTTCTCACACGATTGCAGCACAAAGGCCGAGGCCGCTGCAATCCACAAAAACAATTTATTCATATCCGATTGATTGTTAGTTATTCGTATCATAGGGAACCACGTCGGACAAGACGCCCTCGCGGAACCACACGTCGTCGTTGTCGCGCAGCAACACGGCCAGTTCGCGGCACAGCGCGGCGAACAGCGCGGGATGCTCCTCCGGCGCGAGGTTGTGCAGCTGGTAGGGATCGGCCGCATCGTCGAACATCAGCACGCGTTCGAGCGTCCCGTCGCGGCCGATGCGCAGCTCCATCGTATGCGTTGCGGTCTTCACGCCGCGCGCCTGGGCGAAGAAGCCGCGGACCAGTCCGTCGGCATCGCGCCCGCCGTCGAGGTTGCGCATGTAAAGGGCAGCGCGCGGGCGTTCGGGCTGCACGGCGTCCTGCCGCAGCACGGCCGAGTAGTCGCGCCCCTCTACACCCGCGGGAATCCGCTCCCCGAGGCCCGCCAGCCCCAGCAGCGTCGGCATGATGTCGGGCGTCGAGAGCAGCAGATCGTCCACACGGTGCGGCACCCGCCCCGGATAGCGCACCAGAAAGGGAATGTTCAGCGATTCGCGCCAGATCGAGTTCTTGGGGTCGTCGGTCGAATGGCTGGTCATCGTCTCGCCGTGGTCCGAAGCGAAGACCACGATCGTGTTCTCCGTAAGCCCCGCCCTGTCCAGCGCAGCGAGCAGGCGGCCGAACTCGCGGTCGATACCGCTCACGTTGGCGAAATAGTAACGCACGGCGGCGGCCTTGGCCATCGTCGTGTCGGCGTTGTCGCGCACGAGCAGTTCGGTCAGCGACTTGTCCTTGTAACGTTCATATCCCTCCAGGTCGCAGTCGTCGGTCGAAGCGTAGGGCGAATGCGGCGGATTCATGCCGATCATCATCAGGAACGGTTTTTCGGGATCGCGCACGCCGCCCTTGTTTTCGATATATTCGATGGCTTTCGAAACTTCGTGCCGCGGCGACCACTCGTCGACATCGTGACGGTTGCCGTCGGTATCCCAGTAATGGGGATGCTTGTGCACGTCGTAGGTGCCGTAGGAGTACCAGTAGTTGAACCCGTGGCGGCGTTCGGGCGGCGTGTAGGCGTCCCACTCGGGAACGGCGTCGCTGACGTAGGTTCCCGGACGCTGGGGGTTGTTCTTCGTCGGGAAGTCGGCGTGCAGCTTGCCGATGTAGGCGCAGTCGTAGCCCGCCGCCGAGAAGACGTCGCCGATACACTCGGCGTCCTCGCGCAGCGAACTTTCGGGACGCTCCGACATGCAGTTCAGCACCACGCCGTTCCGCTCGGGATACATGCCCGAAAGCAACATGCCCCGGTGGGGGCTGCTCACGGGGAAATTGCTCACCGCCTCGGTCAGCACCGTGGCTTCGCGGGCGAAGCGGTCGAGGTTGGGCGTTGCGACCGGATCGCCCTTCCACCCCACCTCGGCGGCGAACTCCGGATCGCTCCAGAACCCCAGCGAGGAGTTGCGATACTGGTCCGGAAATACGTAGATCACGTTGGGGCGCCCGGCCTCCGACTGCCCGCAGGCCGTCAGGGCGAGGCCCGCAAACGGAATTGCAATTCTAATTTTCAACATCGTGTCTTATTTCATTTCAATCAGGTTCACTTCGCGCGTCGCACCTTCGCGGCACGTGAAGATCAAAGCGGTGTTTTCGCCCGCGGGTTCGATCCGGCACTCCGGCCTATCGTCTGCGGACTGCCAGCGGCCGCGGATCACGACCTCCAGCTGCGACTCTCCCGAGGGATTGTCGATCCACTTGCGGGAGTAGACGCTCCGCTCGGCGCGCCTGCCGTCGGCATCGAACACCTCGTCGCTCGGCCCCTCGTAGAACCGCAGGTCGGGGTCCGCAGCGCTCACCGTCAGCCCTTCGCCATCCCCGCCGATCATCACCAGCGAAGGCAGCGAAACGCTTTCCAGCAACCCCTCGCCCACCTTACCGGCGGCAAAAAGGGCATAGCCCGTAATGCCCGACGGCCTGTCGCGCAGGATATGCGCCGAGGCGTCGCGGCGCAGCACCTCGTAGGGAAGTTCCCGCGCGTAGCGGGCCGCCTCTTCGTCCGAAGCGTGCACGGCCAGCATGTATTCGTACCCGCCGCCGCTGACGAAGCCGCTGCCGTGATCTATCCACGCCGTTGCGAAATTGTTCTGCGTCGGGGCGTCGGTCTCCTCGTCGAGCGAACGCTGAAGTGATTTCGAAACGACTACCCTACCTTTCGGCACGAAGTAAGCGTTGCGCAGGTTGTCGCGCAGGACGGCGCCGCCCGCAAGTTCGGCCCGGTAGGGGAACTGCGTCACCGCCTCGCCGTTCACGACGAGCGGATCGGCCGCGTCCGCCAGAAAATTCTGGAACAGCGTCGTATGCACACCGCCCTCGGCCTTGTTTTCGATGTCGGAACCCATACAGACGATGCGGTTGTCGAAGAAAAACCACGACTTGCGCGCCCGCAACGAACCGTTGTATTTGTCGTGCTCGTGGAGTTCCATCGCGAACACCCCGTCGCGGTCCCTGTGGCTGACGCCTCCGGCGAAGGCCTCGTCGGAGAGGAGCATCTCCTCGTAGCCCGACGCGGTGTCGACGTTCCGGATGTCGGCCTTCATCCGCTCCATCGGGATTTCGAGCGCCGTCGTCCCGGGAATGTGCCGCCAGTCCCAGCCCTCCTGCCGGAACCCGCTGCCGAAGGCGCTCACGGGATCGCCGTCTGCAAGCAGCTGCATGCTGCCGTGCGTCAGGTAGCGGCCGTAGTGGTTGGCTCCCTGGTAAATCTCCGCCGACCAGAGATAGCGGCTGTGGCCCGCGACGGTCACCAGCCAGTCGGCGCGCCGGTGCGACACCGAGGCATTGTAGCCGTAGACGCGGTTCCCCGCAGGCGAAGGTTCGGGAGCGAAGCCCTTTTCGGCGAACAGCCGCGTATAAGCGTCTTTTCCTTTGGCCACGCGCAGGTAGGCGGCGGCCAGCTCCGGGTCGATCTCCCCGCGGCCGTCGGGCGTACCCGCGACGGCCAGCCGGGCATAATGCCACGGGACCAGTTCGCCGCGGCCGTCGGGATGACGGCCCGAAAGGGCCAGCGGAAACGACCGCAGATTGCAGTAGAAGCGCATTTCGAGCAGCGCGCGTTTCAGAACGGCATGGCTTTCGGCGCTCACCGCGAACTGCGTCTTCGACAACAGCCACACGGCATTCACGGCCCCGCCGCTGAACCCGTCCACGGCATAGGCCGGGTAGTGACGCCGGTGGTGGAAGACCGTGCCGTCGCTCTTGAAGCAGGGCCCGGTCCCCTCGGTGACCTTATATCCGTTGTCGACCCAGCGGGAGAACGCCTCCAGCCAGGCCGCTTTCACCGGGGTGTCCGGGAGCATCACGATGCTCGCCAGACGGCCGACGAGCGAGGTGTTGAACGCGTCGATGTCCATCCCCGGCTCCGCCGGCGGAAGTTTCACCTCGCCCACGCCCGAAAACCACTCCATAGCCTGCTGCACGTCGTGTTCCAGCCCGGCGCGACGCAGCACGTCGCGCATGATGACGGGAGCCGTGTAAAAATTGCGCATGCTGTACCCCAGGTGGTGCAGGGTTCCCTGCGCACTTCCCGCGGCGAAGCCCTGATCCAGAAGATGCCGCGTCAGCAGCACATACATCCGCTCCAGCTCCGCCCGCTCGGCGGCGTCCGCAGCGGCATCGTGGGCCACGGCGACCTGGAACAGGAAGTCGTTGTATTTGCGCAGCGTCTGGCCGTTGTCGTTGAACAGTTTGCCGACATCGGGATGGCCCAGATTGATATAGGTCTCGGCATAGCGCACGAACCAGATCGGCTTGCCCCGAAGCGTCCCGTCGGGATTTTCCGCAATGCCGTATGCGTCGAAGCGTTTACGCAGGGTCTTCATCGCCATCGGCTTCCGGCCTTCGAGCAGCAGTTCGCGCAGACGCCGTTCGACGGTCGCCATATCGCGCCGCTCCCCCTCACCGACCGCGGCGGGGAGTGCGGGCATCGGATTGCGCCACGATTGCAGCAGCGTGAGCCAGTGGCTCGTGGTCGCGGCGTTGATGAACGGCGCCTGGAAATCGGCCGTATGGTGCCGCACGTCCTGAAACGAGGAGAGAATCAGGTGGTCGAAATACAACTCGCCCCGTTCGACGCCCTCCGCCGTGACGACCAGTTCGTCCATCCCCTCCTCGGGCCGGCCCTGCATGTCGCGGTCGAAAGCCACCCATGCCCCGCGCCAGCCGGTGAACTCCAGTCCGTAGTCGAACCACGCGCAGGTGCGCCCCTCCTTGCGGAACTCGAAACGCAGTTTCCCGTCGAGCGCCTTCGGGGCGTAGACCCAGAACACGAAGGTCGAAACGGAGGTCTCCCTGGGATTGGGATTTTCCGACAGATAACCCACCGGGGATTCGATGCGCACCCGGGCGCCCGCCCGCGACCATTGCCAGCGGAGCGCGTGCGCGCCGTGCTTGTAATGGTCGCCCGAGACGGACAGCGACGAGCCTTCCGACGCCGTGAAAGGCGCCGCAGACTCCTCGAACGAAAGAATCCGCGCATCGGCGACCTCCCGCACCGACTGCGCCGGTGCGGCCCACGACCACACCGACGCAGCGGCGAGAAACAACAGTTTATACATGGGCATCCGGTTTAAAACAAAGGTTCGCCCGCCTCCAAGCGGCCCTTGCGGATCAGTGCCTCAAGGAAATAGTAATCTGCGTAGTTCAGCGGCACGTCGATATTGCTGCCGTGCGGGATGCTGCCCACGGAGTGCATCAGCAGGAACCCGCCGTTGCCGCCCACCGGAGCGCGGTAGGCCGGCGACGAGAGCGACTCGACGATCCGGTCGGCCTTCTGCTTATACAGCCCGTCCCCCGTATAGGTGTACATTTCGTAGAACGCCGAAGCGATGATGGCCGCCGTCGAGACGTCGCGCGGTTCATTGGGAATGTTCGGCGCATCGTAGTCCCAGTAGGGAACCAGGTCGGCGGGCATGTTCTTGTCGTCGAGCATGAAACCGGCCACCTTCCGCGCATGGTCGAGGTAGCGTTTGTCGCCCGTGTAACGGTAGCAGGCCGTATAGCCGTAGACGGCCCATGCCTGTCCGCGCGCCCACGCCGAATCGTCGGCATAGCCCTGCGCCGTGCAGCGTCCGCGCACGTCGCCCGTCGTCAGGTCGTAGTCCACGACGTGATAACAGCTGTAATCGTCGCGGAAGTGCTCCTTCATCGTTCGGTCGGCATGCTTCACCGCGATATTATAATAGGTGCTGTCGCCCGAAAACTCCGTGGCCTTGAACATCAGTTCGAGATTCATCATGTTGTCGATGATCACCGGGCACTGCCAGCCGCGCTCGCCCTGCCAGCCGCGGTCGGCGTCCCACGACTGGATGACGCCCGGCACCGGCCGGAAACGCGTCGCGAGCGACTTGGCCGTCTGGACGATCACATCCTCGTAGCCGGGTATGTTTTTCAGCCGCAGTCCGTTGCCGTAGCTGTCGTAGACCATGAAGCCCACGTCGTGATGCCATTGCAGGTACTGCACCGAATCGAGGATCTCGGTATGCTTCCGTGCGCGCGCGGCCCATGCCTCGTCGCCCGTCAGTTCGTACATGTACCACAGCGTCCCGGCGAAGAAACCGCTCACCCAGTCGTCGACGGGCACGTAGTCGATCCGCCCGTTCTTCCAGGTCGAGGGGATGCGGATCACACCGCCCGTCTCGCTCGAATCGGCCAGCATGCCGATCTGCTTTTCGGCGACGGCGATGTTTTCGTCAATGATCGAAGCGCGCTTCGAAGGCTGCGAGCAGGCGGAAGTCCCTGCCAGGAGGAGCACGACGGTCGCATATTTAAATAAGGTCTTCATAAATTAGGTGATTA